>Ga0209809_1000886_pt1:0-17500 | contig 25762 bp, 23 predicted proteins | sample YNPMSTMetaG_FD_186172 | JGI IMG/M metagenome (GOLD analysis project Ga0209809, IMG submission 186172) | Anoxygenic and chlorotrophic microbial mat microbial communities from Yellowstone National Park, USA - YNP MS-T MetaG (SPAdes) (version 2) ...
TGGTTTGGGGTCTTCTTTCTTTCAGTATCCTCGGTCGGATCGGAGGCGATGCAACCGACCCTGAATTGTTAATGTGCTCCACCAGGACCCTAAATTACGCCCCCAAAGAGGAGCAAAAATGGATGCCACACTCCACCATCGCGCTCCACTTCCAAACACGCCCGTTCGCAAATCGTTTTCTGCTCCCAAACCCCGCCGATTTGCGACTCTATTCGGAATTACCTACCACAAAGGGCACAAGGGACTCACAAAGGACACAAAGTTTAGACGATTGACCCCTGACGACGAAAATTCCTTCGTGCCCTTTGTGCGGCCTTCGTGTCCTTCGTGGTTTTTAGGTAGTTATCTCTATTCTACCGCAGAAAGGGCAAGATGGCAAGAGGCAAGATGCAAGATGGCAAGAGGCAAGATGGCAAGGAAGCAATGACTCCCCCCTACTCCCTACTCCCTACTTCCTACTCCCTACTCCACATCATTACAGAACCGCCGGAACTCACAGTTGACGCAGGGCTTCCGGGAAAGGGGCGGGTCCGGCATCCGCTCCCGCTCCACCATCTCCCGCATCGCCGCCACCGTCTCCCGCACTTCCCGCCGCAGCGCCGGGGTCAGCGGGACCTCCTCCACCCGCCGGGTCAGCAGGGAGTAGATCAGGCCCCGCCGCACCACCCCGCCCCACGTCTCCTCCAGCATGATGCCGTAGGCCGCCACTTGCCGCCGCAGGTGCGGCCCCGCCCGCCGATCCGTCTGTTTGTAGTCCACGGGAATCCATTCCGTGCCGGATACATCCGGCGCTACGGGGGTGCCGGATAAATCCGGCGCGACTTCCAGCACCAGGTCTATCCGCCCACGAAGCCCCAGTTCCTCCGAGGCGACCCAGACGTCAAAGTGGCGCCGGGCCTTCTCCAGACCGTAAATCCGCAGGGTCCGCCGCCGCTCCCGATCCCGCGCCTCCTCATGGGCCAGCCGACCATCCTCCATCTTCCCCGTCGTCGGCCGGATCAGCGGCAGGCAATAGGTGTAGAAGACAATACGCGGGCAGTAGGCATACTGTTTCAGGTCTGTCACGGTGAAAACGGTCCGTTCCATTCCAGCCAACCGCCAGGGTAGGCAACGGCAAGTTTTTCCGCCCGACGCTAATGAACTTTAAAAAATTAACCCAGACATAAACCGGCATACTGACCACCTGACCCTTTGGGCTCACCCCTCCCCCCGGCCCCCTCCCCGCTGCCGCTGCGCGGCGCGGGGAGGGGGAGAAATGAGGGGGTTTGGGGGCGGCGGCGAAGCCGCCGCCCCCAAACCCCGCTCTCTTCCCCCCTTCTCCCCGCTGCGGGGAGAGAAGGGGGGCCAGGGGGGATGAGAGGGGTCAATGGGAAGTCGCCGGGAGCGTCTTCCATCCAACCATCAGGTAGCCAGACCCCCATAGTGGGAGGTCTGAACGAATTTCTTAAAGTTCATTACCATCGGGCTTAAATTGATGCCCATGGCAACCGCGAGGGTTGCCCCTACGGTTCCCCCTGGATGACCTCCAGCCGCTGCCCCCAGTCTTTCTCGCAGATGACGAACAACTGGACCTTCCCCTCCCGTTTCCCCAGGGTCCGCTTCACCTTCCGCATCAGTTCCTCCTGATGGGTCCGGGAGAGGTCCCCCAGAAACGCGGAGTACTGGATGCGGTCCAGGCCGTAGTCCAGGCAGTGGTCGGCCACTTTGGTCCGCACCCGGTCGTCGGGGATGTCGTAGACCACCAGGCAGCGCATGGTCACCACCGGGCAATGAACGGCTCGTAGGCGGCCCGCTCGCCCCGGACGAAGGTGGCGATGTGGCGGGCCTGGCTCTGCAGGATGACCCGCAATGGCTGCCGCTTCTTCTCGTACCGCTCCGCCGCGTCCAGCCGCTCCAGGACTTTCTCCGCCACCGACCGCCGGGCCTCCTCCGTCAGCAGTCCCTCTTCGTTCACCTCCAGTTTCATCCCCCTCGTGGCCATCGCCACCACCGTCCGGTCCACCACGACGGTGCGGAACTCCTCAATCAGGTCAAAGACCAGACTGGGCTTGCCGGGACGATCGGCGTGGATGAAGCCGCCGTAGGGGTCCAGGCCCGCCAGGATCAGGGCCCGCTCCACCTGGCCGTAGAGGATGCCGTAGCCGTAGTTCAGGGCGGCGTTGACGGGGTCCTGCGCGCCGCGCGTGACCCGTCCCGACCAGCCGTACGATTCCGGGACCACGGCCCCCAGGGCCTCCCAGTACCGCTGGGCCGCCCGGCCCTCTATGGACAGAATCTGATCCCGGACCTCCTCCGCGGTGTCCCCCCGCAGGTGGCGCAGGTCCTCCACCGCTTCCTGCACCCGCTCCGCCGCCTCGCGCAGGCGACGGGCCACCCCGGGGGCCGCTTCCTCTCGGTATTTGGCCGCGTAGCGCAGGAAGTTGGCCTGGTTGGTGATCTTGCCCCGGGCGAAGGCCACGGCCAGTTCCACCCCCCGTCGGTCCCGGTAGGCCAGCAGCTGCTCCCGGCGGGTCAGGACGGTCCCCGTCAGGCCAGCGGAATAGAGGGCCGCGTAGGGCCGCCCGCCGGGGTCCAGGAAGTAGATAGGGATCCCGGCCGTGCAGCAGGCCTCCACGGCGTCGGCCGACAGGGAGACGCCGGTCCCCAGCACCAGGACCGCCTCCAGATGTAGGAGCGGCGCCTCCGCCAGGAGCTCCCCATCCCGGCTCACCCGCAGGCGGCCGTGGTGCTTGCCCAGGAAGGCCCCGTACTCGTTGATCAGGAGATGGCGGACGATGGCCATCCTTCCACCTCATACCATCCATTGCCCTTCACCGCGTCTTTGCCCACGTGGGTGAACTGACCCCAGAGGAGGTAGGGCCAGAAGGGGGACCAGTCCTCCGCCTGGAGGGCGACGGTGCCCAGGAGGCCGGAGGTGGGGGATTCCCCCCGGCGGCGGGTGGAGTAACTCCAGACCTCCTCCCAGCGCAGGCCGTTCTCCACGACGCGCACCCGTTCGGCGGCGGCGATCAGCCCCCGGGGGTCGTCAAAGACCAGGGGGGTGTCGGAGAAGTGGCGGGTGAGGGCCTCCAGCCGTTCCATCAGCCGCTGGAAGAAGGGCCGGAAGGCGAAGCGGTCGGGCTTGACCAGCGCGGCCTGCTGGATCAGCCGGGTGGGGGTGAGGAAGCGCAGGACGACCACGGCCCCCGGCGGCGGGACCGGCACGGCCAGGACCTGGTCGTGGGTGATGGGGACGTCGGGGACATGGACGGTCCGGTCGCCGGAGCGGAGGACGGGCTGGCGGGCGCCGGTGAGGGGGTTCTCCGCCCAGACCTCGCGGATGGCCAGGGTGCCCCGCCGCCAGACGGGGCGGGGACGGCCGGGGGCCTCCTGGGGCAACCGGCGGCCCAGGCCGCCCCGCTCCAGTTCCGTCAGCGCCAGGACGACGTAGGGGAAGAGTTGCATGGCGCGGGCGTAGAGGGTGAGGCCGAACTCCAGGGGTTCCCCCGCCTCGTAGCGGAAGAAGAGGCGGTCCTCCCGCTCCACGGGGTGGCCGCTGCCGGGGAGGGGGGGCTGGACGGTGAAGGGGCGGGGGACGTCCCGGCCCCGGTCGCTCTCGGGCCGCATGGTGCTGACCAGGAAGGCGACGGGGCATGCGGCGGCCAGGGGGCAGAGGGCGCACTCCGGGGCCTCCCGGTTCGTGCAGAAGCGGTCCAGGAGGGCGTGGTAGAGGGCCCCCCGGATGGCCGACCCCTGGTGCTCGTTCAGTTCCACCGGCGTCCGCACCTCGGTGACGAATCGGAGGCGGTGGGCGGTGAAGGCGTGCATGGTCTCCCCCTTACTCCACCCGCTCGTAGACGGTGAACCCCCGTCCGGCCTGCACCAGCCGGTAGGGCAATACCACGTCTATCCGGATCCGGTCCTTCCCCACCTGAATCTTCTCCGGTGCATAGACGTTGGCCTTCTCAAAGGTCAGGCCAGGCCCCCACTCGTCCAGGCGCTGGACGTGGCCCAGGGGGAAGGACCCCTTCGTCTGGTTCCAGGGGACCAGGGGGATAAACCCCTCGGGCGGTTGGTCGTCCGCCGTCTCCACCGTCTCCGGCGGCGCCAGCAACTGGAGGAAGGAACCCCGTTTGCCCAGGTAGGTCAGGTGGGGCAGGAGAGGGGCCACCGACTCCAGGAGCGCCGGTTCTCCCCCGAAGGCCAGGTCCAGCGTCCCTTCCAGATGGACGTACTCCCGGAAGGCGATGGTCCGCTGCATGGCCCGGTCCCGTTCCTCCGCCTCCCGCTCCGGCTTCAGGATTTTGGCGAAGAGCCCGGTCACCGCGGCCCGGCGGGGGGGCCGAAGGGCCAGCCGCAGCGCCCGAATCTGCTCAAAGGCCTGGCGGCCCCCGGCCACGCCCCGCACCCGGATCGCCACGTCCAGCAGGGCCATGCGGATGGCGAAGGGGGTCGGCACCAGCAGACTCTTGCCTCCGGTGGAAGTCGCCTCCCCCGGCTTGAGGGAGAAGAGGCCAACCGGCTGGTACCGTGCGACGAGCCAGCGCATCCTATCCTCCTTCGCCGAACAGGCGGTAGGGACGGGTCGTTTCCAGAATCTGCCGCATGGTGGCCGCGAAGTCGGCCATGTCGGTGAAGGGATAGACCCGCAGATGCTGGCCCGCGGGGTCCAGCGCCTGGGCGACCCGCCGGGCCTGCTCCCGGTAGTCCTCCGCCAGAGGGCTGATGGTGGGCGCCGGGAGCACGGCGTGGCTCACGGTGACCACCCCCTCAAAGGCGACGATGTGCGGGTTCTGGGTGCCGCGCATGGCGCCGTTGGGCTCCACGAAGGTGTAGAGGACGCTCTCCAGGAAGGCCTGATACCGCCGCAGCCGCTCCTCTTCGGGGATGGCGTAGGTCTGGCTGATGTCGTTGAAGCCGATGCGGGCCAGTTCAAAGGTAGCGACGGCGGCGTAGATGCCGGAGGACGCCGGGCGGTGGAAGATGGGCTGGGCCTGGGCCTCCTCCCCTTTGCCCCCCCGTTCCTGGGCGTAGCGGACGTGGAAATAGGACTCGGTCCGCACCTTGTCCGGCAGGCCGACGACCCACCCGAACTCGGCGACCGACTTGCGGGGGATAGAGCGGGCGCCCCGGGCGATCAGCGTGCCCTCGGTATCGTCCAGCGCACAGCGCCGCAGCAGGGCTGTGATCGCATCCCCGTCCTTATCGGGCAGTTTTTTGATGAACTCGGTATCCCCCAGGATGCGGTCGGAGCGGAAGGTCTGGCATCCGGCGCAGAGGGGGAGCCCCCGCTCCCGGGCCAGGAGGTAGAAGTGCTCCGCCTGGATGTGCTTGAACATGTCCCCGCTGATGGCGTTGACCTTGTGGATGCCTCCTTCCGGGTCCACCAGGGTCACGGTGCGGGTCATGATCTGGTTCCCCTCGCCGCCCTCGTTGTTGAGGGAGTGGAGTTCCAGCGTCATGCGGCCGGAGATGGACAGGCTGTAGACGGGCTTGCGTTCGGTCATCTGAGCACCTCCTGCTGGTTGGTCTCGGTTTCGGTCTCCCGCGGCTCGCGGGCGTACCCGTAGGCGATCAGCAAACCGGCCACCACCTCGGGGCCGTACTCGTCCACCAGGCGCACCACCTCCTCAATGTCGGTCGTGCGCAGGTCCCGGCGCATCTGCTGCCCGGTGTTCTCCAGTTTCTGCGCGTTCTCCTGGTTGTAACTCTGCATGAAGTCGCAGAGGGCCACGACGAACTCGTCGCGCACGGTGGCCTTGCGCTGGAGTTCGGCCCCCAGGCCGTAGCGGACCTCGTAGAGGATGTTCTGGCCGCGCGCCTTGCGGCTCTGGGGGATGACGGTGCTGTGGCGGATCGCGTACGCCACGTTCTGGAAGCCCTCGTTCTGGATAATGGGCAGAAGCGGTTTATTGGCAGCCATGATCAACCTCCCCAATTGAGATGGACTGAAGGTAGGAACCCGGCGCGCGCCCTCGTTGTACCGCCGCATGATTTCGTGGCTGTACCCGGCGGCGAACTCAAAGAACGCGCCCCAGTTGTTTCCGGCGACGAAGTCCCGGTAGGCCCGGAGCAGGTTGTACCCGTCGCTGTGGGTCTCGTCAATCTCCCGAATGACCGCCAGATGCTCGTCTATCACCTCCTTTACGTTCAGGATGTCGGCCCGCGATCGGGGCGTGCCCGTCCATTGGGGCAGATGGAGGAAGGACATGTTGACCATCGTGTAGGCGTTGCGGCTGAGCAACTTGAACTGGGCCACGTGGAAGCCGGCCACGACCCTCTCCGGCGCCAGCGCGGCCACGTCGGCGTCAAAGTCCACGTCGTCCTGGCCTGCCGCCTCCACGTAGTCCAGCCAGGCCCGAACGAAGAGGAGCAGGCTGGTGATGTCGGACTTCAGGCTGGTCTCGTCCCCGTTGCGCTCGTTCCAGAGATAGCGGCGGAACCGGGCCATCACCTCCCGATGGGCCCGCCAGTCCATCCGAAGAGGGGCCGGGACGTAAGCCTTCCAGTCCCCTGTGTCTACCACTCGCCGGGGGATCAGGCAGGCCCACAGCCCCACCGCCTTCAGGAACTCCTCCAGCCAGGGGCGGTCTTTGACGTTGTCCATCCGCAGGGCATGGGCCTTCGGCTCGTTGAGCCCCTTGCCCTGGTGGGGGTTCAGCAACTGGGAGGCGGTCTCCCTGGCCTTTAGAATGGCCTTCCCGGCCCCCTTTTCCCAGGCCCGAAGGGCCTCTTCGTCCCCCTCCGGGGTGGAGAACAGGCAGAGGACGGCCCGCACATGTTCGGCGGCCTGGTCGCGGCTCCGGGCCCATCCGGCAACGATGCGGTTGCAGGCGTCCAGCGCCTGCATCCGCCCATCGCCCAGAAACGCCACGACCGTCCAGTCACCGGGCGGCTCCTGGTCCTGCAGTTGCCCCTCCAGGTCGCTGCCCCGGACTCCCTCTTCCCAGAGGGCCGAACGGCTTGCCTGGTAGGCGCGCACCTGATCCCAGGTCGCGTCTACATCCCGGGTGTTGGTATCGGGCGGTACTTCATCGGCCGGGGTACGCCGGTTGGTCAGGAACGGGGCCGGGCTGCGGAAGAACAGGCCGTCCGGCACCCACCCCGCATGCACCGGCTCGCTCAGGCGGATTTCGTAATAGGGGCCGGCGTCTACGATGGTCATGCGTGGCTTGTTGAATTCGCCCCTGGCCAGCCCAGCCATCTGATCCAGGATGGTCGCCAGGCCATAGGCCAGCAGGACGTCGGCATAGGTGCCCGTGCGCTTGGGGACAAAATAGGTATCCTGGTCCATCACTCCTCCTCCTGTGAGAGTCCATCGCACAAACGGAGAATCCGCACGATGAGAAAGTAGAACAGCCAGCCCTCCCACTCCTCTTCCGTGGACGGCGGCGGCAGGAGCCGCTTCTCCAGGTTGGGGGCCTCGTTCGCCGTCAGCAGGTACTGGGCCCATTCGGGCCGGCCGCCCACGGCCGATAGCGCCTCCGCGACCGTTTCCCCGGCGCGAGGGTGAAGGCGGTAGGGTGCCGCCTCGCGGAGGCGGGGGCTGTGGTGGCGGGCAATGGCGGTGATGGCCGCCTGGTAGAGATAGCGGTGGCTTTGCCCCTCCAGCACTTCCCAGAGGATGCGGGCGGCGGCGAAGGCCCCCTCCCCGGCGTGGTGGGGCCGTGCCGGGCGGACCTCCCGCGCGATCCGCCGGTGCTCCTCCGTCTCGCTCCACACGTGGGACACCAGAAACGGCGGTTCCTGGCCGCTGACCCGCTTCTGGTACTGCGCTGCCCACTTCTGCCACGGCACCTGGAGTTTGCCCACGTCGTGGAGGGCCAGCACCAGGCGCACGGCCCGCTCCAGACGTTCCCCCAGGCCGGAACGGCCCGCCACCCAGGCCAGGCGGTCGCGGAACGGGCGCTCAAACGCCCGGGCCATCGCCTCCACGTGCTGAGCGTAGGACTCCAGGCGGTAGACGTAGTCCTCCCGGTCGCCCCGCCGCCGGGGAGCCTGAGGGGAGCGGTACGTGCCGTCGCCGGGGGCCAGCCGGAAGCCCTGCTCCGGGTCGTAGGAGACCAGCGCGGGATGGACCGCGAAGAGCAGCGACTCAGAGATGTCGTCGGCACTCCCCACATCCAACCAGCGGTAGACGGCCGGCGCACGGCTGTCCTCCTCGTCTTTCTGGACGACGGGGTAGCGCAGCGCCCAGGGGAGGTCCAGCGCCCCGGCCTGCTCCAACAGGCTGCGGACCGCGCCCCGCAGGCTCCCGTGCCACAGGGAGAACCCCTCGTAGCGGAAGGGGCTCTCTTCCGTGGGGCCTGACGGCGCCTCGTAGACGATGAGGGTCCGGCTGTCCACCGGCCGGATCAGTTCCCGCCGCACCGACGCCTCCCCCCGCTCCAAGCCGTCCTGAATCAATTCCCAGAGACGGCCTTCGTCCTCCCGCATCGCCTGGAGAATGGCTTGGTCCACCTCTTTGTGGGCGGCGTTGACGATCTCCTGCTCCTGCGCGAAGTCCAGGGTTTCCCCGCTCCGCTCCTGCAGGGCCTGCCGGGTACACTCACAGATGGCCTGCTCCTCCCGGGAGAGGTAGGGGGCCGTGTCGGGCTTCCCGTCGTCCCGCGCGGGGACCTCGTAGACGTAGACCTTTCCCTGCTCACCGGGGTAGCGGGCACAGCGCCCGGCCCGCTGGAGGACGCTGGCCGCCGGGGCCAGTTCGGTGTGCAGGACCCCGCTGGTGATGTCCAGCCCGACCTCCACCACCTGGGTGGCGACGACGATGAGGCTCCCGACCCGCCACTGTTCCTGCTGGGGGCCGCACTCGGCGCTGAGGAACGCCTCCTTGACCTGCCGGTGGGGGCGCTCAAAGCGGCTGTGGAGGAGCATCACCCAGGGGGAATCCGACGGCGCCCCGACCATCTCCTCCCGGAGCACCTCCACGGCCCGGTCCAGGGTACGGCGCCGCTTCTCGGGCTCCGCTGCGTGCCGCAGGGCCTCGTAGAGGGGCTCCAGGGCCGGCGAGGCCACGGGGACGGGGCGGCATCCCGCCTCTACCAGCGCCCGATACAGGCTCAGGGCCCGCTCCACGGTGTTGCAGACGGCCAGGGATCGGCCCATAGAGCCGTGCGCCTTCAGCACGTCCTCCGCGCTCAAAACCCTCTCCCGCCAGAAGAACCGCCGCTCCCGACGGGGGAGGGCTCCCCACCGGGTCTCAATCTGGGCCACCTCCTCGGCCGGGACGATCTCCACCTGGGCCCCCAGGAGGGCAGCGGCTTCCTCCAGCATTGTCCGGGAGAAGGTGGCCGTCATCAGGAGGAAGGGGGCAAACCGCCCGTAGAGGCGCAGCAGTTGCAGGGTGGTCTGCATTGCCTCCGGGGGGAAGAGGTGGAACTCGTCAAAGACCAGATAGGAGCCCAGCACGGCCCCCACGTTGACGTTGGCCTGGCTGGAGGAGAGGCTGTAGGGGACGCCCAGGGCACTGCTGAGGACCTGGTCCAGAGTGGCGAAGACCAGATCGCCCATCAGTTGGGGGTCCTCGGGAAACTCGCCGGTCTGGATGCGGACCTCCAGGCGACGGCCGAAGCGCCGCTCGTAGGACTCCGCCAGTCCCCGGTATTCCCGCTCAAACTGGGTCGCCAGGACCCGTAGCGGGACGGCGTACAGGCACTGCCGGGGAAAGTAGTCCAGTGGGAGATCAAAGAAGGCCTCAATGAACGGCGCCAGCGCCGCGCGCGTCTTGCCGGAGCCGGTGGGCGCCTGGAGGACGACCGACTTTCCCTGGTGGAGCGCGTTCCTGACCCTCTGCTGGTAGGGATAGAGAAGCATTTCAGCCTCCGAAAAAATCCTCCAGCGTCGTGGAGCGGTCCGGGACGGGGGAGGAGGCCACGTGCCAGCCGTACATCCGGGCCAGCGCCCGCGCTTCCCCCATCATTGTCTCCCGGAGTTCCTTCGGGGCCAGGACCTCCACGTCGGCCCCCCAGCCCCGGATCCAGGGGAGCATCTCCTGGACTTCGGCCACCCGGGCCCGCCAGAGGAGGCTCCCGTCGGGCTGCTCCTCCACCTGTTCGCTCCGGTGCCAGCGGGTCTCCCGCACCCGATGGGCCACGCGGGGGTGAAACTTCAGGACGACCTCCACCGGCTCCTCGTCAGTATACCAGATGCCCCAGGCGTCGGCCAGCAGGGCGCGCGGGTCAAAGTCGGCCGGGATTTCGTAGGTCTGAGGGAGTTTCTGAATCCGCCGGATGCGCTCTATCTTGAAGGTACGGATGGCTCCGGGCGGCTCCCGGTAGCCGATGACGTGGGCAGTCTGGCCCACCGGGTACGGCTCAATGAAGTAAGGGGCGAAGACGTACTCGTACACCCGGCCCGTCCTCTCGTGCTGATGCCAGACCCGCACCTTCCGCCGCTCGGACCAGGCCACGGTCAGCGTCTCCAGAACCTCCAGGTAGACGGGGTCATCGCGCCGGCCAGCCAGGTCGTCCATCTCCTCGGCGGCGCAGGCCATATGCTGGCTGATGAAGGGGGCCAGCCGCTCCAGCGCCGCCCCCAATTTGCGGACCGCCGACGCCGCGTGGGGGTAATACCGGTCGGTCCGGCTGACCATCATCCGCACGGCCAGGAAGAGGGCCATGGCCTCGTGGAGGGTCAGGCGGACCCGGGTCAGGTAGCGGCTCCGGTCTATGGCCAGCCGGCCGTCATCCATCTCATAGACCCCGTACTGTTGGGTCAGTTCGGGCAGGTAGCGGTAGATGGTGGACCGGTGGACGCGGAGTCGGCGGGCGATCTCCGCCTGAGAGAGGCCCTCCGGATGGGCCAGCAGGAGTGCCTCAATCTGGGAGAGCCGTTCGGTTTTGGTAGATGCATCTTCCATTGGTGGCCTCCGTCCAACGACCTTTCGCCACAAAGGGCGGTGAGTCATCATCCTGCCCTTATTATACCTGGAGGTGTTGCCGCGAGCGCAACAGGGGGCGGGTTTCGCGTGAAATTCGCCGGGAAAGGGGGCTTCATTGCAACTTGAGCAGAGAAGGGAAACCACCTGCGTGCCGACGAGAGTCGCCCGCCATAGGCCTTCGGCCTGCGGTCGGCCTTCGCCGACCAGGGGCGTCGGCGCAGGCCGACGCCCGGCACAGCGTGCCCAGGAAGGCTGATTTCCAATCTGGCTACCCGACAGTTTGGAATCAGGACACGGATACACACGGGTTTCACGGATCAGCACGGATGAAATCTGTACCATCCGTGCCCATCCGTATCCCATTGAACGGGAACCAAAGGTAAGAGGGGCATTTACGGCTTAGCAATCCGTATCTATCCGTAGCATCCGTGTGAATCCGTGTACTGCCCGATCAAAAGTTAATCATCCGCCCGACGCTAAAGCGTCGGGCGGATGTTGCCAGGCCCCTGAGGACAATTTCAATCGACAGTTGCCAACATTCGTGGCCTGCGCTACGGTATATGCAGACTGATCCGGGCAGGGAGTTACGTCCGGGTAAACATCGTCTCGGGTCTGCCTTCGGGACCTGCCCTGGAAGGGGACTACCGTCGTTTTCGGGCCTCCTCCCGAAGGGCCTGGAGGTCCAGAATTTCGGCGACCTCGTAGCGAGGGGGGAGGGCCCCCGCCACCGGCCGCATCCGGAGGCATGGGGGGAAATACCCCATCCGGCCGTGGAGTTCGGCCAGGAGCACCACGGCGATGAAGTTGAGGGACGGCGGGTTGACCAGCAACGGCAGGGTTTGCCACTCGGCAGGCGAAAGCCCGCAGGCGTCTGTCAGGGCCACCACCTGCGGGATCAAGGGTTTCTGGGGGTCAATCTGGGTGGGGATCTCCACCACCCGGTCCACCTTCTGGCCGGTGAGGGCTTCCACCTGAGCGATGTGTTCCTGAGTCAGAGGATGGGCGAAGTTGAGCAGGATCATCATAGTATCTCCGAGTAGAGCGTAATTTGCACCGGATGGCTGGGGTAGCCGAAGGCATTGCCTTCGGCTACCCCAGCATAATTGATTGCGCTGGACCAGGGGTAGTCCTCCGCTTGAGCCACCAATCCTGCCCGAACGGGATTGGCATGGATATAGGCCACCTTTTCCAGGAGTTTGTTCGGGGTGTACACGTTGAAATCGTAGCCTGCACCCTGCTGCCAGATTTTGTAGCGCCAGTTGCGGTAGTGGGGTTGGTCGATTGGCTCGCGGACTGGCTGTAACAGGGTGTTGGGGTGGGTGAAGGCATTGCCTTCACCCACCCCCTTCAGATAATCCACCATCCGCCTGGCCGCGCGACCCTTCACCGCCCAGGCTACTTTGGAGATGGTCAGGTCCGGTAGTCTATCCGTATCCCACCAGAGGAGCAGGTGAACGTGATCGGGCATGACGACAAAGGCCAACACGTGGAAGCCATAGGCCGTGCGGGCGGCTTCCAGTTCCTCACAAAAGATGCGCGCGCAGGCCGGATCCCTAAAGAAAGGGGTGTTCTGGAATGTTTTGGCCGTCAGGAAGTGCGCGCCGATGTCAAATTTAGGCAGATGAGTTCTGAGTGTCATAGCAAGACCTCTCTATGAGATCCCTGGGTGGGCGAAGGCATTGCCTTCGCCCACCCAGCAATGCCTTCGCCCACCCAGCAATGCCTTCGCCCACCCGGCAATGCCTTCGCCTACCCGGCAATGCCTTTGCCCACCCGGCAATGCCTTTGCCCACCCGGCAATGCCTTTGCCCACCCGGCAATGCCTTCGCCCACCCGGCAATGCCTTCGCCCACCCGGCAATGCCTTCGCCCACCCAGCAATGCCTTCGCCCACCCGGCAATGCCTTCGCCCACCCGGCAATGCCTTCGCCCACCCGGCAATGCCTTTGCCCACCCAGCATTGCCTTCGCCCACCCCTTTATCAGTTGTACTGCCTTTTAGCCTAGCGGTAACTCTTCCTTCTCCAACCAGGGCTCCTGCTGAGCCAGGGCCTCGATGGTCAGGTTGGCTTCTCGCGCTTCTTGCAAAAGCTCCTGGTAAGGCCGGATCAGCTCCCATTGCGGGCCGACGACATAGCCGCCCTCTGCCTCGGCGATGAGGCCCTGCTTCCACAGCGGCCTCAGGTAGATCTCCTGAAAGACCTCCAGCGAAATGTCTTTCATCAAATTCCAATAGGTCTCGTGTCTCGACAACTGGCTGTATAGGGCTTTGGTTGAGGGGGGTTTCCCCTGCTCAAGGAGGCCCAAAATGGCACGGAACACCCGGCCCAACGCCAGGGGCATCACCGGCAACTCCACCCAGTAGCCGTCCTCGGCGGTGAAGCGCACGCATTTTTCGGCGGCCTCGTTCTCGGCCTGGACGTAGTAGAGCCGGGCCACGTCGCCGGAGAGGGTAGCGGCCAGTTCCAGGGCGAAATTGATCACGTTGTTGCCGCCGGTCAGGTTGACCCACATCTCCTTGCCCTGACCGCCCGCGCCGGCCAGGGCGGCGACGACGCGCACCACCCGCTCGTAGGTAGTGCGGATATCGCGGCGGTCCACTTTGCACCAGAAGACGGTGCCGGCGGTGCGTCCGCCGCTGATGGCCGGCCATTCGCGACGGAGCAGGTCCCGCAGGACTTGCTTCATTGGCCCGCCGCTTTTTTGGGGCCCCGTTGTGATTTTGCCCGGCGGGTTATCCACGTAGTCAAAGGCCAGAACCTGGCCGCTGAGCACCTCCGGCGTGGTAAAGAGGACCAGCGCCTGCACATCGCCGACTTTCTGGCCCGCCTGGCGCTGGCGGACCTCGCCGGAGCGGGCGAAGAAGCGCCGGTCATCGGCATTCCAGCGATTGTAGCGATGGGCCAGATAGGTCAGCGGCCCGATGACGGTGCCGACCGAACGGCCCAGACCCATAAGGTGGTAGACGCCCATGGTGTTGCTCCTTATGCTCGCTGTACCTTGACAACAACCCGGTGTCCTTCCCGTTCCGCCACTGCATACCGGACCTTGTGCTTCTTCCCCGGTGACCAGCCTTTTTCTGGAATCGCTTCCTGACGGAAGGGTAGTTCTTCACCTGTCTCGTCGTCCACCAACTGTCCGGCCCCTTTGTCCGGCCGGTACTCTCTGACCGTGCCGGTACGCCAGACGAGTTCTTCCGACGGCACCGGTGTCGCGGGTAGAGCCGGAGTGGGTGACGTGGGCGCTGGTTGCGAGGCCTGCGTCGTTGCAGCCGGCTGGGATACGGCACCGGCCGGCTGAGATGGCTGCGGCGGCAGAAAGTACCCATACCCGGCGCTGGTCTTGGCCCCGGCGCCCAACTGGGTCAGGCCATCTTTCAGCCACTGCTGCGCCTGATCGCGCAGTCGCCGCCCCTCATCATCGAGGATACCCCGCCACCCCACGGCAAAGCGAAATTCGGTGTTTGCAGCCACGGTGAGGAAGTATACCGGCACCGGGCTTTGCCAGTCGGTGGGAGGTTCTTCGCCGCTGTAGTATTTGGGATAGTGCGGATTCATAATGTCCAGTTCCAGCGTGGGCAGGCTGGCCGGAATGGCGTCGAAGAACACCGCCCGGCCGGCGGCTGCGGTGGTACCGAAAATCGTGCGAAAGTCATCGGCCAGTTTCTGGACCTCTGCGGGTTGTCCCGCTTTCCAGTCCTCGTACTTTTTGCGTTCCTTATCGCCATCGGCGCTCAGGATGCCGTCCAGTTCCTTGAGTTCGGTGGTGCCCACTTTCTCGGCGATCTGGAGGAGCGCCCAGGCCCGCGCCACGCCCTTCACGCTGCTTCCCGGCAGGATGGGAAAGCCATAGCGATGGAAAGTAAAGCCGACCTCCAGCGAACCCTTGCGGCCCAGGCCGGCGATGAAGCGCCAGTCGGTCTTGAGGGAGAAGGTGATGGCGTTAGCAACATCTGTCACTGCCTGCCACCACCGCTCATTCCAGGCAACCAACAAATCCGCATCCGCTCGCGGAGCGATATTGGCAATCTCTTGCCACGCTTTCTTTTTCGCTTCCTTATCCCGAAACTGCTGTTCGCGCCAACCCCAGTCTTGAACAAAACGGTCGAAGATCAGGCCGGGGTTGAGGCTAACGCGCTCTTGAGGCCTGATGGTTCGCCAGGCTTGCGCACTGGCCGCGGGAATGGGGTAGCGAACCTCACTTTGTGCATCTGGCGCGCGGTCTGCATGTCTTCTTGGGGGTCTGTTCTGAGGTCTCTGCTGCGGCATCAGTCACCCTCCTTGGGCAATTCCGCCTCGGCAAAACGTTTGAGCCAGATGAGGAAAGCGATGGCTTCCGCTGTAGCACGCCGATAGCCGTCGGTGTCTGCTGTGGTGACAACCCATTGCAGGAGATCGCCATCCGAGAATCCGATCTGACCTTTCACCCACTCGGAGACATGGTTCAAGAGGTGGCGATGATGCTCCTCCCCCTTAGCCTTCCAAAAGGCCAGGGTCTGACCCAGGCCGTTGGCCTGGATGTCGGCGGGCGCGCTGCGGGCCAACTGTCCATACTTGCCGGCGTAGGATTGGCCCTTGACCGCAGATACCCTCTCCCAGGCTGCTTTCGCGCGCTCTTGTTCCAGAGAACGCTGTCGGCTCATTCTCCACCTCCATCGCTAAAGCGCAAGGTCACCATACCCTGGCCGGTCGTCTCATCGCCGCCCAGTTGGGTGTGTACTATCCCAAGGCCCTTGACCTTTGCCAAGACCTGCTGCCCGCTCAAATCGACCCCACTTGCCCGCGATTTCGTTGCCATCAGCGGCGCATAGAGCAGGGTGTCCACGGGCAGACTTTCTGTCGTCCACGGGCCTTCTTTGACCGTCTTGCTGCTTGGATCGAGTTGGACATGAGTCTGCACTTCGGTGCCGTACAGGACGAAATCGCGGAACGCGTCTTCGGGCAGGATGCACAGTTTGTTAGGCAGAGCCTGTTTCCAGTAGTCGTAACCGGTCTGCGGCAGCGCGTTGTCTGCCAGCCACTGGCCGATCTCCCGGATGATATTGGCCTGGCTCTTGTCCGGCGTGAAACTGAACTCCTCCAGCACCACGCTTCCCCCCGCGATCAGGGCATCACCGCTGACCAGGGCTGTGTTCTTATCCGGTTCAGAGGGGAGTTTCCAGTTCACCGACAGGCCGACCATGTGTACCTCACGCAAGAAGCGGGCCAGAGCATCGCGGCTGGTTGTCCAGGCGAAGACGCCGACCAGCGAACGCACGGGGAAGAGGAGGATACGGGCGTCGCCGATGGAGAGGGCGCCGGCGTGGTCGGAGGCGTTGCCGGTCTCCGGGCCGAAGATGGCGAGATGTTCGGCCTTGGTAAGCCCAACTTGAGGGTTGAGGTTCGGATCGCTGGCTGCCCGCAGCCGCCCCTTCAGGCTGCTGGCCTGGATGATGGGGTAGCCGGTGGTGCGTTCCCGCTGGATGGGCAGGTCCACTGCGCCCAGCCCGCGGCCCGTGCCGGCGTGGAGCGGCGTCTCTACGTAGATGAACAGCATACTCTTGGCTTCAAACATGGCTATCCTCCTTTTTACCATTCGGTGATGATAACCTGGCCGAAGCCGATCTCCGGCCAGCGGTCGGTAATGGCCCCGTTGATGAGATCGGTTCTGAGACGGACCGAGCCGTCGGCGGTAAAGTAATACACACTTCCGGCAGGGACATAGCGGCGGGCTGGCTTCTGTCCGCCGCTGAGCCAGTCAAACCCGCCGATGGATTCATAGCGATTGAGTGCCACGGCCTGCAAGGTGACGTTTCCATCAAAGAAGCGCCCCCAAGCCTTCGGCTTCCAGCCCCCCTCAAAATAGGTGGGGCTGGCAAAGTAGACTTTGAAACGGGCCGGCAAGGGATCGGGTGTCTGCGGCCAGCCCAGGGCCGGCTCGATCCGGGTAAAGTATGCTCCTCGCCCCTCGCCGCCGATGCGCATCAACCCGGCCTCGGGCCAACCATCGTACCCTTCCACCTGCACCCACAGGCCCACGCCCGGGTAGGGACGGATAAACTCCACTTCGTACAACGCGCCCTCCAGGGTGGTGCGGGTGGCATCGTCCCGGCCGATGCCGAAACGGTTCTCACGGGTGAAAAGCGTCTCATCGGGCACCGCTGTGACCAGTTCGCCACGAAGGCACTTGAGTAGATCCTCCTCGGCCAGCCACTGTCCCGCTCTTTGCTTACTCGGTTCATAGCCCTCAGGCGGCCAGAGCAACATCGGCAGATCGGCCGGAGCGCTGGTGAGTACGTGTGGCGCTTCTTCCCGCGGGCGGGGCTTGAGCGGACGGTAGTTTCCGGCCTGCCTGTCCAACACCACGTCGGCGGGGACCGGGAAGTAACGGGTGATATGAGCGCCCTCCTTCCAGGCGATGAAGGGTCCACGCAGCCGAAGGTTGCCGAAAACCTCCGCCGTGCCCACAGCCTCAGCGATGGCCGCCGGATCGCGCAGATCCACACCTTTCACCACCAGATGGTGGGAGCGGATGACACCCTGCATCACCGTCGGGTACGGCGGAAAGAGGCTCCGGGCGCGATGGTCGCTCAGGGCATCAAAGGGTTTGCCATCCCGAAAGAGCCAGACATCCACGGGTTCAAGGAAAAGTTCCATCACTCGCCA
>Ga0209809_1000886_pt1:22500-25762 | contig 25762 bp, 23 predicted proteins | sample YNPMSTMetaG_FD_186172 | JGI IMG/M metagenome (GOLD analysis project Ga0209809, IMG submission 186172) | Anoxygenic and chlorotrophic microbial mat microbial communities from Yellowstone National Park, USA - YNP MS-T MetaG (SPAdes) (version 2) ...
CCCGGATGCGCTCCAGCACCTGGAAGCGGGCCTCCCGTTCCGCGATCAGCCGCCCGTGCATCTCCACCAGGATGATGGCAACCATTGGCCCCCCTCCACTCCCCCGCTCCCCCGCCCTTCTGCCCCCTGCTCCCTGCGACCTGCGCCCTGCTCCCTGCTACAGTTCCTCCACCATCTCCTGCACCCGCCCCGCATCCGGATGCAAATAGCGGGCCGTGGTAGAAAGGTTGGAGTGCCCCAGCACCGTCTGCAGTGTCGCCAGGTCGCCCCCCGTCTGCAAAAAGCGGGCGGCATGGGGCTGCAGATCAAAGGGGGTGACGTTCATCGGGGGGACATCGCGGCCGATTACCTGTAACTGAGAGAGCCAGATGAGCCCGAGTGTCTTCCCGGTCCGGAAGGACGGTAGCGGACGCGTGAGCGGAGGCTGCTACAGCCAGCATCAGGCGGTTCAGGCTACCAGGATAGCGTGGTATGGTCAAACGAAAAGGTTGGGGGCAGGCGGCCGCGCCGCCTGCCCCCAACCTTTCCTCCGCGCGCAGTAACAGGCGCCTACCCCACCCCGACCACCGCCCCGACCGGAAGAGCCCCCCGGCTGTGGACGACAACGGCCCCGAGGGTCTCCCGAGCGCTCAGTTGCGGCTGAACCACGGCCAGCCAGGCCGCGCGCGGGGCATAGAGGCGGGCCAGCGCCGCCCAAAGGTAGAGGGGGAGTTTCCCGCTGAGGATGAGCCCCTCTGCAGGCGGGGCCGGGACCACCGTCCCCTCCATCTCGGTAATATCCAGATAGGCCTCCGGAAGGGAGAACTCCATCCGGGCAACGGACAGTCCTTCCTGCTCCAACCGTACCTGCAGGGAGCCGGACGAAGGGGGCCCCACGCGGAGGTCGGGCGGCGCCGTCCACCCCAGCCGGACGTCAAAGAGGTAGAAGGGGGCCGGGAGCGCGTGGACGGCCAGGGCCGCGTAGAGCCAGTTCGGCCCCCGGCCGTAGAGGGCCAGCATCTCCCCCGCCGGGAGGTAGTCCAGGACCCACCCCAGGTCCTCCGGAAGCCACCGGTTGGGGTCACGGCCCCGCTGCCGGGCCAGCCGCTCCAGGTCTACCGCCAGTTCGGCCGGCGCCGCCTCCATGTGGCGACGGTAGAGGTCCGGCGCGAGGGGCCGGAAGAGGGCCTCCAGCCGCCCCACCAGCGCGTCAAAGGCCGGGCCCCGGGCCAGACTCCCCCGCTCCAGCCCCGCCAGAACCCCCCGCACCACCGGCTCCGCCGCCTCCAGACGGTCCTCCCCCCGCAGGTCGGAGCGGAGGTCCGCCAGGAGGACCAGGCCGTGGGCGGCGAAGCGGTCCGCCCACTCCCGCCGGGCCTCGTCGGACGGGGTGAGCAGAACGCCGTGGGTGCACTCGTCCAGAATGGACTCCTGCTCCCGCGTCGGGAGGCCTCCCATGTCCACGATGAGGGGGAGGTGACGGCGGGCGATGTCCCGCCGCAGCGGGCCCAGCCAGCGGTCGCTCACGGCCCCTTTGACCCGCAGGTGGCGGACCAGGTCCTGCTCCCCCTCGTGGAACCAGTCCCCCTCCCCATCCGGCGGGTACGCCCGCAGGAGGTAGTGGGGGACGTCCCGGGCCCGCAGGGCGCGGGTCAGGCTGTAGGCCAGGACCGATTTGCCGCTGTGGGGCGGCCCTCCAATGGCAACGGCAGGCAGAGGGTTGTAGGTCGTCATTTGCGTCTACTCCGTTCCGGTCTATAATTCAGGGAGCACGTCGCAGGTCGCACGTCGCAGGGAGCAGGGTCGCAGGTCGCACGTCGCAGGGAGCAGGGTCGCAGGTCGCACATCGCAGGTTTCATCCCCCCTCCGGGAACGCTGGATGCGGACGGTCGCCTCTTCGCTGGTCGGGAAGGTTGCATTGGTGACAATGGGCGGGCAGGCCCAGGTGGTCACGTTCGCCGTGGACGGCCTGCTGGCGATGGGCGAATCGCTTTCCAGAGTGCTGGTCCTCCATCTTTCCCCGGAAGACCCCCGGGTGCGCCGGGCACTGAGCCAGTTGAGCGCGGAGTTTGCGGGCGGGCAGTACCGGGGCCGCCCCCTGGAGTTCCGCCACATCCCCCTGCAGGCCCTGGGACGACCGCTGACGGCCATCACCGACGGTGCGGAAGCGGAGGCGGTCTGGACACTGGCGCGGGACCTGGTGGCCGCGCTGAAGGAGGAGGGCCGGACGCTGCACCTCTGCATCGCGGGCGGCCCGCGCCTGCTGGCGCTGACGCTGACGACGGCGGCGATGCTCCACTGCGACCACCAGGACCGCCTCTGGCATCTCTACACGCCCCCGGAGTTCCTGGCCCAGGCGCGCGAGGGGGCCATCCTCCACGCCCCGCCGGAGGCCGGAGTTCGCCTCATCCCCGTCCCCCTGGTCCCCTGGGGGGCCTACTTCCCCGCGCTGCGGGCGCTGGCCCGTCCCCCCGCCGCTATGCCGATGCTGGCTCCGGAGGACGCCGCCGCCTGCGCCGCCGTCTGGGCCCGCCTGACGGAGCGGCAGCGGGAGGTGCTGCGGGCCCTGGCTTCCGGCCTCTCCCTCCAGGACGCCGCCGAGCAGTTGGGCATGACGTTGAAGACGCTGGATAGCCATAAGAGCCAGATTCTGGCGGAGTGCCGTATCGCCTGGGGCATGCCGGAGGGCACCCGTCTCACATACCATTTCCTGCGGGAAAAGTTCGGCCCGTGGATGGCGTTAGCCGTCAGCCGGTAGCCGTCAGCCGTCAGCCCTCAGTGGTCGGTGGTCAGTGGTCTGTGGTCTGTCGTCTGTCGTCCATCGTCCAAGTATACACCATTTTCCCCGTTCGGGCATCAGAGAAAACTCTGATCGGAATCAGAGAATACTCTGTTGAGAGGGGCGGAAACCTGGATAAAATGGGAGGCGGGTAACTGTTCAACCTCACCCCTCCCCCGGCGGCTGCGCCGCCGGGGGAGGGGTGAGGGCCCCCGCCTCCAATGCCCGACAGGGCAATCAGAATGACCGAATGCAGTGACCCAAACAGGGCACACAGGCCCGGCACAGGCAGAAAAAGAAAAAGGGACGTAACTACGTTGACAATGGCACATTTTTAATTATAAAAGGAAACCGCCCCGCTGGTAGGGTCTCTGGAACGAGGGAGAAGTTGAGATTTTTTCAGCCGGCTCCGTCGGGAACGAGTTCGGTTGAGCAAATGCTTCACCACCAGTTTCTGGGCCCGCTCCGGTGTCAGTTGCGATAGGGGGAGTACAGCCCGAAGCA
>Ga0209809_1000890_pt1 | contig 25664 bp, 34 predicted proteins | sample YNPMSTMetaG_FD_186172 | JGI IMG/M metagenome (GOLD analysis project Ga0209809, IMG submission 186172) | Anoxygenic and chlorotrophic microbial mat microbial communities from Yellowstone National Park, USA - YNP MS-T MetaG (SPAdes) (version 2) ...
TCATGTATGCCTTGTCCTGCCATCACAGCATCATGTATGCCTTGTCCTGCCGGCCAAGCGTCATAGGACAATGGATTGGATTACACGGGCGGAAAGCTTAGAGTTTGATAAGAGTTTTTGCCGGCGCTTGACAAGTGGTCCTGAGTCGGTATAATGATAGTATAACCAGACAGGAGGAACAGACATGTACAGTGAACTTCAGTTTAAACAAGCCAAGCTAAACTATGCCTACGCACTTCTCGATGACCGCAAGTACAACAACAAGACCGATAAAGTTATATCGAACTTTATTGAGCGTATCTCGTTAACTGCGGCTTTTAACGAGAAAGTCACTGAAGACGATGTACAAAGAGCTATCGAATACGTCATTTTTCTGAACAATCTCTATGACGAGAATGACGATAATCGAAGATTGCTCGATGAATTGCGGACAATCGGTTATCAATATTGCGGTCAATTATCGCCACAACAAGCAGAAGAACTACGAATGGTGCAGACATTGTGTGTGCTCTTTAAGTCTTATGAAGAATCAGCGATGGAAAAATTGGAAGATCTGTTGTTGCAATGATTTGCTACACGGGGGGCGACTAGTCTTACAAGACTAGTCGCCCTTAATTGCATTACAAGATGCGATCAAAAAAATGTTAACGAGCAAATTCAAAAACCTTGAAGGCGCTCGTTTATTGCATCATAAAAGTGAGGATGAATCATGAACAGGAAGTTAACGACAAACCAGAAAAGGCGTCTTGCGCGCGCAATATCACGTGCTGCCAGTGCTGAATTAGCAGCAAGACAAGCGCAGTTAAGGTTAATACGTGCTGAAAGCAAGAAAGCAGATTACGAATTTGAGTCTCTGAAGCAAATTGCGATAATTATTTCTCTGCCTATAGTGACATTAATTTTTTGTTCCCTATCTGGATTTTGGGCTATTCTGATTGCTGAAGCCATATACAAATCATCAATCAGATAATTCAATCAGATAATTTAATCCGACGACAAAAAGCGTCGGATTTTGTTTTTTCAAAAAATCTAAATTAACACTCTAATGCTATTTTAAGGTTTTTCTAAGGTCAACTTAAGATTTTCTTAAAATTCGTTTTTCGCGCGCGCGACACGTGCGCGTACGGGTGCCTGGGCTTGTGCGCAGCGCGGATGGCATTTGCCAGGTGGTGTTTTGACGTTTTAGCCCATCACTGCGAAGCGCGTAAAGCCCTTAAAAATCTGTGTTGAGGTAATGTTTTACAAAAGAATACTTTCCACAAATCGTGAGCGATTTAAAATTTGAGCAAGGGTAATGTTTTAGCGACACATAAAAGGGGCAATGAACTTTGCCATTTGACATTCTAAACATTATGCTAAAGCGAGAAGCGGGACTTGAACCCACAACCTATTCCTTGGAAAGGAATTGCTCTACCAATTGAGCTACTCTCGCGCTTGTTACACATTATAGCACAACACTTTTGTCGTCAAGTGTATGTGCGTTGGGCAGGCTTTAAAAGTCGGCGTAGCCACTTGACAAACGACATAAACCGTGGTAGAATAAAGGTATGGAAGGTATCAAGGTTACTCTGACGAACGTTACGGGGAAACGATTGTACAGCGTATCTTTTGGCATCATGCTGTGCAACTTATAGGAGAGAGACATGTACAGTGATCCGATAGAACGATACTTTTCTGAAACAATCCTCGATGTAGTCGACAGCGTAATTGAAACGCCTGTAAATAGCAGTTTTTTTGAACTTGTTCGCGGTGCGCGGTTACTCAAAATGCCAAGCCTTGATTCGATTAAGAAGCTTGGCGACGCTGCCTACTACTTCCAGGATGGAGACAACAATCCAGACGGTGACATGTGGTTAGCGCCGGTGAGAATCTTTAACTCATCTGAAATAGCAACCGCTTTGGCCGCTGGGGGCGAGATAGTGGATGGGTATGAGTTTGATTATCCGCGCAGTGTAGTTCGTGATGCCGATGTATCATGCGACATAGCAGGGCAAATCAAGTATCACGAATGGTGCGCTTACAATGTCGCCAAAGTCGGTTTTGCGCTACGGCGTGAAGTTGCTGAAGCCATTTGGTCAGCTAGCATTGCGCTGGCGTCAGAAGATCAAGACTAAGCAAATCGTCATCCTGGTTACTGACAGCAAGCTTGGCCAGTGCCAACCTTAAAACCAGCACCAACCCCTTGACAGCGCCGCAAGGGGCGGTATAATAACAGCATGAACGAGTTAATCAATCAACCGACAATCGATCTGCCGACGTTTACCGACGAGTCTCTTAACGTATCCATTGACCCCAGCGCATGGCGAACGCACGACCTTTGGTGCGCCCTTTGCAACTACATCGATTTGCTTGATTCCCATCGTTACTCCAAAATAGCACGAATCATGATTGACAACATCATTGCCGTCATGCGTGCTGATTTTGAATGTAACGCCAAGGAATCAAAGCTTCAACGCGACACATTCAAGTATCGCCAGCGCATCTTGAGCAAGTATGCGCCAGAAGCGCATCGACCAGAATCTTTTATCGTGTAGCATCATCGTTGTACAATAAACAAAAGAAGCCAGCTTAAAGCTGGCTTCTTTTGTTTTAAGCTAACCGAAGAATGTTTTAAGTCAAACGCTGACTCACTATACCATCCTAACCCGATTTGCAGTATAATTTCCTCGTCCTGCAAGCGCTTGCAGGACGAGGAAATTATACTGCAAATGACCAGGGTTTGGTATGATTAGTGAGGTTAAGGCAAAATTTAAGTGCTGTCAAATTGAGATTTAACCTTGTCTAACCGATGTTCGCCGCGCGAATGCCATGACCTGGATCGATGTTCGCCGCGCGAACATCCAGAATAACAAATATAGATCTTAAAAAAGAGCAGAAGGAAGAATGACCTGACGGTCATTCTTCCTTCGCTGAGCGATGCGAACATCGCTCGCATCGCTCGCGATGTCGCATCGCTGGGCGATGCAGCATCGCAGGCGATGTTCGCATCGTTTAGTCATTGCTTACCAAGCCACCCTACAACTACCTTGCTCAAGCTCATGTACATTTTGCGCCCGCCTTGACATAACTTATGGGGACTTGACAAGTTGCGCTGGCGTGGTATAATCATGGGTATGAACAGCATCGTACGTGATTACCTGGCTCACGCCCTTGAGAACACAAGTCGTTTAGCTGAACGTCTTAACCTTAACTCTTTGACCCCTGCCGTGGCGATGTGGGAAGAGAATCGTTATCTGGTAGTTGCTTCATGTGACAACTACCAGCAACACGAGTTTAGATTGATGATGTTTTACGATGACAATTCACCTACATTGCTAGGCGAGCGCGTACTTGCCTTTAGCCCGATGGCTGCTGCTGCTGCTGCACGAGCGCTTAACGATAAGCTTGACAAGACCGATTCATTGCACATTGACTACGACGGTGACAAAACCATTATGCTTGTAGCACAAGGCATCACAATTTGCTTAAAGGCAACAGAGTCAAAACATCGAGACAACATACGCAAGCTTGCTTTATCTTTTGCTGAAGAAATCAGATCGGAGACGATCAAAATCAATGCAAAGGAGTTTTTGACGATGTTGCCCAAGCCGCGTCGCAACAACGATCGAATGTATATGCTTGTTCACTTTTTCGAGAATACATGGCAAGTTGGAATTCAACCGGATTTGGATAGTTGGCAACCCACTGAACACAATGGCGTTTTTGACGCAGAAGATGTTCAAGGAAAACCTAACCTTAAATTGAACGTCCCAAGGTTGCGCGAAGCATTGGAAGTAGCAGAACGTTATCATCCGTTTGCTGAATGCGCTATTGAAACAACAAATCAAAACGAACCCGTTTTGATTCGCGTCAATGTTGGCAAAGCGCTGTATTTTAAGGCGTATATCATGCCTGTTGTGGAGATACAAAGATGATTAATAAGCTGATTGAATATATGCACGCAAACCAAGTGCTGGACAAGTCTCCACGAGAAGCATTGCTTTTTGTGGCAAATCACGTTTTGGCGCACGAGATCATTGTTACTCCCGATGCGCTTAAGCGGGCACTATGCAAAGCGCTGCCGGAGCGGGGCGAAGCCCTGTTTAACCTGCTCGGCGTGCGCACGCCATATCCTCTCGCCGCACTGTGCTATCTGGCCTTGTACGACAACTGGTTGTGCTATGCCATGTGTCTGACGCTAGAGATGCTCTTGACAAATCGCCAGGACGCGGTATAATATGGGTATGAACTGGAGCAAGTTTAACTTCAGGGTTAGGTTTGACGCCCATCGAGAGATTTTTGTTCTGCTGGTTTCGCCGGTCCATAATGAAGGGGCAGCGAGATACGGCAACAAGGAATACGAAGCCTACGTTGTCTCCATGTCGCCAAACGTATTCAGCGTTTACATCCCGGTCGACGAGATTCCCGACGGATTCTTTGTTATCGGTGCCGAGTTGCCGCTTGGTGTGTGCTTGATCGGTATGCGTTTTATCGCCGGCAAAGCTTGTTTCAAATTCGAGTTATCGAATGAAGCGTTAATTCAAGCCACGCCTTTGATTTATCGTAACTACATAAAGGCGTTGATTAACGAAGGAGTCATCTTTGAAGTGTTTGCTCAACAGTAGTTGGTCAACGATGGGACGATAGAACATACGTTCTATCGTCTCATAATAACTTATCACAGGAGGACGACAGATGGACTACGGACTTTCTTTTCACTCAGACAAAATCGTGAACACTAGGATAGGCGCGCGTCGCCTTCGTGTCGCAATCCCTACTGACGATTTTTGGAAGGCATGGCGTGAGCGCAAGGAAGCGCTTAAACGTGCTGGTTACAGCGTTGAACGTGCCAAGGATGGGCGTTGGCAGGTCTTGCACTGGAGTGAACCCAAACAGACGCTCGATACCAGTGCATCGTATGCCACGGACGCTGATATTATCGTCCCTGCTCCACCAGGCCGAGAATATATGCCGTTCCAAAAAGCCGGCATCGCTTACGCGCTTTCCAAGAGAAACGCCCTAATAGCAGACGAACCAGGTCTAGGCAAGACTATACAAGCTATCGGCGTGTTGAATGCTTTGTCAGAGCAGGAACGCAAGCGCGTGTTGATCGTCGCGCCGGCGTATCTGCGGCTGAACTGGAAAGCGGAATTGCACAAATGGCTTACATGGCGTACAAACATCTACATTGATAAACTTAACGCTGGCGAAGGCATTATCATCGCGAGCTACGAGAAGGTGACAAAGTATGTCAAAGAAGCGCGCGAGAAGAAGATTAGCTTGCCCGCTTTTGACATCGTGATCTGCGACGAAGCCCACTATCTGAAGAACCCCAAAGCGCAGCGCACTAAGGCAGTGCTTGGATTAAAAGCGCAGCGCTGGTTGTTCTTGACCGGTACGCCAGTATTGAACAGGCCAGTTGAGCTTTGGCCACTGTTGACTAAGCTTGATCCGAACGGTCTAGGAAACTCATGGCGTAATTACGTTGTGCGTTACTGCGCTGCCCAAAAAACCAGGTGGGGATGGGATGTGAACGGCGCTAGTAACACGGATGAGCTGAACCAGTTGCTGCGCAATAAGTGCATGATTCGGCGGCTGAAGAAAGATGTGCTGAAGGAGCTGCCATCCAAGATTCGCAAGCGCGTTTATCTTGATCCTGCAGATTCACGCGAGCTTGAGCAAGCATTCGCGCGTGAGCGCGAGATATTCCAAGCGCTTATCGCTGAGTTTGGTAGCCTTGAGAATGCGCTTAAGCAGCGCGGTCTTGGCGGTCTTGAGGAGTTGACAAAAGCGCGTCACGCTGTCGCATTGGCCAAGATTCCCTTGGCGTGTCAATACATCTTTGAAGCGCTTGAAGAAGCTAATCAACTGGTAATCTTCACCTGGCATCGTGACGTAGCCCATACTTTGCGGGATTGTCTTGCGCATTCGCAGGTGTCATGCGTCGTCGCTACTGGTGATATGTCCACTGAAGCGCGCTATGAATCGGTCAAAGCGTTCCAAGCTGGCTTGGCGCGCGTGTTCATCGGCACAATCGCCGCTGCTGGAACCGGCGTGACGCTTACGGCAGCAAACCGCGTCATATTCATCGAAGAAGCATGGCAACCCGGCGTCGTCGTACAAGCTGAGGACCGCATTCACAGAATAGGTCAGGAAGCTGATTCAGTGTTTGCTGAGCATTTAATCGTGCAAGGTTCAGTGGACGAGATGATCGTTGACCAGTTGGACTACAAAGCTGGCTTGATCGGTAGCATCCTGGATGGAGATCACACCAAGATGTTCAGTGACGAATGAACAAAACTCAGAGACAATGTGAACAAAGTCACTTATGCAGTTTCCGACCAAAACTCGTAACAGCGCTGGAAGAATTCTTTCAGCGCTGTTATGTTTTAATAACAAACTATGAGATGAATGAAAACTACTATCGCACAATGTCTAAAATTATTTTATATCAGTTTTGCATAATAAACAAGTATTATTTTGATGTTAAAGGTTCGATCTGCGACGAACGTCGCGCGCGCGGGCGGGCGCGGGCGCGCAAGCAAGCTTAATATTATTATCATTGCGTATCCGGTGGGTAGCGCAAACAATACAAAATCATGCCACCTGTGTGCCGATAACCGCCTCAAAAAAATGGCCAGAGGTAATGTTTTTGGGGCGAAGCGCTTGTGAATTCGTCGTCGGCGGTTGACAAATCGAGGCGGGGGTGGTATAATTAAACATATGAAGGTAACAGAGCTGCTCAAGGAACTGATGGCCGTTCCCCAGATCAACAAATTTATAAAAAACTCAGATCAAAAAATGCTCGCTTCACTGATTGCATTGTGTAATATTATGCTTCTACGAAAAGGAGAAAAAGCAATCAGTATAATAATTGCAAGTTGGGTAGTGCTTGGTATGAATCAAAAGATAGACAGAAAAACTATCGAGAGGAATGCAAGAGATGAAAGCACAGATTTCATACTTCACTACAAAATGTTCGAGGCTTCTAATCAAATGCTTGTGTACAAAGTGCGCAAGAGCATCAAGCGAATATATCGTAAAAACATGGTCAACATTGATCCGGTGGAAAGATTGATGAATTCAGCACAACTTACTTCACTTTATCTTCTTCTCCTTCTATCAGGCAAAATGTACTTCATGTCGAGGGCACAATGATTACCGAGATCAACCCCTTTCCTGCTCTAGAATCGTTACTCAATTTGTTGCGTCATCGTGTGGAAGCTGGCGCAACAGCAGACGAGTTTAACTTGATTACGCGCGCCATCGAGTTGATCAACGAGCGACGACCTATCTTTAAGGACGAAGAACAAAGCGTTTATTACATCGGTGCGGATGAACCGTCGCGCGCGCCCTACCGCGTTACGCTTAACTCATGCACATGTCCTCGTGGCAATGAACGAACATGCAAACATCGCTTGCTGATCGCTGCGTTAGAAAACAAGACGATTAACACTGAAGGCTTTGAATACACCCGCAGAAAGAAAGTCGCCAAACAAGAAGATGTTTTACAGTTTGCATAAATAAAAACGGGGCTGGCAAGACGCCAGCCCCGTTTTTATTTATGCAACGTATTGTGCGATGTAGTAAACGTAATCTGTTTCTGAAGGAACAAACTGTCCTTTTTGAATTGGATCAGCGATGCGATATTTCAGCTTGACGACAAAGATCGTTGCTGCTTTGCCCAAAGTTACTTCAGAACGATTGATTTCAATCGGTAATCCAGTGATTTCTTGGACGTGCTTTGCTGTATCTGGATAGCCGATATAACTTTGTATGCTCTCTTCCTTTGCCGCAATCTGAATCGCTTTCACCCAATCTTTTTGCGAGAACTCTCTAAGAAAATATGTTCCCGTCGCAGGCATCATGGCTGAGTTAAGCAAGACGTAAGGCGGACGAAAGCGCAACTCTTTTGTGCTCATCGTCAAATCGTCATCGTGTCCCACAAGCCTGTTCGCTAAACGCAAGACGGAAAGAAAGTGACGAATGTACTGCGCGCTGCGTCTCTGCGAGCTCATCTCGGCGACGAATAGGTCTAAAGTGTCTTGCGTGATTGGAACGGTAGCGATCCCGCGCCCTTTACACCAGTTGCACCATCTGTTCCACAAGTTGGAGTAGATGGCTTGCGTTGAAGGACGCATATCTTGTATAGCCGAATTAAAATCTATCTCATTCATCTTGTCACCTCCTAGTAGGACGTAACTATACCACATTAACTGTCAATTGTCAAGTGGTATGATAGAGCAAGTATGTGAAGCGGTTGGCTTGCCGATGCCCGTAAAAGAGTATCGGTTTCATCCTCGGCGTCGTTGGCGCTTTGATTACGCTTGGCCTGAGTATATGGTGGCGATAGAAGTAGAAGGTGGCGCATGGACGTACGGCAGGCACAACCGCGCGAAAGGATTTATTAACGATATGGAAAAGTACAATGAAGCTGTGTTGCTAGGCTGGCGCGTGCTGCGCTACACGCCTGAGCAGATTAAAGAAGGCAAATGGCTTGACAATCTGGCAAAGCTGATGTATAATCATAGTCATGAGCACAGAACAGATGACGAAACAAGAAGACAACGTTAGCGAGCTTGATTTACTTCGTGCGCAAACCACTTTGCTTAATGCGCGAGTCACTTTGTTTGACCAAAAACGCAAAGAAGCTTTAGAGAAATTGGTTAATCAATTTTGTGACTTTTATTGCATTCCTAAATCACGTCGATTTGACGTGATGAGAACAGAAGAGGAATATCGCGGCGCAATTTGTGCTGTCCTGTTTGCTGTGAACGAATTAAATAAGCGCGGGATAGCTGTTAAGCGCGTGTACTGGGATAGATACGGCGGATTGCTTATAAAGCTAGCTGATCCAAAGCTAAACGAAGTCAAAATTGATGAAGAGATAAAGCAATTGGCTAAAAAGAGAAGAAAGCAAAATCAAGGTTGGTTTATCGTATGAAAGAAAAAAAGCCAACTTACAAAGCAAGAGACATTTTAGACGACGATCCGCCACTGGTTATCGTTGAATGCGCATGCGGTGCAAATACTGTCGCGCGCACGCCAATTTCAATAACGTTAGAAAATTGGCGCGTTGAATGGCCAGAACAGACCTTCAAGATGATGCGTGTACGCGGCGTCTGTCCTAAATGTCTTAATAGGCAAGCATAAGCAGACGACGAAAATCCGCTTGCGTTACAGGTCGCGCCAATCCTTTCTGAATTGCCTCTTGCGCAGCCTGTTCGCTTTTGCAGTAAGATAGCATCGCAGTGCTAAAGCGGTGCGGCGTGCCGCCGACAACCTCGATTCGCTCTTTCAGCCCCAAAACAATGCGTGAATTGTCAAGGCGAATACATTGACCGGTTGCGTAGTTGTTGCATCCGCATCCCGTGCACCACTCCGAGCGCTCGGCAACCCATTTGTAAGTAACGCCTGGTTTTAGTTCGCTCATTGCTTACTCCACTTCTATTATAAACCTGATTCCCGTACTGTCACGCTCAAATTGTAGCACGCACCAAACACAGCCATGCACGCGCGGCGGCTTGCCGGTGCGTGCCGTCCATCCGCGTGATGAAAAATCGTCAAGGTAGGACGGCGTGCGCACGTGCCATACTATGCTGCGCTCAACCTTGCCGTTGTGAAGTCTCTCGCGCGCCAAAGGCAAGACATAGCAATCATGCGTATGTCCCTGAATGACGATATCAGCGTCTTGCAAGTAAGACGACATCCGTCTAACGTCAAGCGTTCCAAAGCTCATGAGACCGCCATTGCTGCTGCCGTGGTTGTAGTAAATGTTGATTTTGTGCAAATGATGATTGGATGTTCGCGCTTTTATCGTCACCCACCCAGCATATGGCATTGCCTGCACGTGTTCACCTAACCCTTGCGCAAGCCTGGCGCTTAAGTTGGTGCCTATTTTGTCCAGTATTGTTGATTCATGATTACCTAACGCTAACATTGCGAAATTTTCAGCGTAAGGCTTGTATCTTTTTATCGCCATGTTGACCAGCTCATCTAAATAAGCAGCGCACTTGTATTTATCCTTAAGTAAGGCATAGTTTGCTCGAGGATCATTTTTTGTTTGCATTGCGTCAAACAAGTCACCGAAATCCAGAATGATTGCGTTTTTCTCTTTTGCCATCTCAAGGTGTTTTAACTCTAGGTCAGAAAGTGAGAACATGGAATCATGATGTCTGTCTGAAGTAAAACAAATTACTCGCCCACCGCCTAAACGAACTTGGCCAAGGTCTATCTCCATTACGTCATCACGTATTCGATTTATCTTCATAATTTATGTCAACCTCCCCCCCACCCGCCGCAAGATGTACATGATTTTGAGCAACGTGTTTTGGGGATACAGAGTAAGCAAAGCTTAGAAAGGCAAACATCGTTGGCTATGCTTGCCTTGTTGAGCGATGCAAGCGTCGTTGCTTTAAGAGAAGTGACCATTAAAGTCACTTTTCTTTCTGCTCTCTTTTTTAAATTCATACTTGTTATTCTGGACGTTCGTGCGGCGAACATCTGTTTTGGTTCTGGTGTTCACGTGGCGAACATCTGTTAAATGGAGTTAACTCTGAATTTGACATCGCTTGAACTATAAGAACTAATTTCTAATAGAAATTTCGTTGAGTATGCCATTTACAGTTGTCATTTTGACCATGACGCTGAAACTGACGCCTAGCTTGTCGCCTATTACCCTAAACATGGTGATGTCAAATGGTGTGATATACACTTGGTGATTGAAGATGTGTAGTTCTAGCGTGGTCATCTGATATGGTTCGTCCAGCAGGATTTCTCCTTCCAGCAAAGCCCGATTGTCGTCCACCTGAAATACTTCTAGCCTTCCATTCAGCATCGATCACCTCTCAAAATGATTTCTGAAACAAACGGTCGTCGCGCGCGAACCCAAAGGCGAGTGCGGGAAAGAGATAGGCCAGAAGGGGCTTGACAAATCCGAATTGACGTGGTATTATCTGAAGTATGAAGCGAGCGAGAGAAGAGCAGGTGCCCCAAACGCTTACTGAGGCTGTCGCCCATCTTATGGCTTTGCCTGTCGCTTCTTTTGAAACCTTTGCTCCGCGCACCATCGCAGAAAAAATTGCTGTCCAGATTATACGCGATGCTGCGATGGGCAACTCAGACAGCTTGACCGCGGTGATTAGAATAGCACTTAATGAAAAGTCAAAGCCCAGGTCAAACCAAACCAAGATTACCGTGATTGAGGAGTGATATGGAGATCATCGAGAGCGTGCAAACTGGCATTGAGCGTATAGACGAGACCGTGCGCGATCTTGCTGAACTAGCTGTTGCGATTCAGCGCACTGAGCGGATGGAGCGTAACGCTGTTACTTTGCGTTTGCTATTGATTGCTCGCGCTATCGAAGTTCATAAATATGACGTGACGTTTAAGCTTCTGACCGAGACGCTTAGCTACTCAGATTTTTACGCTGTCCAGCTGATGAAGTTGGCGCAGGAAGTTGGAGAACAAGCGCTGATGAATGCGGTGACCAGTGGTAAGCCCTTGACGCTAGCGCAGTGGCAAGCGCTTGCCGAAGTTGGTCAAGAGTCGCGCAATGAAGTGATTGATCACGTCATAGAGGACGATTTGCCACCAGTTGAGATTACGGCCCGTGCAACTGGCCTTGATACTGAAGAAGTAATCATTACAAAGTTGCTGAAACGTCTTAACCATTTGCTTGTGCAAATCGAGAAGATGAATGCACGCGAGCGCGCCGTTGACGTATTGGCTGAGCATGGCTACGTCACCAAGATAATCCGCAACCGATGAACGATAAAAAAGACATGATCTTGGCTGCTTTGTTGACTCTGGATCAACTGGCAGTTCAATTTGCGGTTTTAGATGAGATATATCCCGATTTTAGGGCTTTATCCAAAGCTTTTATCTCTTACCGCGATGATCTTATGCGACGTGCTGATGTATCAGAGAATGATTTTGAAGCATACAAGCGTATGGTTTTGAACGAGATTGGCGATGCAGTGGAGTGAAAGCGAACACGACTGGTTGTCAAAAGTCGTGATGTCTAATCCTCGCATTCGAGAAGTGGCGCGCGATGCTATCGCGTCATCCAAGTTTGCGATCAGCGCTCGTTACCGTCGCTTTGTGGTTGAGCACGTCCTTACACCTAATGAGCGCGCCGAACTATGTAAGATGGTGTGGGACAGATTTAAGGTTACGATGTCTGGACGCGAAGCTATTTTTACTATGATTGTTCGCACCAAGTTGCCTTCATCATTGTATTCTCGGTTTCAGGAATACATGGCTAAATTTGGCATTGTGCTTATTCAGAAAAAAATAGGCAATGTTCGTGCTTATGTTGTGGACGTGCCTCTGTCCAGAGGAAAGCGCTTTATTTGGTTCTGCAAGCTTAATCGTAAACTGGCAGCTAGATACAACGTGGATTTTTGCGATGTTTCATTCAATCGAGCATATTTCCTCGTGCTTGACGCTTACGCCCAAAACTCCGTTGGTTTTGATTATGTAGAAAAGGCGTTTGAGCATTTGGTCAAAGGGGAACATTACATGGTTATCGCAATGGCCAAAGCTCTAGGTGATGATCGCAAAGGAACGCTTATTACAGGTTGGGCATGGGAAGGAAAAATCACAAAGGTTGGACGAGGAATGTATAAGATTCATTGTGAAGCTTATCATAATGCTATAAAGGAGAAGAATAATGAAGTACAGGTTTCATCCGAAGGCTCTTGAAGTATATGCAAGCGCGGGATGGCGGTTGTATCCCTGTGCGCCGAGACAAAAGAAGCCATTGATCGAAAATTACCACGAGCGCGCCACAAATGACATGGAACAACTCTTGGCGTGGCGCGAACAGTGGCCAGACGCAAACTTTGCCGTGGTGACGGGTCAAGCATCTGGCATTGTGGCGCTGGATATTGACGCGCCTTACGGTTTATCAGCGTTGCGTGCGCTGGAAGAGGCTTTTTTGCCTTTGGACGTAGATTCACTGATACAGGCTACGCCGAACGCAGGATGGCACGTTATATTCAAAGCACCTGAACAGCCGCTCCCTTCTCGACCTAAACTGCTAGGTTGGGGCGTTGAGCTTCGCGCCGAGAAAGCGTCAATACTACTTGCGCCATCTTTTGTTGACGATTCTGAATACAAGACCTATGCATGGACGCTTCATGATGTAGAACGATATATTGCTAGTCCTCAGCCTCTGCCACAATGGATTGTTGATCTTGTTCGTCATGCCGAAGCAACTAAGCCAGCCGTTGGCACGCTAAAAGCATCGCGCGAAGCGTCAATCAACGGTTTAGTGAATTGGCTAAGTAATCAGGTGGAAGGGAATCGTAACGCTGCGCTCTACTGGTGCGCAAAGCGTATGCGTGAAGGTGGGTTGCCCATGAGCGAAGCTATGTTGCACCTTGGTAGCGCTGCTCGAAAAACTGGTTTGCAAGACAAGGAGATTGAAAGAACTATAAGGAGTGCGTACAAATGATAGACACAATGTTGAGTATCCCGTTCCGTTATCCGCTTCTCAAAAAGATGAATCGCACTGATGCGATGGTAATGAGTGCGATTCTGTTCGCCTTTAGGTTGCACCAGCAAACAGGACGATATTTTTATCTGTCCGATGCCAAAATTATGGATTGGACGGGATTTAAGCGCACGGCGATTTACGAAGCGAGAAAGCGCTTGGAAGCTGAAGGCTGGTTGGTTGTCAAACGTGGTCATGGCGGCCATAACATGTACATGATTACGGATGCTGTGATAGCGCGTCTTGAAGAAGCCGACGGTCAATCGCGTGAGCAACAGCAGGATAAGTTGCGCAAGGCTGCTGAGAAAGCTATCAGCAATTTGAATGTTGAGCAAGCTATCGCTAATATCATCTTGACCTTTATTTTGCGCACTGGTCGGATGCCAACTAAGAAAGCTTTGCGCCGCTGGATAGTTGCTGCACGCAAGATCAAGGAGCATGGTCACTCTGCCGATACAATCGCTGACTTTGTTCGCAAAGAGGATCGTTCATTGTTTGCTTTGCTAAAACGTATAGAGAAGGGTTTGGTCAAAAAGAAGACGCGAATTGAGTATGAATTTATTAACGACCCTGAGCGTGGATGGATTGCGATTCCGCATGAAGTGGAAGTTGTAGAAGATGCGCTGGAGGTAATCAATGAACGATTTTGAGCGGATTTTGATTTCTAGTTTGTCTCATCAGCCTCCACTACTATCGGCGGTGTCGTCCATCGTTAGCCCAGAACATTTTGAATCGCCTGAAGCTGCTGACATCTACGCACAGATGCTCACGCGACAAGCGTTTGATCCGTCAACTGTTGTCAAGCTGGTTAAGCCAGAAACGATTAACAAGCTGGGCGGCGTGGCGGGTTTGTGTGAAGTGATGGCTTTTGCGCCGTCGCGCGATCCGCTGATGGTGGCACAAGCGATTCGCGCCGATTGGGAACGCAGGCGTGCCGCGGCAATATTCGATTACGCACACAGGCGCTTAGATAACAGGGAAGTTACGCCGTTAGACGCGCTGAATGAAGTGCTCGACAAAATATCGCGCATCGCTTCTCCTTCATCTCATGTTGTTTCAGCGCAAGACGCAGAGTTGGCGTTACAGGAATACGAGGAGAGCGTGTACAGCAAGGATGCGCCAGGGCTGGGGATAGATGCGCTAGATCGAATTATTGGCGGTGTTCGTCCGGGTCGACTACACATCGTCGCTGCTTATCCCGGTGGTGGCAAGACAACGATGATGGTACAGACAGCGCTTCGCATGGCTAAGCATGGGCGCGTTGTGTTCGTGTCTGGCGAGATGACCGCTTCGCAGATAGTGGCGGTGGCGGTTTCTAATCTTGGCCAAGTTGACATGTCGCCTGAAGCAATTCGTCGGCGCAAGATGAACCAAGACGCTGACGGCGTTGTACGTGTCAAGGCTGGTCTCGAAGCGCTTAAGACGATGCAGCTATACATCGTTGATCACAAAGCGCCGTCGCTCGCTGATCTCAATCTGTATTGTCAGCAATATAAGCCCATGCTTTTGGTATGCGACTATCTGCAAATCATGAAATCTCCTGAGAACGCGCAGAACCGCGAGCAAGAAGTGGCGCGTAACGCACAAGGATTGAAGTCAATTGCGATGGAACATCAGTGTGCTGTGATGACGGGAAGCCAGCTTAACCGCGATGGACAGACGCGAGAAAGTGACGCGCCCTTCCATCATTGCGATGTGTTTATGCGCATTGAGCCGCAGAATGACGCAAACGGCAGTGTTGACTTAAGTGTTAAAATTAATGTGCTGAAGAATCGTGGAGGAATTACACGTTCAGTTGACGCCTTGTTTAGGAGACATCTTGCTACTTTTGCGGCCTTAAAATGATATGTGGTACTCTACCTATACTGACATAGTTCGGTTCATCTGTTTTACAATAGTTGCTCTCTATGTTGGCGAAGTTCAGTTTGTACGATATACCGTTGTACAGCCAGATTGATCCGCGCTGGCGTAACGTCCTTCTGGGTGAATCACGCACCCTTACGCTTGGGACGCATGGCTGTGTAGTGTGCTGCTTGTCCATGCTTCTGTCTGGCGTTGGCTACAACGTTGACCCGGTAAAAGTGAACGACGACATGAGAAAAGCGCGCGCGTTTTTGCCAGGCACTGGGCGTGCGATCTGGGCGCGTGTGGCCAATGCTTATCCTTTGATCAAGTATTCCTATCAGGTGTTCTACGATAAACGAGCGGCTGACGTTAAATTCATCAAAGAGTTAACTGATTCGCTACCAGTGTTGGTTGAGCTGCTGCTAAACAACCGTGATCCGCATTGGGTGTTGGCGGTTCGCGGAGACGTTAATGGTTTACTGATTCATGATCCTTTGTTGTCTCCTGCGAATCAAAGACGTGATTATCTTCACGTAATCAGGCCAAACACCAAAATAAGGAGAATAGTCATCTATGAAATTGTCAGGGCCGAATAGTCGTGGCAACATTCGTCAGCGTACCCGCGTTGACACAACCCCCATTGCGCCAGACGCATCGGGCAAATCGCTAACGATTGTCACTGAAGCCAATCTTGAACGTCAGTACGGCACATTCACGACGTTATACCAGCCATTTCAGCAAACTTACACTGTTTATCCTGCCACTGCTGATGAGCTTGCACTTAAATACGGTTGGCAAATCTACGACACAATGATGATGGATGCGCAGGTGGCAGGATGTATTCACGACATCGTTGACGGCGTAATCAATGACCGCCCGCATGCAGTGCCCGTTGATTCGTCACCCGTCGCAATGGCGATGGCGAACTGGGTGAACAACAATTTGAAAATACTTCAGCACAAAACAAATTACTCTGTAATGGCTTTGTTTCGCCAGATTCTACGCGATTCACTGGTGTATGGTCACAGTGTTTCAGAATTAGTTTTTGACGCTATCAATATTGAAAGCGCGCCAGCGTATGTTTTAAGAAAAATAGTGCCTCTTTTGCCAAATCGCTATGCTTTTAGAATGTCTTCAGAAGGCGATGTTTTAGGCGTCGTTCCATTCCGTTACGATGCAACCGGTGCATTTGCGCCTGTTTACACTGCCGAAAACACGTTGTTTGACAAAAAGGTGGTGCCGTCAGCCAAGTTACTTCATTTGATCTGGGATAGACGCGGTTTGTTCCCGCAGGGTCGCTCGACTTTGGCATCAGCATTCAAAGCCTGGGCGATGAAACAAGAGTTTCTGGAGCACGTTAATATCTTGGCTAAGCGCATCAGAAAGTCATGGTTGGGTATTCTACCGCCTGATGCGCGACGTGTGTGCATTACAAATCCAGAAACTGGTGAGCAGGAAGTGGTTGATCCACGCCAAGACTTGCTTGAAGTTTTGCAAGCGCTGGCTAATGGTGAAGGCGGCGTAGTGCCGCATGCGACGCAAGTTGAATCGTTTGACATCGAAGTAAACGGTGCTGGACAATACTTCATGGAAGTGCTTAAGTATCTTGACCGCTCGATCTTGCGCGCCATATACCGACGCATGTTGGCGAACAATAACGACGCGGCAGCAAGCACAACTGGCGAGTTTGACCGCAACATGACCAGCAAGTTGGTCAAGGCAGTGAGGAATTGGTTCGAGGATTCGTTGTATTCACTGTCTTACGCCCTTTGCTATTTCACTTTCGGCCAAGCGGCTGATGATTATGCGCCAAAGATTGTAGTAGGCCGTGGCGATGGCTTGCCTATTACCGTCCAGGATATTGCCTTGCTGCATCAGAGCGGATGGTTTACGCGCCAGCAGAAAGCAGCGCTTGATATTGAACTTGGCTTGCCACCTGATGATGGTGGTGAGATAATAGGCGTCAATGCTAATGAAGGAGACGAAGATGAACGATCCCGTGATTCCCGTTACGATGCACTTGCCTAAAAGCGTAGTGGAGCGCTTTAAGCGCAAAGCTGTTGAGCTTATTCCAGAAGAACGAGAAGAAGCACCTTCTCTTCTGTTAACGCTGTTTATCAACTACATGTCTAGCGATGATTATTGGTGCTTGTTTCTCCCTGATTTGACCAGAGAAGACTACAAAAAGTGGCAGGAAATGGCCAACCAAGTTTACGATTCGATATACGAGACGGTGAAGTATCACGGCGCTGGTATGTTTCCAGGTGAGATTGCGGATTTAGCGCAAGCCGTAGTTGCTGCGCGTCGTATGACGCCGGATGATTTAATCAAGCTGATTATTATCTCGGCGAGATATAATCAGGTGATGTGGAAGCGGAACGACTTAAACAAAGACTCGCCCGCACCATCGCAGTAATGCGCAGGTTGCGCGCTCCAGCAGATCGCGTTTACACCAAAAAGAGACCACACGAAGAATCTGTTGAGAACATGGAGATGATGTTGTATGAAGAAAGATTTTGGAAACGAGTATCAGAAGTCGTCAAAGACGTTGACCCAGCCACAAATGCAAGAGTTGCTTGCGGATATGCTAAAAGTGCCCGTTTATATTTTGGGCAAAACTCCGAATCTTGACGATCTCAACGCTTTCCTTGCTCAATTTGGTTATCAAACTAACCTTGCTCTCTTGCGTCCTGTCAAGGTGTGGGCGAATTTAGAAGAGGACATAATCAACGAAGCAGACAAAGTGATTGCGCAGTTTATAAAGTCCGATTTGGAAAGCCCAGTTATCGTCGTCATTTTGCCGCCGTTAGTTGCGTTAGCCGCAGCATTGGTTGTGCGAATGAAGGAAAAATGCCCAACATTAAAAGTTCTTGTCGTGCATTATCGAGTGGAGCACGAACCACACTTTTTGGGCTTTGAGTTGTTTTGTACATAAATGCCTGTTGCTGCTTTATTAAGTGCGCTTGCTCGCGTTGCTGCTGTTACGGGAACGACCATTCTTCGTGCTGGCGCGGCAGGGCTTCGCATATCAGCAGCGAAAGCGCGCGCAGCATCGGTAGCGGCGCGAGCGCTTGGGCGCAGCACGGTTCGTTTTGCCCAAGCAGTTGGGCGAATTATCAGACGAAGCGGCGCAACCATTGCTAGAGCAACGCGACAAGTAATGAATCTTTTACGTCGCTCAATTTTGCGCATTGTAAATTTTGTGCACAATCGCATACGTGTATCTCAACGCAAAGTTTCTCAGCTTTATCAATCTTTTAGGAACAAGATAAACAATGACATTGAGCGAAAAATCGTTGAAGGTTTTAATAATTCTGTTGTTCAATCAAACACGCAATTCGAGGATGCGATAATCCAAACTATAGAAGAGCCTGAAGATACAAAAGCGCGTCGCAACTTAAAGATTGATGCTTTGCGCCATCGTTTTGTTCAGCGTTTTACTGATGTTGCCTTTGACGTGTTGAATGCACAGCGCGAGATGACAAACGATGAGCTAATGGAAATCTTCAGATTGCGCATTGCGCCAGAAATTGCCGCTGCTCGCGTAATTGCCACCGAAGACCCGTCATCCATCCTTGATCAAGACGCCATGTATCACTTAGCGTTGGTCGCCGAGAATTTTTTGGAGATGGCGTCGCAAATGGAAAGCAACATGGACGCACTGAATCTTGTGGGTTATCTGACTACTGAAGGTGTGATGGCAGCGAAGGCAGCAGCATTCAGGCAGCAGTTACTGGCGCAAGCTGTGCGTGACAGGATAGCAGTGAATGTTGATGCAGCAATTATGGCGTCTGTCAGCAAGTTCGCCAACACACACGTCAAAGCATTAGGCGATGAAGAATTGGCGTTCATTGACAAAGTGGTATCTGAAGTTCTAGGCGCGTCTGTGCTGTATTCTCAGCCTAGTCGCATTATGCGCTTGGCGCATTCTCTCTCTGGCGTCAGTTTCACTTTGTCTAAGATAGCTATTCAGTTTATCGAAGATGTCATGCGTTCAGCCATGCGCGGCCAGCATTCCTCTTCGCACAAATACATAAAGATACTTAGGGACGGAATACGCAAGTTGTCTGATGTCCCGCAAGCGGAGTTGAGATTGCCAGATGAAACTTCAATATCAACCGATGATCGTGCTGAAGAAGTTGTTCAAGAGACCGAACAAACCGCGACAGAAACGCTTAAAGAGCAGGAAGAACCTTTTGAGGATGCCGAAGAGGACGATGTGTTGTATGGTATCTGGGAAACAAACGCCACCAGGACAGTTCAGGAAAACTGTCCAGATTGTGTAGCCTTAGAAACGCTCACGTCTATGTATCCCGTTCCCGTTGCAGAACTTCCCACACCTGGTGTTGAGACGCTATGTGCCCAACATTGCGCATGCGCTATTCGCGTTGTCAACGCCGATGAGTTTGACCAGATTAGGGGGCAATGGTCAACGGTCTGGGAGCGCTTCACTGGCGAGACGATGCCTAATAGGTTCGAGAAAGAGGACGTCACAAAGGTGAAAGCGCTGGTCAACGTTATGCTTGGCGACGCAAAGCGCTTTAGCGCATGGGCAAAGCGCTTTGATATTCAGCTAGAAGATGTATAAAGTTTTATGTTTTAAGTCTTACTGAGCGTCTTGTTTTGTCAAAGCGTGATAAGTTTGTTGAATCACAATTGCCAATGCAGTTGAGAATGCCGCTTTTACGCTTTGCGGTTCTGCGTTTTGGTATATCGCGCCAATCATGTGAATTGCAAGTGCGATAAAAGCGGCAATGGCAACAGCGATAAGGCGTTTAGTTTCTGGTTCAAGACGCTGAAACCAGTTGTACTGCTCAAGCGCACGCGCTGATATGACGCTTAACCCTGCTACAGTTGCGTTAGCCAATAAATCAAACATCTTTTCTCCCACCCTTTGCTTTTTCTAGTTCTTCTATTGTTCTCTCTGCTTTGTCAATTAATCTACTAATGTCACGCAGTAATTCGTCCATCTTTTCTGTAACATTTTTGACGAAACCAATATGTGTTTCTATAAGTCGGTCAACCCTGGCGTTGCATTGGTCAAGTGTCTTTTGATTTTCACGCAAAAGCCATAACGATAGCGACATTGAAATAAGCGCAACGACGCCAAGAACACCGTAAGTTGAAAAAAATTCGATTAGGTCAATCATTTTTGGTTCATAAATTCAAAAAAATCAATGTTTCTCTCTGTCAAAAGCTGACGGTGAGTTTCTGCATTTAGCGGATCGGTCAAATCCATGCCGTTCATAAAAAGCTCGACGAATGCGCGGTTTATGTCAACGAGCTCGCTTAGCCTTACTCGCTCACCGATTTGCGCATGGTATCTCGGAAACGAATGACCATTTCTCGCAAAAGCATCGCGCCATTCGTTAAACGAGACCGTACGACCCGGCCATTGTGTAGATAGCCAGGGCGTTAGTGCTAACCCTTCGTCAATGATGTTTTGTACATTTATGTTGGCAGAGTACATTGCCAGAGCAATTCCTTCATTGTCGTCTACAATGAAATAATCAGGGAACAGCGCACGCCCATTTTCGTCAACCGCAAATCTAGTTACTCTCATGTTTCACCTCACAAAGCAAATATATTGATTGTTGCAGACCAGTCTTCTACTGTTATGTAATAACGGTTGAACATCCCTCCGTGAGAAGTAACGCTTCTTAAAAATGTCGCTGTTGCATTAGGCCCAATACCTGGACCTAATTCAATAATTCTGTTGGCAGAAAAATCTGTTGCAGATATGGTTTCATTTCGCCATGCTTGTCCATTTAGCGGTGTTCCAGTAATACCAGGAGTGTTATAATTATCTATACGAGAAACTAAACTTTTTATATTGCTAATCCGAGCAGTTGCGATGTTTGTAACGTTGTTTTGGTTTAATGAGTGTTGTAAAGTTGCTGTCATTTGACCTTTAGGAAAAACAGGATAACATCTGCGTGTATTGGTAAAATTAGCACTGTCAATAGCTCCAGTATCAAAAAATGGAGACTGAAGATTAACTAAAGCAAGGTTTGGAAATACAATTGGATTTCCTTGAGTTAAATTATAGAAAATCGCCTCGTTCATTCGAGTGTACATTACATCACCAGCAACATCCGCCATTATGATGTAATCAGCATTCTCAGGTCTAGGACAACCTCTTGCTGTAAATTCCAAAAAGTCTGTTCCACCATTTTGGTTAGTTGATATTACTGGTCTGTTAAAATTAAGTTTGTTGGTGAACCGCGGACATCTTAGCACTCTATCACCAGCAGACAATAGATTATTATTGCAATCTCTCAATGCAGGAACAAACAGACCGTTAGAATTTGTAAGCGCATTGTTCTGATTATTTGATATTATAACATTTGCTCTCAAAATATTATTTGTAAAATCTAAATCAACAGTGCTAGTATCGAGAACACTAAAGCTAGAAGTTGAAGGAGGAACATACAAACCGTTAGACAAAACCCGAAGTTGATTGCCAGTGTTAGGTGAAACAATTACATTGGCGCTTAAAACACTACCCGTAAGTGTCAAATCAACAGAATTGGTGTCTTGAACCGAAATAGATGAAGAAGGCACAAACAAACCATTAGACAAAACCCGAAGTGCATTGCCTGTGTTAGGTGAAACAATAACGTTTGCTGTTAAAGTGCCACCAGTAAAATTCAAATCAACAGTGCTAGTGTCAGCTACATTGAAACTAGAGGTTGAAGGAGGAACATACAAGCCGTTTGACAAAAGCTGAAGTTGATTACCAGTGTTAGGTGAAATGATTACATCCGCGCTTACCACACCGCCTGTCAATGTCAAATCAACCGAGTTTGTATCTTGCACTGAAATAGAAGAAGAAGCAGGCACAAACAAACCATCAGGTAATAATTGAAGCGCGTTGCCTGCGCTAGATGAAATAATTACATCCGCGCTCAAAACACCACCTGTCAACGTCAAATCAACAGAATTGGTGTCTTGAACCGAAATAGACGAAGCAGCAGGCACGTATAAGCCGTTAGACAGCGCTTGCAGCGCATTACCAGCGTTAGGTGAAACAATAACTCTTGCTGTTAAATTACCACCAGTAAAATCTAAATCAACAGTGTTGGTATCAAAAACATTCAGGCTAAATGTTGATGGTGGAACGTACAAACCGTTAGACAAAACCTGAAGTTGATTACCAGTGTTAGGAGAAACAATTACATTTGCACTTAAAACTCCGCCTGCAAGCGTCAAATCAACTGAATTTGTGTCTTGTACTGAAATGGACGAAGTGGTTGGAACATACAAACCATTAGACAGCGCTTGCAACGCATTACCAGCGTTAGGAGATACGATCACTTGTGCGCTTAGTACACTGCCTGTCAAGTTCAAATCAACTGTGCTGGTGTCTGCGATCTGTAACCCCAAACCAGCAGGCACGAACAATCCATCAGCAAGCGCCTGAATCTGATTACCCGCTGCACCAGAAATCCTTACATCACCGCTAATGACACCATTAGACAAAGTCAGATCAAGAGTGTTAGTGTCTTGAACGCTTATCGCAAATGAAGTAACAGGGGTATAGCTAACACATCCGTTAGAATCTATTCCCCTTACATACTGTAAAGGTCGAATGAACCTTGTGTTAAAAGGTTCCCTAACGCAATTGCTTTGTGTAGTTTGGCATCCGCACGACATTGACATCCTCCTGTTAGGAATTCACATCGAATCCCAGTTCCTTCACCACAGCTTCGTCTAATTTTAACACGGCTCTTTTCTGCTTGAGCAACTGAACGGATTGTACCGCTCCACTAAGCATGATCCAGTTTATCACATGATTGAGATACGCATCATCGCGCTCAATCAGGGACAAATCCTGCTCACGCCTAGCTTGATTCGACAAAGCTTCGATCACCGAATCAAGTTTTATTCGCGTCATACCGTTATCCTCACGAATGTCGTACCGTTCCACGTGAAGATAGCAGGATTACCGTTCACTAGTGCCACTACCATTGTGCCTACAGCGTTGCGAGGATCAGCGCCGTAAGCAGTGTTCAACGCAGTAACGGCAGCAGCATCGTTAGCGTAATTGTTTGACGGTCTAAACATCCTAAATCGCCACGCTGATGCCCAACCCTGGAAGTAGTTGGCATTGTCTGCACCACCGTCAGCAATGTATGCTCGCCAGCCTCCAGCGTTTATCACTGCCGGTGGCGCGTATGCATTGACGCCAACGCCAAATACAGTTTGTGTTCCAGCGCTCAAATTGGTGCCAACCAACACAAGAGAACTTGTTATTTGAGCGCTTGAAATGTTGTGACCTCCTCCGACTATTAATGAGTCTAACAAAATAGCAGTGTTGTTTGGTGGATTGCTGTCAAAAACCTGAACATTGCCACCTATAACGCAAACACTTCGATCTAATGTCAGCCATCTATTGTTGTTATTGCTTATAAACACAGATGTATTAGCATTTGGAAAATTATTTTGGGTTAATACCACTGAGCGAAGAATACTAGGTACACTAGGACCAATGCGAGGATTAAGACTATCTGGTTGTGCTGAAACAAGAGAATATCGAACATCTGGTGATTGATTTGTGTTAAACCAGGCAGCAAAAAAGCTGAATTCCACGGCACTTAGACTTGAATTACGAGAAGAAACAAATGAATGTAAGTATTGAAAAGGACTGTTGTTAGAAGACAATGTAAAATCCTGAAGATGTAAGGTACAATAACGAATTTGCAGATTACCATTAAGGCTAACACTATTAAAATTCACATTGCTATGACTGATAATCGGAGTGCCAGATATTGCACTCACATTATTTGCAATATATGAAGAATAATTTACTGATGGCTGAATTCTATTATTGATATCTCTAGCTATAGACAAAGAATAAGAAACATTTTGATGGCTTACACTATCTGCACAAACAAGTGAAAAAATAACGTTATTTTGAAAAGAAGAATTTGTAGAAGAGATAAAAGAACTGTTAATAGGGTTAGAAAAAGTAGATTGTCTTGCACTAACAAAAGAGTTTTCAGTTGAATTAATTGATGAATCCGTAAACAGAACTGAACTTCGTTCACTGATAAAATTATTAGATGTCGAATTCTGACCAACCACAACAGAATGTATTGAAGTTATTTGTGTAGTATTAGTAACATTAACAAAACTAAATCTGCTATTAGCAATGTTACTATTAATAATAGATCCAATTACAGAGTAGAAATTTCCGATAACATTGATGTTTGCTCCATACAACATAAAAGAATGCTGCATTGGAAGATCTGGGCCAACTGTTGCTCGCAAAAAGTTGTTTGATGATGAGTAACGCAAATTGTCAGCATTTGGTGAACCGCTTGATCCACCATATATCACACTCTCCGAATTAATAGCAATCTGCTCAAGACATCCTGTATTCGCGTTGTAAGTTACTAAAAGATTGTTGGTGGGAAAATTGACTAAATTTGGCGGATTACTCAAACAAGGATTTGATGTAGAAGGAATGTATAGACCGTCTGCTAGAACTTGCAATCCATTTCCTGCTTGCGCAGAAACATTAACATTTGCGCTTAAGTCATTAGTAGCGGTTAAAGTTAAATCAACCGTTGGCGTGTCCTGGACATTGATTGAATTTGAGCTGACAAACAATCCATCAGGCAATACTTGAATAGCATTCCCTGTTTGTGCTGATATATTAACATCCGCACTCAGATCATTTGTAGGAGTTAACGTCAAATCAACAGTTGGCGTGTCCTGGACATTGATTGAATTTGAGCTGACAAACAATCCATCAGGCAATACTTGAATAGCATTCCCTGCTTGTGTTGATACATTAACATCCGCACTCAGATCATTTGTAGGAGTTAACGTCAAATCAACAGTTGGCGTGTCCTGGACATTGATTGAATTTGAGCTGACAAACAATCCATCAGGCAATACTTGAATAGCATTCCCTGCTTGTGTTGATACATTAACATCCGCACTCAGATCATTTGTAGGAGTTAACGTCAAATCAACAGTTGGCGTGTCCTGGACATTGATTGAATTTGAGCTGACAAACAATCCATCAGGCAATACTTGAATAGCATTCCCTGCTTGTGTTGATACATTAACATCCGCACTTAGATCGTTTGTTGGAGTTAATGTCAGGTCAACCGTTGGCGTGTCTTGGACATTGATCTGAGCAACAAACAATCCATCAGACAATACTTGAACAGCGTTCCCTGCCTGCGCTGATACATTAACATCCGCACTTAGATCGTTTGTTGGAGTCAATGTCAAGTCAACCGTTGGCGTGTCTTGGACATTGATTGAGTTGACAAACAATCCATCGGGCAACACTTGAACAGCGTTCCCTGGCTGTGAAGATACATT
>Ga0209809_1000894_pt1 | contig 25524 bp, 16 predicted proteins | sample YNPMSTMetaG_FD_186172 | JGI IMG/M metagenome (GOLD analysis project Ga0209809, IMG submission 186172) | Anoxygenic and chlorotrophic microbial mat microbial communities from Yellowstone National Park, USA - YNP MS-T MetaG (SPAdes) (version 2) ...
TTACCGCGATTAAAGGTGATATCATTGTTATGGCTTTTGGTAGATTGATATTTGGTCTTGGTGCCGAATCGATGATTGTTGCAATCACAACAATTATTGCTCGATGGTTCAAAGGCAAAGAACTTTCATTCGCATTTGGATTGAATCTCACACTTGCTCGACTTGGCTCATTTATGGCTTTGAATTCACCAATGTGGGCAAAAAGTTTATATGATTACTGGCAGAATCCACTCTGGATTTCTGTTTATGCTGGAGTTTTGTCTCTCATATTTATATCGATTTATTTCTTAGTTGACCTTTTAAGCTCCAAAAAATATGCATTGCCTCCAGAAGGAAATCAGGATAAAGTCGTAATTAAAGAAATATTTAGTTTCGGAAAAGCTTTTTGGTACATTTCTGCATTGTGTGTGACTTTCTACTCTGCAATGTTTCCATTTCAAACATTCGCGATTAAATTCTTTCAAGAAGTTCATGAGACATCAAGAGAAGTTGGGGGAAATCTTTCAAGCATCTTAACTTTGGCCGCTATGTTTTTCACTCCACTCTTTGGATTTCTTGCGGATAGAATAAAGAAAAAATCTTTATTAATGATGTTTGGTTCATTTTTGATTGTTCCTGTTTATTTAATTATGGCTTACAAAATCGATTTAGCAACTCCACTTGGATTAACCGGTAATGTAAATATTCATATTGAATTCTTTGATATTCACACTTCAATTCCATTTTATTTGATAATTCCAATGGCAATGATGGGAATTGCTTTTTCATTAATACCAGCAGTAATGTGGCCTTATGTCGCTTTGGTTGTTGATTCATCAAAGTTAGGCACTGCTTATGGTTTAATGACAATGATTCAAAATATTGGTTTATTTGCGTTTAATTTATTGATAGGATTTAGTAATGATTTATTTGGTGCAAGTGCAACAAATCCACAAGGCTATATCCCTGGAATGTGGATATTCTCTATTCTTGGATTTTCAGGTTTATTGTTTGCATATCTACTAAGAAAAGAGGAAAAAACTTTAATATTAAAAAAATGAGAGAACTGATATGAATAAAGAATTACAAAAGAGTTCTTTAATTGCATTAAGAGATTACTTGGGATTGCAAAAAGAAGAAACATTATTAATCATCACTGATGAGATTGAAAGAGAAATTGGTTACTCGCTTTTTGAAGTTGGAAAGAATTTGTGCAAAGAAGCAGTTTGTGTTGAAATGAAATCAAGAGAAATGAATGGTCAAGAACCACCTCAGCAAATTGCCGAGTTAATGAAAATGTTTGATGTTGTTGTTTGTCCAACTGCTAAATCTTTAACTCATACAAATGCGAGAAGAGAAGCTGTTAAAGTTGGTGCACGAGTTGCAACGATGCCAGGAATTAGTAAATCAACAATGATTAGATGTCTTTCTGCGGATGCAAAGAAGGTTGTAGATTTAACAAATTCAGTTAAACAAGCTTTAGAAAATGCAAAAGTTATTAGAGTAATCTCAAAAAATGGAACTGATGTGGAAATGAACATTGAAGGGAGAAGAATTTTGCCAAGCACAGGAGTTCTAAAGAATAAAGGTGATAGTGGCAATCTTCCTTCAGGTGAAGTTTATCTTGCACCAATTGAAGGTTTAACAAATGGTGTGATAGTGTTTGATGGTTCTATGGCAGGAATTGGAATATTAAAAAATCCAATCAAAGTTGTTGTTAAAGATGGCTATGCAGAAAAAATTTCCGGCAAAAGTGAAGCTAAGAAATTTCAAAAGATGCTCGATAAAGTTGGTAGAGATGCAAGAGCAATTGCTGAATTTGGTATTGGAACTAATTACAAAGCAAAAATAATTGGACAAATTTTAGAAGATGAAAAAGTTTTAGGCACAATACATATTGCATTTGGAAATAATTTATCAATGGGGGGAAATATAGATGTTCCTATTCATCTTGATGGATTGGTAAAAAAACCAACCGTGTTAGTTGATGATGTAGTAATTATGCAGTATGGGGTATTGCTGATTTAAAATTTCCAGAAACTAATCAAGACAATTTTTTGTCATCTGCAAATTTTTTTAATCCCTATTGCTTTTTATTTTTGTGATAGTATAGTTTAAAAAACAACATAGAGCTGAAACATAAATGAAAAGAATTAAACTAACATTTTTATTTGCACTTTTAGCTTCATCTTTTCTTTACGGTCAATTTTCAATTAAAGACACAACTTGGAATGATTTGTCTGTTGACTCTTTGCTAACATCTGCAATTGATTGGAGAACCGAACCGGGAAAACTCCTTCTTCAAACAGGTGAAAATGAAAATCTTGCTCGAAATAAATTTGCATATATAGTTTACAAAAGCAGAAATCTACCACCTGATACAGCAGCGAGAAATGCTCTCAGATTAATTGATGGTAGATTTTTTTCTCCATCTTATGTTCAAATACTTTCACTTAATGCAGGACCTGGGGGCGAAGGGACTTATATTGTAATAGACCTTCAAGCGGTTCGTGCTGTTAATAGAGTTAGAATTTGGCAACTAGGATTTTATCCTGGTGGACCAACAAACATTCCTACAAGTCTTCGTGTTAGGGCTTATACAATTTATGGTGGACTCGATACTCTATCAATGGAAAAGCTAATTCAGGTTCCTGAAAACACTCTTGGTGTAACTGACGATTACTTCGATAGAGTGGTTGAAATTCGTTACTTAAAAATTACAATTGATGTAATTGACCAGGTTCAAAGTACGGTTATTTCTGAAATTGAAGTTTTTGGAAAAGGTTATTTGCCTGAAGGATATTTTACTTCAAAAGTACTTGATGCTGGTCAACCTGTCAATTGGTCTAAAATTACCTGGAAGGCAGAACAACCTGAAGGAACACAAATTTCACTTAGGATGAGAACTGGGAATACGCCAAGAGTTGATACAACCTGGAGTGATTGGACCGACGATTCAACTAACATATCAGGAGCTCAATTACCAGTTTATGAACCAAGAAGATATGTGCAATATCAGGTTAGACTTGGAACTTTAACTCTACAAACACCAAAAGTAGATGAGATTGAAATTTTTTATGACAAAACCTTAATTGCTCAATCAACAGATGCGACAATTAGTCCACAATTTTCACCAGTTTTACAAGAAAATACTTTTTCATATAAAATTGTAATAAATAAATCACCAACTGATTATCCAATTGATACAATTACAATCTTTACTCCAACACCGACTCAATTACTTGGAGTAAAACTTAATGATAATCCAATTCAGTACTCAGCAGAAATTTATGCAAATAAAATTGTAATCATTCCACAAAATCCAATTACAACATCCACAGTATTCGAAGCAACATTGAAATGTACTCCGTTTCTCGGAATAAATAGATTTGTCTCATATCTTCATAGCAGACAAAGTCCAGATAATCCCCAGAGAGTTGATACAAAAAAATTTACTGGTCTAGAGAATTGGAGTATCGTTACGACAGGCGTTCCACCAAGATTAATTATTGATTTAAGGATTGAGCCTAATCCTTTTACTCCAAATGGTGATGGTATTAATGATAAAACAACTCTGTCGTTTTTCCTTGCTAATATTGCTGAGCCAAAAAGTTTGGTTGGTGGTGAGTTGAGAAAATTAAAAATCCTTGTTTATGATTTGCAGGGAAGACTTGTAAGAGAAATTTATAACTCTGAAGCAGGTGCCTCTGCGTTCATTGCTCAAAATGCTTTTACTTGGGATGGTAAGGATACAAACGGCAAAACAGTTCGACCAGGACCGTATATTATCCAAGTTTTAGTTGAAGCAGATGTTAAGAAAGAACAAATTTCAAAAATTGTAACGGTTGTTTACTAAATTTTGAGGTCAAAGTGAAAAAGTTAATTATCACAATATTAGTAATTCTTAACTCGAGAATTTTTGCCGGCGGATTTGAAAATATTGGAGTTCACAGCAGAATCATTGGTTTAGGTGGTGCTTTTACTGGTGTAGGTGATGCATCTTATACGGTTTTTTATAATCCTGCTGGATTAGTTAATGTTAAAAGATTTGAGATTTCATCTACTTATAATCAATTATTCACTGGAATTGATGATGAATTATATTATTTAACATTTTCATCAACTGTGCCTTTATGGAAATTTGGTGAATTAGGTGCTGGTTTAACTCACTTAAAGGCTGGTGCCTGGCAAGAAAATACTTTAATAATAAGTTACGCAAAAGATATTTACAATTTTGGAATTGGTGGAAGCTTGAAAATATTACGCTGGAATGCTTTAGCAGCGCCCGGTGAAGAAGCACAAAATTATCTGGGATTTAGTTTTGATGCAGGTTTATTTTATTCAATTTATGAAGTCTTTGGTAATGGAATTTTAAGATTTGGTGCATCAGCATTGGATATCACTCAGCCCAGTATTTCAATTAACGGTTCCAATGATGCAAGATTGCCAATGAAATTAGCATTTGGAATATCTTACTATTCACCAAATTATGATTATTTGTTTGCCATTGATGGAGTTCAAGAAGAAAACAATTATTTGTTGAGATTTGGCGCTGAATTTCTTGGAGTGAAGACAAAAGTATATGGAGTTGAATCTGGATTTTTCTTGAGAGGTGGTTACAACGGAATTATTAATGATTCGCCATTTAAGCAAAATTCCTTAAATGGAGGATTTGGTTTATTTATAAATAGACTCAAAATCGATTATGCTTATGTTAATCATTTACAGATAACTGGATTAGGTGGTGGTCATAAAATTTCTCTGACATATCAATTTTAATCGATGAAAACCTTTGGAGGTTAAATTGAAAAGTTTATTTAATTCGCTGTGTCTTGTTGTAAGTTTAATTTCAATTGCTAACGCACAATTCATTTCAAATCTCGGGAAAGAAGAAGAAAAATATATAAACCTTTCTGGTAGGAATTATGAGAATTACAGTTCAAAGATTGAAAAGAAAAAATTCTTCGATAACTTCGGTAACTTTTTAATCGAAGGTTATCCAGTAATTGAATTTAATGAACAACAAAAGCAAGCAATTGACCGGAATATTCCCGGTGGGCAGAGTAATTTCTTGAAATCAAGATATTACGAGAATTACTTTAGTAATCTTGTAATTGGTAATGATAGTTATGGTGGTTTTGTAACTAGATTAATGGTGGGCGATGCAATCAGAACAAAATTTACTAGTTTAACTTTAGATAAGGCAAGATTTAATGGAATTAGATGGGATGGAGCTACCGCAAAAAATCGGGGAACAGTTTTAGTTTCAAGAGTAAGTGACCCTATCAGATTTAGATTTGACCAGGGATTTTATGCAGATGGAGTTAGAAGAATTAGAGATTGGACGCAGTATCTCATCGGTGGACATTTCGAAACGGATATTGGTGATGTTTTAACTGTTGGAATTACTTATTTAAATCAACATCAAAGGAGAGCTACTATTGATAGTCGAGAATCTTCTTTGAAAGGTGTTGTTTCAAATGCAATACCGAGAGTGATTTTTATTAGAGTTAGTGATGATAGTCCCGGTGACCTTTCTGGACCAATTCTTTATCAACCACCAGCGATTATAATTAATGGAATTTCAAGACCAATTAGAAATATTCACGGTTCAGTCCCGAATCCTTCTGCTACAACTTTGAATGACCCAATACAATACTGGATATTTAGAAACTTTTGGATTAATGCTAAAGATTTCTTCGCAGGTGCTGATACAACAAGTTTCACAAGATATATAAATTACAGGGATAGATATTCTACTTTTCCACCAACTTATCCGCTACGAATAGGAAGTCGTGATGGTGAAAATATAACCTATGCTTTCGTGATTCCCGAAGGTGCAACTTCAGTTCAATTTCAATTAGTCCTAGCAAATGATTATAGAGTTGATATTGCACACGATTGGTTGAATCGCCTTGATGAATATACTGGTGATGCAAGATTCCAATCTCATACTGACCCAGAACTTTACGCAACTCCAACTCCTTTCAGAACAATTAGAAGAGCTGAAGGTAATGTAACTGATGCATCGAATAAACAAATCGTAACTTTCTCTTATGGTTTAGTAACTGGAATGCAAGTCTATGGTTTCAATTTCAACTTCAACTGGAAAGGATTTGAAATTGAAGGAGAGTTCAATCAAAGCAAAGAGCATTTTAAATATCCAATTATTCGTGATAGAAGATTTACTGGCAAATCCGGTGAAGAGCAGGAGATTAGCGGTAATGCATGGTTTTTAAGAGGAAAGAAAAAACTTGGAAGACTAACCTTAGGTGGAGAAATTTATAAAATTGATGGGAACTACACTACTGCTTTGAATATTTACACACTTGAAAATAGTTATTTTAGTTCTCCATCTGATAATTTAATTCCAAATCCAATTTTTCCAGACTTTTTAGGCTACGATGTTTCAAGCAGCGGAGCAATTATTCCTGGTGGAGCTTATTACGCTTTAGTTGATGATAATGATGATAATGATAGGTGGGAAGACGGATTTTACCATTACAATGTTTTTACAACAGATGCAAGACAAAAAAATAGAGATGTCTTAAATAGAGTAGGTGATTTCTTTTTGCTCGGATATCGTCAAAATATAAATGAGCTTGTTAGTCTCGCAACTATTTTGCGAAGACCTGATACTGGTATATTCCCCGGAAAAGATAGAGACCGAGATGGTATCCCTGATGATGACAAAAATGCTGATGGTATTCCAGATTATGCCCAGGATTTCTTGACATTTTATTCCGACCCGCCTAGTCTTGATTATGGTGATGACTGGAATAACAACGATGTCATTGATGAACAAGAAAACGATATATTGCCTGATTATCCCTATACTCCAGACCAAAAAGGCTATCATATATTTTCAACTCTTGAGTTGATAAAGAATTTCACTATTGGTTTGGGAATGTTAAGAGAGGAAGGTCTACTCAAAGGTGGAAAAAATTATGTCAATTATTTCAAGATGACTTACTTTACCGAAACTCCAAAATTTGGTTCGTTAAGAATTTTCTATGTGTTGAAACAGGTTAAAGATAACATTCCAAATGATTGCTATCAATTCCCTGGTGTAATTACTACTGCCGATCCATTCCCAGATTATGTGCTTGATCCATTACTTTATAAAAATAGTCTCGTAAATAATCTTTACATCGGGACAACTTATACTCAAATTCCAAATCTTAGAATTGAGAACAATTTAAGACTTCAACTTAATCGTCAATTTGCTCAAGGAAATAGACTACTTGCTTTTGTCAGTGAAAGCAGATTGTTAAATGACCAAGTTGAAGGAAGAATCTCTTTCTTCGGAATGGTAAATAAAATTGAATATGAACTTTCATTTCTTAATAATGCTTTGAGAGTTACTCCACAATTTAAGATTAGAACAGAGAAATCATCTAAATTTACAGAAAATAGAGATGGTGAAAAGATTACTATAATTAATAAACATTTACAAGAAACAATTCCAATTATTAGAGTTGATTATCGTTTAACTCAAAATACAACCTTACATTTTGGTATGCAGGGAATTACATTTTTGAAAGGTATATCACCACTTGCTTATAGAATCAGAAATTTAAAAGATGATTTCGAAAGCGAAGACAGAAGAACAATCGCTTTTTCACTGAGTAATAAGTCTCAATATGCAGGTTACAATATTGTAATTGACTTCGGTTATAAATACACAACAAGAGATTTTAAAAGAGAAGAAGATAGATTTAAAGGTCGGGAAGAATCAACTTTGTATTTTTCGATCTATACCGGTTTCTAAGAGATTATGTGGCAGTTGATTGTATTTTTAATCGCAACAATATCAAGCTACTTTATTCCAACTCCGCAGGAATTTAAGAATGCTTTTCAAGCGGGGCAGAATTATTTTGTTTCAAGAGATTATAAAAATGCAATTAGAATGTATGATTACATCCTTTATACGGAAAGCAAATTAGTTGATGAGGAGGCAATTAAAGTTGGAATTCTTAACAATGAATACATTATTAGCGTTAGGGCTGCTGCTACATATATGAAAGGCAATGCATTTAAGCAGATGAATTTTTCGGATTCAGCTATTCATTACTTTAGACTGGTTTCATTACGAAAAGATGAGCCGAAGCTTTCAGCTTTAGCCCAATTTCAGATTTACGATATTTATTATAAACTTGGCCGTTTTGATGAAGCAATTGAAGAAGCTTTCAAACTATTCATAAAGTTTCCTAAAGATAAAAAATCGGAACAAGCTCTTTATGATATTGGTTGGGCATATCGAGAAACCGATAGACTTGATAGCTCATCCATAATATTTCATAAGTTGATTGAGAAATATCCAAACACTGAATATTATGCAAGAGCGTTATACCAAATTGCTCAGAATTATTTTGAAATGGGGAATTACGAACTTGCACTTGAACATTGGTTAGAGCTAATAGATAAATTCCAACCAGAAATATTCACTAAAAAAGATTGGGAAAAAATCGAGTTAAAAGCTGAGAAAGAGAGGAGACTTTTTGAAGTAACAGAAGGTCGCGATGTTGAAACGACTGATTTAGAACTTGTTATAAAAGCATATATTAAAATTGGTGATTCATATAAAAAACTCAAAAACTTTGATGTTGCAATTTCTTATTACAAAAAGATTATAACAACATTTACTCTAATTCCAAGTTTGCAAGAAGTTGCCTGGATTAAAATTGCTGAATACACTCGTGAAGAAAAAGGAATTGAAGAGGCAATTTTTGTTTATCGAGATGCAATTGACCAAAATTTTCAAAACAAAAAACTTCAAGCAAAATTTCAATACAAAATCGCTGAGACTTATCAGAATGCAAGAATGTTTTCAAAGTCTGCTGAAGAATACGACATTTACATTTACAGTTATGAGTCTGTTGCTGATGCAATTGACTTTAGTGTTGACAAGGCAAAACTTGCAGTAATCCTTAACTACTATAACGCAAAAGATTTTTCAAGAGCAATTGCTCATTGTGATTCTTTCTTTAGTAAGTATGCCTATTCTGATTTAGTGCCAACTGTTTTTAATATTAAGGCTTCATCACAAAATTTCACTGGCGATTATGAATCAGCAAAAAGAACCTTAGAGACATTGATTAGAAACTTTCCTAATAGTGATGAAGTCAACAACGCAAAGGTTCAACTTGGATTTACTCTCTATAAGTTGGGCGATTTTACTTCCGCTCTTGAGATTATTGATGAGGTTCTTAGCAATCCTGAAGCAAAAGGAAAAATCGATACAAGTGAAGCTTACTATTATCGCTTAATCACTTTAGCTGATATTAAGAGATATGATGAAGCAATCGCAACCTTTGAGATGATAAATTTCTTTTCACCATATTATCCAGGTGCTGTAAATAAAATTTGTAAAATTTATTCCGCTCGTTCTGAGTTCGATACTGGTGAAAAGTTTTTACAAAATATCCTAAATCTTGCTATAGAAAGAAAAGATACAATAAATATTATTAACGATATATATTTCAACTTTGCTGACCTTTACATAAACAAAGGAGATTATAACTTAGCTCTTGATTATCTTAATAAAATTTTATCAGACACTACCATTTATGATAAACGAGAGACTTTTGCTTTACAGGTAAAATATATTCGTGGAATCATTAACTATCAGGTTGAAGATTATTCGAATTCAATTGAAGATTTAGAATTTGTTCTGAACAATCAAATATTCAAAAATGCTTTTAGTCAAAATGTTGATAATGCTTATGAGAAACTTGCTTTGTCTTACGCCAAAGTTGGTGAATTAAACAAAGGTGTTTCTATCTTTCAAAACTTGATTAGCCAGACTAAAGATGAAATTCAAATTGGTAAATACTATTCGACAATTTCAACAGTTTATTTTGAGGGCGGTAAATTCAAAGAAAGTATTGAGTTCGCAAATAAGTCTTTAACAATTAAAGGACTTGATACAGCAACAATCATCATCAATTACTTAAATCTTGCAAACAGTTATAAAGAACTTGGAGATTTGAAAAAATCAGCTGATTTACTTTTTGAAGCTTCAACTAAATTCCCAACTGCTCCAGAGATTCAAGATATATTATTCCAGCTTGCAGCACTTTATTATGACAATCAAGAATATGAGCAAGCAATTAAAATATTTAATCGATATTTGAGTCAATATCCTGATGGAGTTCATAAAAAAGAAGCAATTATGTTCAAAGCTTATGCTCAGTATGAAATAGGTGATTGGCAAAATGCATATAATACAATGAAAACTTTTATTTCACTTTATCCGCAAGACCCCAAAGCGCCTGATATGCAGTACTATGCTGGTGAATGTATGTTCAATTCGAGAAAGTTTGACCAAGCACTAAAAGAATATCAGATTACCTATCGTCGCTATCCAAAGTCTGAACTTGCTCCAGCTGCAATGTATAATGAAGCCTGGTGTTATTATGAACTTCAAAAGCCTGAAAGTATGATTGAGACTTTCAAACTTCTTGCTCAGAGATTCCCCAATAGTGAATACGCACCTCATGGATTATATACGATTGGCGATTATTTTTATAACATTAAAGATTATCAGAATGCGGCCACTTACTATTCAGAATTAAAAATGAAATATCCTAACTATGAAAAGATTTCTGAGGTCAATGAATTACTTTATGACTTAAGTCAGATAAATTCATACCTTGAATACGAAAAGGCAATGAAATATTTTGATGATAGAAACTATGAAAAGGCTATTGAAGAATTGATGAAAGTGTTAAAAAAATATCCTGATGCGAGTGTTGCTGTTGGATGTAGAGTGAACATTGGAGCCTCTTATGAAATGCTTGGAAAAAATAAAGAAGCTATTAAATGGTATGAAGAAGTGATTAAGCTCTATGAAAATAGTAAAGATGAAAATGAAAGAGCGGCATATTTATTTGCTAAAGAACATAAAGAATGGTTAGAAAGTCAATAATTTTAATGGAGGATAAAAATTGAGAACATTATTAATTATTCTGCAAGCTGAAAATACAATAAGGAGCTGGTTAACGGAAAACTGGTTGGTTGAAATTCTGAACAAAGGTGGTTGGTACATTATGTATCCGCTACTTTTCTTTTCGATTATTTCACTGGGAATTATCATAGAAAGACTTTATAGATATTTGAATGTTCCAAAAGAAAGTGAAGCTCAAAAAATCCTTAACGAACTTGCAGATTTATTAAATAGATATGGTTCAGTTGAGCCTTTAGTTCAATGGTGTGAAAAAAATAAAGGCGTTCTTGGATATGTTTTTCTTCAAGTTCTGAAAAGATTTAATTTTTTGGTTGTTGAAAAAAGACCAATCCTGGATATGAGAAATGAATTATTGGATACTGGTGATGAATCAGCTGAAGAATACTTTGAAGAGTTTTTGCCAATTGTAAATACCATAGCTAGCGTTGCAACACTTATTGGATTACTCGGAACTATTTTAGGTATGATTATGTCTTTCGATGAAATTGCAAAAGGTGGTAAAGGTGACCCAGCTGTTGTTGCTGGAGGTATTTCAGTTGCGTTAATTACAACTGCTGGCGGATTAATTGTAGCTATTCCTTCAGTGATTGGTTATAGCTTTTTGAAACGAAGAGCAATGAAACTTGTTAAATATATAGAACCTTTCACGAATCATTTTGTCAATCTTATTCTTAAAGACCTTGCGAGATTTTCTACATACAAAGAAATGTTGAAAACTGCATATAGAGATGGTGTTTTGAATAAAGAAGAAGAAGAGTTCTTGAAACAAAAAAGAGTTGAATTAAATATATCTGACGAAGAAAGTAAAAAGTTAGAAGAAGAAGTATTAAAACTTTTAGGATATAAATAAAATGGCAAGGAAAAAAAGAATCTGGGAAGAACGGGGCATTGATATGACCCCTATGATTGACTGTGTATTTCAGCTATTGATTTTTTTCATGGTTACAACTGTTTTTGCTGTTCAGAGTGGATTGAAAGTTGACTTACCTCAAGCAGCAACATCTGATGCACCACCAGAAAAAGATTTAAGCATCACAATTTCTGAAAAAGGTGAAATGGACTTGAATGGAACGCCCGTTACTTTGGATAATCTTGAAGAACAATTAAGAATTCAAAAAGATATTTTTGGCAGTAAAGTTTTAATTATAAAGGCTGATAAAAAAACTCTACACGGGATAGTAGTTGATGTGATGGATGCAGCCAAAATTGTTGGAATCGACCAACTGGCAATTGCAACCGATAAAGAAGAAGAAGAAAAGAAAGAGTAGCTGAGCTGAAATGGCGGTTAAATCAGTTTTTGTTCCAGAATACGAGATAAGTCAAAAAATCAAAGCATTCCTGAAATATTACAGGAAACACCTTCTTATTTTCATTCTAATATCTTTTTTGATTCATTTTCTACCGGTTATACTTAATATAAAATATGTTGAAAGTGTAAAAGAGATAAAGCGACCTCCAACTACGGTTAAATTCATTCAACGAGCGCCAAGGCTTCAAAAACAACTTGAACTACAAAAAGCTCCAAAGATTGTTGAAAGAACATTGCAAAGAATATCGCCACAAAGGTCAAGAATGGCCACAATGCCAAGAACTATGACAACAGCCGTCACTCATGGTGGTGCTGCTCTTGCTTCTCTCGGTCGCCCTGGTGATTATGTTGATAGAACATGGACACCTCAGCAAGCTCAATTTTACGGTCCCAATATTCAGATGGAAGTGGAAAATACGAGAATGTCTTCAAAGCGAGGTGTGTCAGGTCTTAAAGATAATCTTATTGATTGGATGAATTTTCAAGACCGATTCTCTGGTATGATTGACCAAGGCTCCAACAAAAAAGATGTCAGCGGTTTTATTGAATTCTTTCAACTTGAATATCGTGGTAGTAAAGTTGAAGATAATAATCAACCTGGATGGAATTGCATCCCACAGGCTCTTCAAAATCTCGCCGACTTCATTAATAACAATACAAAGATTAAAGTTACTCTAAAAGGAAGCGTTCGACTTGATTCCAGAGAATTAATGAATATACCAATAATTTTTATGATTGGCTATCGAGCTGAACCAATTTATACTAAAGAGGAAGCTCAAAACTTAGGAAGATATTTGCGTGAAGGTGGATTTATTTTTATAGATGATGCCTTTGCATACGAAGCTGGTTCGTTTAACAGAAAAGCAAGACAATTAATTAAAGATGCACTAGGTTTTGATGCAGTATTTGAAAGAATTCCAAATAATCATCCTATTTATCACAGCTGGGAAGATTTTGATGGTCCACCTGCAGGTGATGATAACATCAGACCAAATGGAATGTCTTTAGCAAATCCCAATCCAGCTCAACGACTCAAACCAGTTCCAGAGCGATACAGATATCTTGAAGGAGTTTTCTTGAACGGAAGATTGGCAGTTGTTTTATCAAGTAAAGGTTACTCAAGAGCTTGGGGCGATTGGTTAAAAAATCCTGCTAGCTTTGGTGGACCACAAGATAATACAAGACAATTACAACTTGGATTAAACATCATCGTTTTTGCAGCCACTCAAAAAGGCGGAATTATTGATAAGAACAAACAAAAAGTTGCAGCAGAGTTGAACAAATGAAAAAGAAAATTTTAAGTCTCGTAGTTTTGTCTCTAATTTTTATATCAGGATGTGATTCGGTTTATCGTTATATCTTTATGCCGCCTGAAAGGGAAGATTTTATGTTCATTCCCGATAGAGAAATGACTCTATTTTTCTGTGATACAACTTATAGATTTTCGAGAGATAGTCTAACTATCATAATGGACAGAAAAGATTTTAAGATTGAAGTTAAATATATGACAGATTATCAATTGAACACATTTGAATTTCCTGAAGATTCAAAGGGCGGTTTCTTCTCTAAGAATCCATACACTTATGGCGATTGGATTGATTTAGAAAAAGGATACACACCTCAAAGGTTTACTGTTTTCAAGGTAACGGTTTATAACTATACAAGTTCAAAAATCAATATTGACCCTGAAGAAGCTCTGCTTGAAACAGACCGGGGCGATAAATTAAATGCTTATGGAAGAGACAAGAAAGATGCTCGTTACCAAAGCATTGAAGAATATTTCTTAAAAAGAAAAGGTTCAAGTGGAATTGATGATGATGTTTTTGAATCAAGAATGGGAATTGTTCGTCGGACAATGTTGACTTATGGTAAACCAATTTATGCTGGTGATTATCGAGAAGGTTTTATCGTTTTCGACCCTATTGACGAATCAGTCGATAGAATAAAATTAACTTTGAGAAGATTTGTTTTAGGTTACAATGAAAATAACGAGCCAGATAGATTTGCTAATTATTCTTTCTATTTTAGAAAAACTAAACTTGATAAAAATTGGATTGCTGGAATAAGAATTTTTGATACAACCGGTGTTCAAAAAGCTGATACACTAAGAAGAGCAAAAGAGATAAACATTGTTCAGCTACAATACACTTCATCTGAGTCAAGATACCAGGCACTTGAAACTTGGAATCCTTTCCCCGAGTCAATTCCTGAGTTAGTTAGATTTATTAATTCGAGAGGTACGACAAATTGTCAATTCTCAAGGGTGACCTTAGATGCTCTTGATGTGAATAAAACTAATCTTGTAATCTTAATTGGTGGATTTGGAAAACCAGATGTTAGCTCGGTAATGTTTGATAAGCTTGCAAGAGTAGTTCAAAATGGTGGATTAATTTATTTTGATAATGCTTTTGTAACAGCTGATTGGCCTTACTATCAAACAATGTTTGATATTGCCAACCAGATTGCTAATCGCTTGCAGGGGAAAAGTGAAATTAAAAGAATTTCTATTGACCATCCATTATTCAAAACGCCGAATAACTTCTATCAACTTCCAAAAGGTTATGATGATGTAAATCCTAAGGTTGGGAAGAATGATGTCATAGATGGACTCTTTGTTGATGGAAAATTAGTTGCAATCATTTCAAATAAAGGTTATGTAGCTTTATGGCATGAAAAATTTGAAAGCACTGAGGCACTAAACTTTGGTCAGAATTTAATTCAATATGTGGCTGATAGAAAAAAATAATATGAAAAAAATTTTGATTTATAACTTTTTCTTTCTTCTTTTTATTTTAAATCAGTTGATTGCTCAAAGAAGAGAAGTTAGAGCAATTTGGATTGCAACTGCTGGAAGATTGGATTTTCCAACAACACAGGGAGTTCAAGCTCAAAGAGCAGAAATCCAATCATTTGTTGAAGCTTGTAGAAGAGCAAATCTAAACACAATTGTTTTCCAAGTTAGTGCAAGGGGAGATGCCTATTATTCATCGAATTTTTTACCCTGGGCTTCAAATCTAACTTGTTTTATTCCGTGTGTTGACCCAAATAACTTAGGATTGAGTCCTGGCTATAATCCACTTGCGGAAATGGTCTTGAGAGCGAAGCAATATAACATTGAAGTCCATGCATGGATAAATACATTTTTTGTGTTGAATGATACATTGCCTGGTTATCTTAATGTAATCTCATTTCCTCGACATCCTGCGATTAAAGATAGTTCAGATGGAAAACGATATTGGAAGACAGAGTGGTTTGCTAAGACATCAAGTGGTCAGATGAAAAGCGATGGTGGATTTTTCTTTGACCCAGGCAACCCAGCTGTTCGTGCTCACATTGCAAATGTTGCAACTGAAATTGTTAAGAATTACAATGTAGATGGAATTCATTTTGACTTTATCCGTTACACAGATTTAGGTAATGAAGCTTTACTCTATGGTGATGCCTCTAATTATTGGTTTACAAATAGAACTGATTCAGTAAATGGCAATCCTTGGAATCTCAATCGTAATGATTTTGCAAGATTGAACATCGAAAGATTGTTGAAAATGGTTTCTGACTCAGTCAAAAAATATAAGCCTTGGATAAAAATTGGAACAACTACTCCAGGTGTTTATACTGCATCTGCAATGGGATTAAATTGCCCAGTGTGGGAATTGTATTCTCAACTTCGTTCCGACCCAAAGGCATGGGCTGCAAAAGGTTATATTGATTATCATAATCCTCAAGTTTACTGGAATATGTCAACTTGCCCTGAGTTCACTAAAGTTGCAAATTGGTGGAAAAATAATTTGAGTGGAAGACAAGCCTGGATGGGAATTGCAGCTTATAGAATAGGTGAACCAAACTTTGGTGATTTTGATGAAATTAAAAATCAAATTATTTACACCAGATTAATTGGTGCAAGTGGAGTCAATTTCTTTCGATTTAGAAGTATGGTTGGCTCAATAAATTATTTAGATTCATTATCACAGGATTTATATAAATATCCTGCAAATGTTCCACCTATGCCTTGGAAAGACCCCGTTCCACCTAATAAACCGACAAACTTGATAGTTCAGAGAATTTCTTCTGATAGATATAGATTAATCTGGAATAGACCGCAACCAGCAAGTGACGGTGAGATTGCAGAATATTACAATATTTTTAGAGCAACAGAACCAATAAACCAAAATAATCCAGCTCATCTTTATAGAATTACTGCAACTGCTGATACTTTCTTTTTTGATTTGATTAGTGATTCTACACAGGTTTATTATTACGCTGTTTCTGCATTGGATAAAGTTGATAATGAAAGTGGACTTTCAAATATGGTTACTACAAATGTTCAGTATGATTTTGCAAATATTCCTCAAACTGCAATACTTTATCAAAACTTTCCAAATCCATTCAATGGAACTACAAAGATTAACTATGAAATCTTCTATCCTGAAAATGTGAAGCTTGAAGTTTTTAATTTACTCGGAGAGAAGATTGCTGATTTAGTTGACGAACATCAAATGCCCGGGAAATATGAACTTGAATTTAATTCATCAGTTTATAATATTTCGAGTGGAATTTACTTTTATAAATTGACTACGACCGGTAGGTCTCAAATTAAAAAATTTATTCTAATTAAATAGAGAATTAATATGATAAGAAAAATTATTTTGCTTTTTTTAATCTTACTTATGGTTAATATTTCATACGCCCAATCAAGTTCGAATTATACTTACCAAATCTATCAAGAATTGAAATTGAACAAGAACAGAAAAGAACTTTTTGAATTACCTCGATTTGATTCAAGGAGAATTACAGGACTTGCATACAGTGTTTTTGTACCTGGTAGTGGTCAAATTTATTTGGGACATTATACAAAAGGCTCCGCTTTTGCTGTTACATTTTTTACAAGTCTGGTTGGAGCTGTAGTTTCTCAAAATAATTTTATCGGTAATAGAGAACGAATACAAACTTTACAGTTCGATTATCTAAATTCAGATAGATATACTCTTGCAGATTATTACTGGAAACAAATGGTTAGTGTTCATAATGAACAAAAAATGCACGAAAAGACTCGAAATATTTTTACAGCGATTACGATTTTTGTATGGTCATTGAATTTAGTTGATTACTTATTTTGGACGGTTGATAAAGGACCAGTTGAATTTTCTTATAAGTCAGATGATAATTTCGGTCATATTTTTTCAATAGCAATTCCATTAAATTGAAGAAAGATAATATGAAAAAAATTAAAGTATTGATTTTGATTTTAGCAATTATAATAGTTGGTTGTTCAAAAACAGAGGATTTAATTTCACCATACCATTTCACTGTTATTCCGAAGGTTACGAATTTAAAAGTTGATGCTGTTGATACAACCAGAACAGGTAAGAGAAGAGTCATAATGAGCTGGCAGATGCCCGACACAACAAATCTAAGATATTTTGAAATTTTTCGTTCTCAGAAAAATCCTGATAATTACAAAATTATTGTTTCAAATTATCAGAGCTTTGTTTTTGCGGACTCTGCTTTGCCTATAATCACTGATAGTTTACGATTATTTTATCTTGTTTATCCAATTGGAACAAAAACAGATATCAGAACGGGGACAAAAGTATCTTTTATTGGACCACCGTCTGATACTTTAATCGTAATAGTCAACAGAAGGTAAAACAAAATAAACCAGGAGGTACTATGTTCAAATATAAATATTTATTCATAGTAGTCTTAATGATTACTTTAATCGCTTTGCCTACTAAGGCTCAGCAGATACTTGACCCCGCTAATTACATTACCGTTGATAACTTATTTGATAATGTAACTGGCGGTTCTGTCCCAGGCACAATTTTGTGTGATGATTCAACATATTGCGAAATAAGACCCAACGCAAATACACCAAATCAAACTGATGGTTGGTGGACAAATGTTGGCGGCGCTTGGTTTGGTGGAAGACACCGTAGAACACCTAATACTGCTGGTTCACCGAATGGTGCTTCAGCAACATATTGGATAAATATCCCAGTTTCAGATTGGTATTTGGTTTATCATTATATGGGATTTACTGGTAACGCAACCAGTAATGCCTATGTGACTTTCAAAAGATTTGGTGAAGGTATAACAGCAGATAGTTTCAGATATGATATCCAGAGTAATAATGTTTTAACGGGCGCTACTGGTAGCTGGAGACCACTTGGGATAATTAATGTCCCTGCAGCTGATAGAGGATTAATAGTAACTATTGGCGCTGATACATTAACTCCGGCTTTTTTGCGTGTTGATGCAATTAGAGTTTTAAGAAGCCCAGGTCCTGGTCCAGACCTTGAATTTGGTCGCCGCCATATGACAGCTTTTGATACTCTAAGAATGATTGAAGATTTCCCGCAAACTACATTTAAATTTGGTGAATTCACTGATAGAAAAATTCCAGTCTGGAATTTAGGTGATTCAACTTTGGTTATTTCTAATGTTACCTTTTCTACGAATAGATTTTTCTGCGTAACAAACATGCCAATTGTGTTACAGCCTGGAGAAAAGGCTGATTTAACGATTCGTTTTGCTCCAAAAGGAGAGGAAGCTACTCTTGATACTATGGTAATCCACAGCAATGACCCTTACGAACCTCAAGCATTTTTACCAGTTCGTGGTGAAGGAATTAATTATAACTTTATTATGAATGCATCTGCGGGCGATGAACCACATTGGAATGCACCTGGACCAACATCTTATGTCGAAACGGGTGTAAATCCATGGTTGAATTCAGTCAGGTCTAATTTTGTTTTCCCAATTCCAGGCGGTAATCAGTGGAGTAGAGTAAATACAGGTACAACAGATATTCCAACAGCGACTTATGGATTTCAAATACCTGATACATTAGCCGGTAAATATCTGATGGAATACTCTGGGCCTGCAGGTTCACCAAATGCGGCGACAAATGCAACTATTTCTGTTGTTACTCCATTTATAGCCGATACTCAGAGAGTATTTAATTTTAATCAAAGGCAAATCACTGGTGCCGTGCTTTGGGCAAAAATTCAGGATAACAACACTCGTGTATTTGATTTGAATGGTGGCGGGATTACTTATGTGAAATTTGAAAATCCAGCTCAAGCCTCAGGCAATTTTATTAGAACAGATTTATTGAGAGTAAGATTGCTTCCAATTGCACCTACAGCAAGCACATCCGCCGATGCAACAAATAGAATATTGAGCTTTGGTTCAGTCTCAATTTATGATTCAGTAAGACAGGCTGAATTCAATTATCAAAGAGGATTACAAATCCGAAGCAATGGCGAAACTCCTCTTGTAGTCGACTCAATTATGATAATTGGTGCAGATAGTCTTTATTTTAGAATAGTAAATATGCCTCCTCAACCATTGATTCTTCCAGCGATTGATGGAGTTTATAACTTTACAATTTCATTCTTACCAGATTCAATTAGATTGCATCGAGCTATTTTGAGAATGTGGACAAACGATACTGTCAATAATAGATACATTAACATTGTTCTCTCCGGTCAAGGAGTTGGAACTAATATCTTAGTAGATGATTCTGACCCAACAACATACATCAGTACGCAAGTTATTGATTGGAATCCTAGTAATTTAACTAATTTGAACTGGTGGCAGAGAATTAGTGGAAGTGGAACAAATAATCAGCGATTAATCACATACATCTACGGTAGCCATTATAACGGGACACCAAATGATCCTTTAAGATTTATACAATGGTTCCCAAGATTTCCGTCAAAACCAGGACGTCCGCCAGTTGAACCAGATAGCTTTGATGTCTGGGCTATCGTCCCTCCAGGTTCAAGCACTGGTAATCCAAGAGCTGTATATGAAATCAACCATATTTTAGGCACGACCATAGTTAAGAAAAATCAAAATTCTACTGCCTTTGGTGGTGATGTTCCGGCTAATGGTAGAATATATCTCGGAAGATATATCTTCTTGAGAGGTGGTCAAGATATATATGGTGGTGGAACTATATTTGGAAATATTAGATTGATAAATGACCATAACGAAGTTACTATCTATTATCAAGATAGTATTGTTAATAGAGCTTTCCAAGATAGCTTTGTTACCCGTGCAGATGCAATTTTCTTACAAGAAGCAGCAGCACCGCTTGGCGTAATCGACCCAGAAATGGTTCCAAATACATTTTTCTTAAGTCAGAATTTCCCGAACCCATTCAATCCAAATACGGTTATAAGATTTGGTTTACCAGTGGCTGAAAAAGTTACAATTAAAGTTTATGATGTATTAGGTCGCGAAGTCAAAACTTTAATTAATGAAGAACTAAGACCAGGATTTCATCAAGTTGAATGGGATGGAACCAATAATTATGGCGCAAGGGTCTCGAGTGGAATTTATATCTATCGAATGGTTGCTGGTAAGTTCGTCAAGTCAATGAAGATGATGATGTTGAAATAATTGAATTAAAAATTTTGTTTAACTGTCTGGTTGAATTTTTAAGTCAGCCGGTCAGAAGATTTTTGAAATAATAACGGAGATGAAATTTGAGTTGTCATCCATAATCTTATTTTTATGGGTGACAACTTTTTTATTATTTAATTTTCGATGATACTTTTCCAGAAGTAGATATAATTAAAATTTTTTTACACTTCTAACTTTGTATCATAATATTGTTTAATTGGCATAACTTTCTAAGGAAATTATTTTGTTAAATCTAGATAGATTAAATTTAAAACAAAGAGAAGCAGTAACGATTACTGACGGACCAATTTTAGTTGTAGCTGGTGCCGGAAGTGGAAAAACCTTGGTTCTAACTTATAGAATTGCTTACCTCATTTCACTTGGAATTCCACCTTCATCAATTCTTGCTTTAACTTTTACTAATAAAGCAGCCAACGAAATGAAAGAAAGAATTCGAAATCTCGTTGGTAAGAAAGCTGATTATATTTTTATGGGGACTTTTCATTCCACATTCGCTCGAATTTTGAGAAGGGAGTCACATTTAATTGGTTATTCAAAAGATTATTCAATTTACGATACCGATGACCAAGAAAATGTGATTAAAGGGATTTTAAGAGACTTCAATATTTCTGAAAATCATATTACACCAAGATTTATTCAGAATGTGATTTCGAAAGCTAAAAATAAATTGCTATTCAAAGGTGATGGATTCGAAAGATTCTTCGGTTCATTTAATATAAAATTGATGGAAATTTATAATGAATATAACAGGCGACTTAAAAACTCAAATGCAATGGATTTTGATGATTTATTAATTAAACCAATTGAATTATTTTCTAATTATCCAGATTTATTAGAAGATTACAGAAAAAAATTTAATTACATCCTTGTTGATGAATACCAAGATACAAATACAGCCCAGTATCATCTTTTAAAAATGCTTGTGAATGATAATAAAAACATTTGTTGCGTAGGTGACGATGCTCAAAGTATTTATAGATGGCGTGGGGCTGAGGTCAGAAATATTCTAGATTTTAATAAAGATTTCCCCGAAACTAAAATCATCCGACTTGAACAAAATTATAGGTCAACTAAATCGATTCTGGCAGTTGCAGATTCTGTAATTAAAAATAATGTTTATCAAATTCAGAAAAAATTGTGGACAAGTAATGACCAAGGTGAAAAAGTTAAAATTATAGTATGTTTCGATGAAAAAGATGAAGCAAATTTTGTTGCGAATAAAATTTTTGAGCTTACAAGTTCAAAAAAATTTAATCCGAAAGATATAGCTGTTCTCTATCGAACCAATGCACAATCAAGGAATTTTGAAGAAGCATTTATAAAGAGTTCTATTCCGTATGTAATAGTAGGTGGAGTTGAATTCTACAAGAGAAAAGAAGTTAAAGATGTTCTTGCATACTTGAAATTATTAGTTAATCCAAAAGATGATGAAAGTTTTCTTAGAGTTGTAAATTTCCCTGCAAGAGGAATTGGTGATGTATCTATTGAAACTTTGAAAACCATTGCATTTGAAAAAGAGAAGCCTTTATTTTTATCAATTCCAGATTTAATAAGTTCTAACGATGTTTCGGAAAGAATAAAAAGGAATTTCAATTCATTTTATTCTCTTATTACAAAATATCAAGGTTTGATTGAGCAAACTGATTTTTATAGGATTGTAAAATCACTAATTGACGAAATTGGGATTTTACAGTTGTTCAAAGAAGAAGGTACTGAAGAATCGATTCAGAGATATGAAAATGTTATACAATTGCTAAACTCGATTCAGGAGTTTAAAATTTCAAATCCTGATAAAACTCTTGTGGATTATTTATCTGAAATTTCATTAATAGCAGATATTGATAACTGGGAAGATAGGAAAAATGCAATTGTTCTTATGACATTACATTCTGCCAAAGGATTAGAATTTGAAGTAGTATTTATTGTTGGTTGTGAAGAAGGATTGCTTCCACTTCGAAGAGATGGTGAGGTAGAAGACATTGAGGAAGAACGAAGACTTTTTTATGTTGGTTGTACCAGAGCCAAAAAGCAGCTTTACATTGTTTATGCAAGAAATAGAAATAGATTTGGGTATTCTTATCCACAAATACAATCTCGTTTTATTGAAGAGATTGATAAAAATTTTATAGCTTTTGAAGCTACTTCACTTGCAGAAATTTATGTGAAGAAAAATTCAAAATTTAGAAGTATAACAACCGATGAAAATGAACAAATTAATACTTTTGAAAATAATGAATATTCACAAGGTTCAATTAAAATAAAACTCGGCTCCATTGTTTTTCATGATGTTTTTGGAAAAGGTAAGGTAATTTATACTGATGGATTTGGTGACAATCAAAAAGTTATTGTTGAATTTAAGAATGGAGTCAGAAAGCATCTAATGGTTAAATATGCAAAACTTAAATTAATAAACTGAAGTAATGTTTAATAAATAAAGGAGAAGAAGAAATGAACATTGGTATTCTCACTGGTGGTGGTGATTGCCCGGGACTTAATGCTGTTATTAGAGCTGTGGTAAGAAGAGCATTATTTTATGATTACACTTGTAAAGGCATTCGGAACGGATGGAAAGGTTTGATTGAAGGCACAATCGATTCTTTAGAATTAAATTCAATCAGCGGAATTCTCCATCGCGGTGGAACCATTCTTGGAACTTCGAGAACTAATCCATTCAAGGTTCCTGATGGTGAACAAAAAATCAAAGAAAATCTTGAGAAATTTAATATCGATGTGATTTGTGCAATCGGTGGTGAAGATACTCTCGGAGTAGCTTACAAACTTGTTGAAAAAGGAATTAAAGTCGTCGGAATTCCGAAAACAATCGATAATGACCTGAACGCTACTGATTTTACTTTTGGTTTTGATACCGCTGTAAATATTGCAATGGAAGCAATTGATAGGTTACACACAACGGCCGAGAGTCACAATAGAGTAATTGTTGTCGAAGTTATGGGACGACATGCTGGTTGGATTGCTCTTTATGCTGGCTTGGCCGGCGGTGCGGATGTAATTTTGATTCCTGAAAGACCATTCGACCTTGATGAAGTTGCAAACATAATCATGAAGCGACATGAGAGAGGAAAGAATTTTAGTATTGTTGTTGTAAGTGAAGGTGCTAAAATTAAAACCGAAGAATCAGTTGATACAGACGGTTCATTAGTTCTAAGCAGTTTGAAGAAAGACGAATTCGGTCATGTGCGTCTCGGTGGAATTGGTAATGTTTTAGCGGAGGAAATTGAAAAGCGCACTGGCTTCGAAACAAGAGCAACTATTCTCGGTCACATTCAAAGAGGTGGTAGTCCAACTGCTTATGATCGTGTTCTGGGTACGAGATTTGGCGTTGCTGCAGTCGATTTAATTAAAGATGGAAAATTTGGTCGAATGGTTGCTTTAAAAGGAAATGATATTGTTGATGTTCCACTTAAAGATGCTGTAGGTGAATTAAAACTCGTTGATCTTAAGTTATTCGAAGTAGCCGAAGTATTTTTTGGTTAACTAAAAAAGCGAATCGGTTAATCAAAACCGATTCGCTTTAAAATTTTATTCTTCGCTTAAGTTATTTCCTTTTTTATTAGTTAAAATTTTATAAAAACAGAAAACAACAAGCCCAATTACAACACTCCATCCAAATATCCAAAAAATGATTCCTTCAATAGTTAAATTCATTTCACCTCCTCGACTTTATTTAATTCTTTATTTTTCCAGGCAATGTGAATCATAAATAAAATTAATCCAAGAATAACTAACATCAATATTCTAGCCCCCCATATATAAGGTACATTTTCAGGGTCAGCCCTCTCAAGTAATAAAATTGGGATTGCTTCATTGATAAACCACCATATCATTATAACTAGTAAAATTAGAGGAGTGATATATTTCATTATATACTTGAAGAAAATTGGAATTCTAATATCGCCACCTGAATTAATTTCTTCGAAAGCTTTATCTGCACCAAAAACCCACATAAACAGAATTGTTTCAATCAATGCGAAGACAACAAGTCCAAATGTTCCAGCCCAGTAATCCATTTCATCAAGAAATCCATATTGCAAAAAGAATACTACAAATTGAATGCAAATTAATGTGAAAGCTGCAAGCGATAGGGTAGCTTTTTTTCTTGAGAATCCAAATTCATCTTCAAGAAATGCGATTATTGGTTGCCCCATTGCAACTGATGATGTAATACCAGCAAAAAAGAGAAGCAAGAACCATAAGAAACCAAAAATTTCTCCCATAGGCAGTTTTTGAAAAATAATCGGCATAGAGACAAATCCTAAATTAAAAGCACCGCCTTGTGCAATTTCTTGCGTTGTTGCAACACCAAAAAACGCAACAGCAACTGGAATTGCGATGCTTCCGCCAAGAACTACTTCAGCAAATTCATTTGTTGCTGCGGTAGAAAGGCCAGAGAGAGCAATATCATCTTTCGGTTTCAAATAACTTGCATAAGCGTGAATTGTGCCCATTCCAACACTTAAAGTAAAGAAAATTTGACCTGCTGCAGCCAACCAAATTTTTGGGTCATCAAGTTTACTAAAATCAGGATTCCAGATAAAAGCAAATCCATTCCATACAGAATAATCAGGATTTGATGGGTCTGGTGTTCCTAGGGTAAAAACTCTTATTACTAAAATTACTGCAAAAATAAACAACATCGGCATTGCTATCTTCGCAAGCTTTTCAATTCCAGCTGATATGCCCTTATATAAAACAAAAAAATTAATTGAAAAAGTAATCAACATTAACGCATAAGCCGTCCATATAGAATCAAATCCATGTCCAGCCTTAATTCCTTGATAAGAATCTAGAAATCCTTTCATATTCTCAAAAGTTG
>Ga0209809_1000896_pt1 | contig 25507 bp, 20 predicted proteins | sample YNPMSTMetaG_FD_186172 | JGI IMG/M metagenome (GOLD analysis project Ga0209809, IMG submission 186172) | Anoxygenic and chlorotrophic microbial mat microbial communities from Yellowstone National Park, USA - YNP MS-T MetaG (SPAdes) (version 2) ...
ACTTGGAATGACAAAAGAAAATGCTCGGAATGACAAAAAAGTGCTCGGAAGACCGTGCGACCTCACCCTGTTTTGGCTTTCGCCAAAACATCCCTCTCCTTGCGAAGGAGAGGGACGTCGCAAAGCGACAGGGTGAGGTTGCCATCCCCTCTCCTTGCGAAGGAAAGGGACCAGAGGGTGAGGTCAAGGTTCCTGTGGCGGCATGGGGGTATGACGCTGAAAGCGTTCATTCAGTTTTTGGCGATAGCGAGCAAGTCGCTCTTGCAGTTCGTCCATGCTATCGCCGCCAAATTTTTCAAGTAAGGCGTTTGCCAGCACGGGGGCAATTGCAGCTTCTGCGATGATGGCACAAGCGGGCGCGGCGCATACATCGGCGCGCTCAATGTGCGAGAGCGTCTCTTGCATGGTGCGAAGGTTGATGGAACGCAGTGGGCGCATGAGGGTAGAAATAGGCTTCATGGCAAGGCGCAGGTGTAGGATTTCGCCGTTGGTCATGCCACCTTCCAAGCCGCCAGCACGGTTGGTTCTGCGCATGGGTTGAATATCTTTGCCGATAAAAACTTCGTCATGCACTTGGGAGCCCCAGCTAACCGCATTGCGAAAGGCTGTACCAATTTCCACACCCTTGACGGCTTGAATGGAGAGAAGAGCTTTACCAAGTTCGCCATCGAGTTTGCGGTCAAATTGGGTGTAATTTCCCAAGCCGATGGGCAACCCGGTAACAAACACTTCAATGATGCCGCCTAAGGTATCGCCACGCTGCTTGGCTTCATCGATGAGTTTGATGGCTTGTGCTTCCAGCGCCGGATCTAACATGCGGACGGGTGATTCATCAGCTTTTTGGCTCAATTTTTCGGCATTTTCGGCAAGCAGTGCCGGGAGTACTTCTGGCGGTTCTTGTTCAACGGCTGGTCCGATTGCAGAGAGATAGCTACCGATGTGGATGCCACACGCTGCCAGCAGCACGCGTGCAACGGTGCAGGCGGCAACTCGCGCAGCCGTTTCTCGAGCCGAGGCGCGCTCAATGACGGGACGAATATCTTCGAAGCCATACTTGAGGGCACCTGCAAAATCGGCATGCCCAGGGCGTGGTACTTCGACTGGTTTAACAGGGTGCTTAGGCGGTTCGAATTGGCTCATTTTTTCGGTCCAATTTTTCCAATCAGCATTGCGAATAAGCAGAGTGAGGGGTGAGCCGATGGTTTTACCGAAGCGCACGCCTGAGAGAATTTCAACCGTGTCGGTTTCAATTTTCATGCGGTGACCGCGCCCGTAGCCTTGTTGCCGTCGGCGCAGCTGCAGATTGATGGGCTCTGGCGTTAAGGGCAACCCTGCTGGCAACCCATCAACAATTGCCGTCAGCGCCGGACCATGTGATTCCCCTGCTGTCAGATAACGAATCATTTGGAATAAACCATTAAGTGTTGATGCAATTTCTACATGAGCATAAAGTAATTTGACCTTCTTAGGCGGTCATTCCTTTGCTGATAAACTTTTGATAATTGCTGACAATGACTTCATGAGAGGCTTTAAGCAGTTCATCAGCAGATTTGCCTTGCACAGCAATAGGCTTATCTATGACGAGAGTAATCTCGCCCGGCGAGATGAGTGCTGTATTGCGATGCATGATTTTGTAGCTACCTAAGATGGTTACAGGGAGAATGGGCACGCCGGCTTTTTCTGCCACCACAAAAGCGCCTCGCTTAAAGGGTTGAATGCTGCCATCTAAGGAGCGTGTGCCATCTGCGAAAATAACTACCGATTTGCCTTGCTTGAGCTTATCAATGGCTTGTGCGAGACTTTTGAGCGCGTCACGATGTGCACCGCGCTGGATGAGAATAAAATCGCCCATTGCCATTGACCAGCCGAAAAATGGAATTTTACCCAAAGAGGCTTTGGCAACAATCCGCACTTTCTTAATCGGTAAGCCTAGTAGCAGCGTTGGAATATCAAAATAACTGGCATGATTGCTGACAACGACATATGTGGCGTCGGGCTGCACGTGCTCTTTGCCAATCACATTTAACTTTACGCCAGAAAAAAACAGCCACAATCGGCACCACAGACGTGCCAAGAATAGATACACTGTGCCAGTGCGGTCAAAAATCGAGCACAGTATGGAAATGGTGCTGAGAACAATCATCACAGTCAGGACGGTCACCCAGATGTAAATAGAGCGAAGAACAAGCCATAGCATAGTTTCCCTGTGCGATTTGAAGCAGGAAGATACGCAAAGATGAGCAACCTTTAGAGTTTGCTGTTGGGCGATAGTGATGCCACTTCGGGCAATTTACGCTCTCGGGAGCCAGTGCAAGTAGCATCTTGCAGGTTAGGAGTTACTCACGCCTGAGGCATTTCGCTTTTTTAGTCGGTGATTTTTGAAGAACTGCACCACCATACCAAATGGACAGAAGTAGTGACACATGCCGCGTGCGCCGAAAATGGTTACGCCAAGCCCGACCAGCGTAAGAATCAGGAAGTGACCGCCTTGCACAAGAAGGTTTTCTTCGCTGGAAAAGGGGTTATGTAGAGGAGTTTCGCTCATGTCAAATATAGCCTGCTGATGAAACAGCCACGCCAGCGGAACCCACACGACCAGCAGGATTAGCGTAGCATACTGGGAGATTTTGGGATTAAAATGCACGCGCTTTTTAGCAAATGGGAACATGATGTCCTGAATGCCGCCGAGCCAACAAAATGTTGAGCAGACCCAACGCCCGCTGCGTGAGGCTGCATAGACCAAACTGCCCCAGAAGACTAAGCCAATCACCGCCCACAGGATATTGGGAATCGCAAATTTGATAAGGGCAACATGCACAAAAATGAAGGTCAGTTGCACCAGCAAGCGCTTATAGACAATTTTGCGATGCGTCTTGTGATGCGAACTCATGCCTACGCGTAGCGAGTGCGAGTCATTTGCAATTTCTTGAGCCGCAGCGGGCGATTGAACTGGGTGCATACGACTAAACTCCTTCCTTCTTTCGGCACTAAGCGCGGTTAAGAGGCAATTTTGCGTGTGGCTCGCAGCTTGTTGAGCACGCCTTTATCGACATTGAGCTCCATCTTTTCCTTTTCAGGTGGCTGCTCTTTGAAGAGCACTTTAAGCACATCGCCTTCTCGCACGAAGCTTTCCATTTCAAGTGTGTAGAGCACACGCGGCAAGGTAATGAGGCGATGATTACGGTCAATGGTTACGCTAAGGTCTGTGCCCATGCGCACCACCTTGACTTCTTCGGCATCTTTGAGAAATGGAATACGAATTGCCAAAATCTCCCGATTGAGATTGGGTAGCGCATCCTTTTTGCTTTCAATCCAGAAATTCTTTCCGCTGTAGAAGATCTCATCAGGTGAGCGCTCTCCGAAGATAAGTTTGCTCAGCTCATTAAGCATGTCGCAACCGATAGGCTCGGTGCGTTGCATTTCGCAGCGGAAAATCGGCGTCGGATAAAAGGAATTGTCAATTTCTAACAAATACTTGCGATGCAAATCAGACCAAAATTCAAAATACTCTCCGACCGTTTTGACCGTTGGCAAGACCTTATTGACCACAATAGCATCAATGTTAATGCCATAGAGGTGCACAAACGTATAGGCGCGCTTGGTTTCCAGTATCGAGAGCTTTTCTGGATTTAGGACCAATCGGAAGGTAACTTCTGGACGCAAGATGAACTTGTTGATGTCATCCATTTGCTTCATCAGCATATTGACTTCTTCAAAAAATTCGGGGTCGGGCTGATTGGTGGCGCCCAGTGAGCGCTGTAGCGATGCCATGTTTTTATAGAGCTTGAAGAACTGCTTGCCCATATTTCCCCCGATGATGATTTCGGGATAAGCTAAGAGGCGCAGTGTGTTGCCCGTCGGAGAAGTATCGAGCACAATCACGTCCCACTTGCCTGAGAGTGCTTCATCTAAGAGGCGAGCAAGTGCAAAAATTTCATCCAACCCGGGCTGCGTAGTAAGCTCCGACGCCACGCCTGAATCCACCCCACGGCTTTGATAGGACGAGGAGACAAACTTCTGAAAGCCCGACATGTTTTTCTTGAGCTCATAAATCGTATCGATTTCTAAGCCATAGAGATTGCGCTCAATTTCGCATGGCTCGAAGCGACCGATTTTGAAATTAAAGACATCTGAAATCGAGTGCGCCGGGTCACTTGACATGATAAGCACGCGCTTGCCTTGACGCGCCAAATTCGTTGCTGTTGCTGAAGAGACCGTCGTCTTGCCTGTTCCCCCTTTGCCTGAATAGATAATGACGCGTGGGATTTTGTTTTGACCGAGTTGCGCTTGCAAGTCTCTGGTGAGCATATTACTTCTCCTTTTCAATTTCAAGGTATAATGTTGCGCTACTCAATCTGCACAATTTGGCGCTCATCTATGCTTGTGCTGCAGCCGATTATGCTGAAAAAGCCCTGACTTGCAAGTCTTTTTCTTTTGCTCACTTAGAGCATAAAGCGTCCGAATCGTTTGTTTCTTCTCTATCGCACAATGAACGCCAATCCTTCATTTGGACGCAGACGCACCAGAAAACCGCTCTGACACAGCTCAAACTGTGGGCTTTTACGTTTGTCGGTTACAAACACCTCAATATGCTCATAATCTGTTATGTGGCTCAACGCCAGCGATGGATAGTAACTTTCACACGACTCTGAAGTGAGATTGACAAAGACAAGAATGTGCCCTGTGTGTCCACCACTTTTGCGCTCAAAGCCAATGATGCGGTGGCTACTGTAGCCTTCCAGCAAGCGGAAATCACCATTTTTGACCGCCGAATTGTTCCATAGATGCGACAAGCGATGATAAAAATCCATGATGTCTTGGTCGGGTTCTTCAGCCATGCGTCGGCGCAGTTGAACTGGCAGTTTGATGCGCCGCCCTTCGTTTTCTCCATCGTGCAAAAGGTGAGCGCCAATTACCGTATGCGTCAATAGCGCCGCCGCTCGGTGATTTGCACCAAACGCCGTGAGCGCACGTGCTTCATCATGATTTTCAGTAAATCGGATGAGCTTTTGTTGATAGCGCACATCGGCTTGCAAATGCGCTTTGAGTCCCTCAATGTCTTGACTTCTGATGCGGTCGTAGAGGCGTTTGTCATAGACAAAATCGAAGCCGTGTTGCTGCAGGGTCCACTCCGTGTCCCAATACGCTTCGGCGATGAACAAAAAGTGCGGAAACTGACTTTTGACTTCGTCAATGGCTCTTTTCCAAAATTCTTCTTTCATCTCGATGCCCATCTCGCCCCAGTTGCGGTTGAAGATGTCTTGCAGGATTAGCATTGCCATATCGCAGCGCACACCATCGCATAGCGTGGCTATGCGCTTGAGCACGTTTCTCATAGCAGCATGCAGGGCAGTGTTGGCATAGTTGAGTTGGAGCGTGTCTGTCCATGCTGGAAAGTAGGGGTCTTTGCCGCAGGCGAAGTATTGTCCTTCATAGCTGACGACCTCATCAGGACGATGCCGAGCAATGTGTTCCGGCACAGCAATAAAATACTCGGCGTGCATTTTGAGCCACTCGCAATCGCGTGCAACATGATTGGGTACAAAGTCGAGCAGTAGCCCTATGCCATATTGCTCGAGCTTTCGCCTGAATTTGAGCAATGCTGATTCGCCACCTAAGGCTTGCGACACAGTGTAGCTGGCTATGGCAAACGGTGATGCGCCGACATCGCGCTCTTCTACATCTGGCAGCGCTCGCCGATACTCCGCCCACAAGCCTTGATGCCCAAGCGCACACGCCCGCGATGCTGCACTTTCCTCCCACACGCCCATTAGCCACAAGAAATCCACCTTTAGCTCTTTCCATCTAAGAAATTCCGTCTCGGGCACATTCGCCAGCGTAATCGGCTCACCCATTTTGAGCGCCAGCTCACCAAGCCAAACCCGCGTATGCACTTCGTAGATGCATGGAAACTTGTGCCACATTGCCATATCACTTTTTTGATATGATTTGCACTACTTTTGCCTTAGCTTTTCTTCACATTCGTAAGCCAACATTATCATCATCGTCCAGCTTTTCTGACTTCTATTTGTTCTCGCTTCAGATGGCGAATCTAAAATCAGTAGTGCGGCAGAAGAAAACAACTTCTCACAGCACATGCAAGTCGGGCTTGCGCGCCATAAAGTCTAAAAAAGTCGTCGCCTGCGCTTTGGGACACGCACGACGCCTATCTTGCTGCAGTGTGCACACTTCACAGTAGCCCAAGCTCACAGCTGTGCATTGGGTTGCTGACGAAGTCTGGTAGCAAATAACATTGCTACGCTAAGCCTAAGCATGCTGAAACTTGGTCGCAAAAAGTATGCTCTAACGACGGTTTTAGATGTCTTTCCACTTGCAGCACTGGATGCGGCGGCACCGAGCTTGCCGTTCCAGCCAAAAAGCGATGCAGCATTTCACTCGTTTGTGATGGTGCGCCAGTTGGCTTTTGCAAACTTTCGCTGCAGGGCGCATTTCTTCAAGCTAATGATGCGCTTCAGCGCATGTTGGGCTACGGTGCCGAAGAACTTCGCCTTCAAGATATTTCTCATCCGGCAGATTACGAACTTGAAACGGCTTTCCTTGATAAAAGTGCATGCTGGCAAGAAACAGACCTATAAACCTTATCAAGAGATTTCTTCACAAAGACAGGCATAGCATGTGGGTGAACTTTTCCGCTATCGTGATGCAGGATACTCAAGGGCAAGAGCGCTACATGATTGGCATCATTCAGGATGCTGCGGGGTGCTTAAGCAACTAGTGCGTGGATGCTTCGCTTTGCTCAGCATGACAAATTGTGAAAGCGAGGACGCTTTGCAGCATTCAGCATGACAGGGCGGTGGTGTTCCGAGCACTTTTTTGTCATTCCGAACGCAGTGAGGAATCCACTCATGGATGCTTCGCTTTGCTCAGCATGACAAATTGTGAAAGCGAGGACGCTTTGCAGCATTCAGCATGACAGGGCGGTGGTGTTCCGAGCACTTTTTTGTCATTCCGAACGCAGTGAGGAATCCACTCATGGATGCTTCGCTTTGCTCAGCATGACAAGTTGAGGAAGTGTGGATGCTTTGAGCGTTCAGCAGGACAGAAAAGAAAAGTGGCGCAGCGTTCAGCATGATAATGCACCTGACCAAGCAGGATGCCCTGCATTGGTATCTGATATTTAATGCTTTATTTTCCTGCTCTTGTACAATAGCGTTGCACTACACTTTTTTGCGTCAGCCCATGTTATCTGGCAATTTAAGAGACTACATCTTGCGACTGAATTTATTTCAATAGCTTCTCTTGCATTATATGAAGCCCTTAGAAAATCAGGTTGCGCTCATTACGGGCGCTTCTCGTGGCATTGGCAGAGCTACTGCATTGAAACTTGCCTCAATGGGGTGCCACATCGCAGTCAATTATGTGCGTCATGCAGAGGAAGCAGAACGCACGGTGGCAGAAATTAAGGCAATGGGGCAAGATGCGCTGGCGATTCAAGCCGATATTTCTCGCCCTGAAGCTCTCAAGCAGCTTTTTGCCGATACTTTTGCACATTTTCGTCGGCTCAACATTTTTATCAGCAATGCTGCTAAAGGCGTGTTTGGTCCTGTCACGCGCATTGGTCCAAATGGCTTTGATTTATCGATTGCTACAGGTCCTAAAGCGCTGTTGCTCGGTGCACAGGAAGCGGTTAAGCTTTTCGGCGATGCTGGCGGCGTGATTGTGGCTGTCTCGAGCATTGGTAATTTTCGGTGTTTAGATGGTTATGCAGCGGTTGGGGTTGCCAAAGCAGGAATTGAGACACTGGTTCGTTATCTTGCAGTTGAATTAGGTCCAAAACGCGTACGCGTCAATGCGGTTTCTGGCGGTCCGATTGATACCGACGCACTGGATGATTTTAAGAATGTGGAAGAACGCCGCGCCAAGTGGATTGCGCGCACACCGCTCGGTCGGTTGGGCACGGCTGAAGATATTGCCGACATCATTGCATTTCTTTGCACCGATGAATCACGCTGGATACATGGACAGACCATTCTTGCCGACGGCGGCTACACACTCATGGAATAACGAGAACTTAGGGTTTTCAACACTAACCTTTTCAGGTCATGTTTTTTAGCGAATCGCCTTGGATGTGGGGCGGCTTTTTCTTGATAGTTGGGTTTATTCTTGCTCTTGACTTAGGAATTTTGAACCGTGAAGCACATCGCGTTACGCCGAAAGCCGCTTTAGGCTGGGTCTGCCTCTGGGTATCTTTAGCCCTTGGTTTTGCTGCTGCCATCTGGTATTTCTATGGGGCAGTGAAAGCAACGGACTTTATTACCGCCTACCTCATCGAGCAATCTCTTTCGGTCGATAATCTCTTCGTTTTCGTTTTGGTCTTTCGCTTCTTCAGAGTTGAAGATAAGTATCAGCATCGGGTGCTGTTTTGGGGCGTCTTGGGTGCAATTGTCATGCGTGCCATTTTCATCTTTGCAGGCGTGGCGCTCATCAACAAGTTTCACTGGATTACCTATGTCTTTGGCGGGTTTCTTGTCTACACAGGCATCAAGTTTTTCTTTGAGAGCGAAGAAAAAGAAGCCGACTTTGCTGAAACGGTTGGCGTGCGTCTGGTCAAGCGCTTCTTTTCGGTCTCGCGCAACTACGATGGACAAAAGTTTTTCACTATTGAAAATGGCAAACGCATGGCAACACCGATGTTTTTGGTGCTGGTCGTAATTGAAATCACTGACCTCATTTTTGCATTGGATTCTATTCCAGCTGTGCTTGCTATCAGTTCCGATGTGTTTATCGTCTTTACCTCCAACATCTTTGCCATCATGGGGCTACGCTCAATGTACTTTTTACTTGCTGACATTGTTGACCGCTTCATATACCTCAAGTATGGTTTGGCAGTGATTCTGACATTTGTAGGGGTTAAAATGGTGGCAGCAGGTATCAACGAAGCATGGAAGGTTCCTTCGTCGGTGTCGCTGTCGGTGGTGGCTAGTATATTGGCAGTGTCGATTGCGATGTCGCTACTTATCAAGCCAAAGCCGAAGCCAAAGTCGGCAGAAGAGCGCCCTGATGTGGTCGAGGAAAGTTCTCAAGTCTAGGTTGTGTTGACAATTAGGTTAGGTGAATGCATGCTCTGGAAAGGATACGAATTGAACCGATTATAACTCAGTGTCTTGCAGATGCACTGTCATGCTGAACGGAGCGAACGAAGTGAAGCATCCATAGTGAATTTCTCGCTGACGCTCGGAATGACAACACCAGTGCGCAGAACATCTGTGCTTTGCAACATCACGACAAAAGACAAGTGTAGAGCAGTGTAGCAAAACTTGCTCATTCATTTGTCAACACGACCTAACCTTTTGCGCATGATTTTTGGGCGAGCGTGTGTTGCTCGCCCGTTGTGCTGGCTTTCTGGCTGGCTTTAGGCAAGAATGCCATGCGCCACCATGATTTCGCGTGCGGCTTTATTTCCAGTCTCTACTGCCCCTTCCATTGAGTCGTAGAATCGATTGCGTGTGTAGCCGCCTGCAAGGAAGAGATTTTTCACAGGTGTTTTTTGCGTCGGTCGCTTGGCATCCATGCCCGGCACAGCAGCATAGACTGACTGCGGAATGCGCACAATCGTATGCTTGAGAATTTTTGCTCCCTTTGAAGTTTCAGGGAAAATATCGCGCACGCTAGCATCAACCTTTGCGATAATTTCCTCATCGGAAAGATGCATGAAGTACTTGGCTGGCGCAACGCCAAACTCAAAGCGCGATTTGCCTTGGTGCGTCAGACCGCGCAGCACGGCATAGTCAGGTGTGGTGTTTGCCATATCGGCATAGAATGGGATAACGCCATCGGGTGAGAACATGATGTTATCAATGTAGCTAATCTGCTTGTCATACCAGAGCTGCACGGTGATAACAGGCACGCCTTGAAACTCATCAATGTTGCGGAAGAACTGATACTTTTCTTTCAGGCTCTCAGGCAAAACTTTTTTGAGGTTATGCACAGGCAGTGCAGTCAGGTAGTAGTCGGCAGTAAGAATTTCACCATTTGCCATTTGCACGCCTGTGATTTGTTCGCCGTCGTAGAGCAGGGTGACGGCTTTTGCTTCGGTGTGAATTTTACCGCCTTTTTTGCGAATGTAATTTGCCAGTGGAGCAATCAAATACTCTTCTGGAGACCCTTTAAGAAAGCCCATCATGGAGGCTTTCGGGACACGCAGAAATTCGCCTGCTACATCAATAACGATTTTGGCGGAAATCTCTTCAGGTGGTAGAAACTTCAGTGCCAGCGACATCGGCACGAACATTTTTTTCAGTAGCCTTTTGCTGACGCCTTGTCTCTGGTGCCATTCTTCATAGGTCATCTTGTCTTGTTCAGCATAATACTTTTGACCGCCAAAGAGAATAGGCATAAGCATTTTGGTAAAGGTAATCATCTCGGTGAGCGTAAAGTAGTGGTTGCTCGTTATCGCTGGAATGAGGTGGAAGGGGCTGGGCAGTTTCCAAGTGCGGAACACAAACCGCTCACCTTTTGAAAGGGTGTAGGTTAGCTCATGTTTCTTCCAAAGAATGTACTGGTATGTGCCCAGTTCTTTCATCAGCTCATAAATTTCTCGATATGCCCCAAAGAAGCAATGCAGCCCAGTTTCAATCCAATCTCCTTCTGCATCCTTCCATGAGGAGACTTTACCGCCCAGTATGTTGCGCTTTTCGAGCAGCTCGACTTGAAAGCCGTTATCGACCAAGCGCTTTGCCGCTGCCAGACCGGCTAACCCGCCGCCAAGAATGAGCACACGGTTTCCACCTGTTTGTGTGCGCGGCGAAATTGTAACTTCTGCTGTCATATCGTTTTGGAATCCTTTCATTCAGATTGGTTTGATGACTACACTGCAAAACTGAATTCTTTGGTAGGACGTTTTTTATGCCTTGCGATGTGCTTCCGCCAGTGCCTGAAGCAGTTTTGCCGCTTCAAAGGGCTTTTGCAAAAAGGCTTCTACATTTTCACGTTTTAGTAAGGTGATACGCTCGCTATCCAAGAAACCGCTTGCGACAATGATTTTGAGCGTTGGACTAATCTTACGCAAGGCTTGCACCGTCTTCAGACCGTCCATATCTGCCATGCTCATATCAACTACCGCTGCAACAATGCTTTCCTGATGCTGCTTAAGTAGCTCTATGCCTGCTTGCCCTGTCAGTGCCGTCAAGGCAGAGTAGCCATGTGCAGTAAGCAAACTTTTCACACTGTCGCAGACCGCTGCTTCATCGTCGATAACGAGAATGTACTCGCCTTGTCCTCGCCGCATTTGAGCTTGCGCTTGTGCTGTCTCCTGACGACCAGTGTCGATCTTCTGCTGCCACACAGGCAGATACACTCTGAACACCGTGCCTTTGCCCAGTTCACTATAGACATTGATGAAACCTTGGTGATGCTTCACAATTGAAAATACTGTGGAGAGCCCAAGTCCGGTGCCCTTGCCAACTTCTTTTGTGGTAAAAAAGGGCTCAAAGATTTTATCTAAGACTTCAGGTGACATGCCGGTGCCTGTATCGCTGACGGAGATGCGCACATACTGACCGATTTTAGCATCAAGGTGAATCAGGGCATTACGCTCACCGACCGAAAAGGGCTCCAAGTGAAAGGTAAGTTCGCCGCCAGCTGGCATAGCATCGCGGGCATTGACTGCTAGGTTCAGCAGCGCTTGATAAATCTGCGTGGGGTCAGCTTTTACCAGCGGCAAATCTTCTGCCACTTGGGTCTTAATCAGAATGTTTTTGGGGAAAGTGTTTTTGATAAAGTCAATTAGCTCTTGCATCAAATTTGCCAAGTTGCATGGCTGCATGTCGCCCGTAGTGCCGCGTGCAAAGTTAAGGATTTGTTGCACCAGTTGCGTGCCACGCTCCAAATTACGCTGCAGTGTTTTTATCCATTTTTGGCTTTTTTCATCGCTGAGCTTTGTTTCCAGCAACTCCAATGAGAGCAGCATTGGGGTGAAAATGTTATTGAGGTCATGCGCAATGCCGCCTGCCAGTCGTCCAAGACTGTCCAAACGTTGTGCGCGCAAAAATTGCTCTTGCAATCGCCACCGCTCGGTCACATCTCGGTCGATGGTAATGATGGCTTTTTGCTTTTCTTGCTCGTTGTAAGTCAAAATCCAGTTACTTTCCACTCTTAGCTCTTCGCCCGTTTTGCGACGCTTTTTCAGCTCCCCGCTCCAGTGCCCTGCTCTTAGCACATTTTGAACAATTTGCTTGATGTCATCTTGGTTTTCACCCCACAGAATTTTTGCGGCGGACTTGTTCATCACTTCACTTGCTGAAAAGCCATAGATGAGCTCGGCGCCTTTGTTCCAGAACAGGATTCGGCCATCGAGGTCGCGGATGATAACGGCATCGCGCATGCTATCGATGAGCATAGATTGCTCTTTGAGTTTGGCTTCAGCCTGTTTGCGCTCGGTAATGTCTTTCATAGCGCCCACCATGCGGTAGGGCTTGCCATGGGCATCAAGCAGAAAATCGCCGTTATCTTCTACATAGATGTATGTGCCATCTTTGCGCTTGAAGCGATAAATGACATGATAGGGCATTTTAGTTAAGATGGCATGCTCCAGCTCTTTTGTTGCTATGACATAATCGTCAGGGTGAATCAGCTTCTTCCACTCTTGCAAATTGATTTGAGCAAATTCTTCAGGGGTGAAGCCTGTTACTTGCAAAATTGCGCCTGCCCACTGAATCTGTCCAGTTGCTAAATCAAGGTCGTATATGAGCTGTCCTGTATTTTCTGCTGCCAGTCGGTAGCGGTCTTCGCTGGCGCGCAGCGCTTCTTCATATTTCTTGCGCTCAGTAATGTCACGCTGAATGCCAAAGTGCCCAATGAACTTGCCTTCTGCATTAAAAAGTGGCACACATTGCCCTTCAACCCAGATTTGTGAGCCATCCGCCCGCCGCTCATCTCTAATTACGATTTGGCGACCTCTGTCAAGATTTTCTCGCCATATTCTGCGACCGTATTCGATATCGTGGGCGTAAAAATCTGCTGGGGTTCTGCCAAGAAATTCTTCTCGGCTCATGCCATACTGGGCAAGAATAGCATCGTTGGCTTCGGTCATGCGCTGGTGGCTAAAGATGTAATCCAGTGCCGCTTCCTTATCGGGTGCATTGTACCATTCAACAGGTTTATCGAGCATCATAAAATAAAGCCCATCGAGGGCTTGATTGAAGAACAGATTGAAGCGTTGATACTGCTCTTGCGCTTGTTTTTCTGCCTTGGTCAGCTCACTGGTTTCCGACGCCCTGACCAGCCAAGCGGGATTGCCTGCAAAGACCATGCGCTGCGCTTGCACACGTACCGCAATTTGTTTGCCACTTTTGGTGCGGCATAGCCACTGCATGCTATATGTTTTTTTCTTGTTCGCACGTTCTATTGCTTTTAGGACATTTGGCGCATCATCGGGCATGAGAATTTCCGCCACCGTCATTGACGCAAACTCTCGCTTGGAATAGCCGTAGCGCCTTGTGGCAGCTTTGTTTGCCGCTAAAATGTTGAGCGTTTTTGCGTCGTATATCCACATTGGCGCTGGATGGTTCTGAAAGAGCGCGTCGTAGAGCTCTTTTGTCTCTTGCGCCTTGAAAGGGAGACTTTGATTTCTGGGTTTGGACGCTGCGGCTGCACGCTGCATGTTTGCACGTGGCTTGCCAGATTTGGGGGCAGTCTTTTCCTTTGCCTTGCGAGATGCCTTAGGTTGAAAAGGAGAGGTTATTTTTGACGCCTTTGGCGCCCGCTTTTGTGAATTAGCCATGCAAAAAGTGATGCATTACCTATCTTTTGCCTCTGTTATCGCCCTAGTGTTGTCTTTACTGCGGCAACTTCAATCGGAGCGATAGGATTGCAGAAGTGAAGATAAACAAAAACAGATGTGAAATTTCCATTAAAGTTTTTTTAATTTTTTGCACTGTGTATGCTTAGCTTCATTCTTCGCAGGGTCTATGCCATTTTGGTTTCTCCTGAATCGGAATGGCGCACTATTGCGCAAGAGCCTGTCTATGACCCACAAGACCTCGTTCGCGACTATGCCATGCCCCTGATTGTTACCGCCATACTCCTTGAGGTGATTGTTTCGGGCATCTTAACGGGCATCAAGATTAAGTTGGTCTGGATTGCGCTGGTGCATTTTGCACTGCTGGCGCTTTTGCTTGCTATTACCACTTCGCTGATTCAGAGTTTTGCGACGCGTTTTCAATCTTGTGATGAGCGCACCGAGGTGGCAAAAGTCGCCGTCTATGGCTCTACGCCGATATGGCTGGCTGCGATGCTGTCTGCATTCTTCATGTTCAATGCATTTTTTTCTTTTGTCTTGAAACTGGCAGGCTTGACTTATGCCATTTACCTCTACAGCTTAGGTCTTGGTCCTGTACTAAACACGCCTGTGGGACAACGCCGCAACTTTTCTACCGTAATTGCCATGATGGTGTTTTTAATTTTTGGCATGACGCGCTTGCTTAGCGCAGGTGCCGAGCGATTTTTCAATCGATAAAGTTCTTCGGTCAGAATGAGAAGGCGTGGCTTTATCAAGTTGATACCTGTCTTTGGTCTTATTGCGCTGCTTGGTTTGGCACGCAGTGTGGGCGCACAAAGCGCGCAAGAGTGGTTGGATAAAGGCATTGAGCAATTGGAGCGAGAGGAATACGCAGCGGCTTTGCTTTCTTTGAGCCGTGCCCTGCAAAAAGATTCGCTAACGCTATGGCAAGCCTACACCAAACGTGGCTATGCGCGTCTGCACCTGCAAGATACACTTGGCGCCATGCAAGATTACACACAGGCGATTCGCCTGCAGCGCAATCATCCTGATGCTTACTTTTACCGCGCCATGCTGCACTTGGCGCTGAAGGATTATCCACGTAGCATTGCCGATTTTTCTGCGGTGATTTTCCTCAATCCCAAATTGCCTGCCGCGTTCTACTACCGAGCCCTTGCCAAATTCCAGATTGGTGAATTTGATGAAGCCAAAAACGATGCCTCGGCAGCACTCGAGCTTGAAAACAAATTCGCTGATGCCTATTCCCTGCGCGGCTTATGCCATGTTGCCCTGCAAAACGATACACTTGCCATCAACGATTTTTCGCAGGCACTAAAAATTCGACCGCATTCTGAAGATTACTATCAGCGCGGGATGGCACGTTTGCGCCTGCATCGCTCCCTTGAAGCCCTGTTAGACTTTGATAACGCCATTGCACTTAGTAGCAATGAAGCTAAGTTTTACTATGCACGTGGCTTGGCTAAGCGTGATGTGGGCATGCGCTCTGAGGCATTCCCAGATTTTCTGACTGCTCGTGCAAAGGGTTATGAGGCTGCTGAAGCCTATCTCAAACTCTATGGCGAGAGCGAAGAAAAACGTCGTGAAGACTCGCTACGGATTTACAGCACACGCGAAATTGTCGTCGAAGCCAATGCGCCTGAATTTGAGAAGTTTGTCAAAGACACTCGCTCTGTAGTGCAGCAGGGCATTGCTGTGGCGCAATATGCTTCAGAGCAACTTAGTGCTGGCTTTGCGCCTGTGGTCTTACCCAACGCCAGCCTTGACATGACACCCAACGAGTGCAACAAGGTCTTGATTCAAGTGCGGCGCCCAAGTCAAATTCCGATTCAGTGCATTGCGCAACTTTTGCGCGAGCAAGCCGCCAAGACTAACGATGCGGTCATCAAAGATTTTTCACTTCAATTGACGACGCTGGTGCGCGAAATGGATATTGCCCGACAAATGCCCCTTGCCGCCTTCGAGATGCGCTCTCGCCTGCTGGATGCACGCAAACTCTTGCAGCAGCTTAGTGACTATCTTGCCAAAAAACAGCAATCGCTTCGCTGATTGCCATGAGCCACCGCACAACTTCCACGGACTCTGTGTTCTCTCTTGAGAGTTTTAAGCCTGAGCTGAATATCAAAAAGCTATCTCAAAAACTTGTGCCGCCGCCACGCTTTGCACAGGCTACGCTCGACACCTACATTCCTGACCATGCGCATCCCTCTCAACATGCTGCCAAAGAGTATCTGCGCAACTTCGTCCACCAGCTCAATCGTCGGCGCAATGGGCTTGAGAAATTTTTCAAGTCGTTTGCTTCGCCATCTGTCTTAGGGCTCTACCTTGATGGCGTGTTTGGCGTTGGAAAAACTCATTTGCTGGCAGGCGTGCATTCAGCTTTTGAAGGCAAGAAATTTTACCTCTCTTTCACGGAGCTCATGTATCTTATCGGATACCTTGGGCTGGCACGTGCTGCCGAAGAGTTGGGCACGGCGCACCTCATTGCCATCGACGAATTTGAGCTCGATGACCCCGGCAACACCACCATGGCGATTGGATTTTTGCAACGCATCTTTGCGCGAGGCATCGTCGTGGTTACCACATCCAATACGCCGCCCTCACGCCTTGGCGAAGGACGCTTCGCCGTTCAAGATTTCCAGCGTGAAATTGCCATGCTTTCTTCGCACTTTCATGTCATCAAAATCGATGGCAACGACTACCGGCAGCGCCATGCTGTGCAAACTTCCGCTCACTCAACTTGGCACTTGCCCAATGTGCACAAACTGTTCTTGGATTACCATGTCGCAGCAGGACGCAAAAAAGCTTACTTTACCGCCGATGAACTTTTTCAACTGCTGCGCCAATTTCACCCAATGCACTACCTTGAGCTGGCTGAAACACTTGGCGCTGTCTTCATCGAGCGGCTCTCACCCATTACTGACCAATTCGATGCACTGCGTTTTGTCTATTTCGTGGATAAGCTCTATGACCATCAATCCAAGTTTTTTGCGTCAGCGACTGTGCCGATTGAAGAGCTTTTCCCAAAAGAGTTTTACAAATCGGCTTATGCCAAAAAGTATCTGCGCTGTCTTTCGCGCCTAAGGGAAATGTGCACATTTGCTTGAATCTTTGCCGCACTGCCATGCACGCAATTTGTATGAATTCGGTAACTTAGCGCACCTTAAATGTCTCAACGCATGTTGCTGCGCTGGTTCTCTATACCAACAAAGTTTGCGCTCTTTATTGGGCTGTGGTGTCTTGTTCAAGGCTGTCAGGCGACCATGTCGTCCATGCGCTATAAAGCCAAGCCCGTCAGCCGTGAAGACATTTCAGCTTTGGAATCAGAATCAGCGGCAAGTGTTCCTTCTGCCGAAGCCGATACCCGAGAAGTCAGCCGTTTCAATGAAAGTTTGAAAGTTGCCGCTCTGGGCAGTGATGCTCGCGCGCGCCTAGATGCCGAGATTCAGCGCTATGTTGGCACCCGATACCACTATGGCAGTCAAGGCGAGCAGGGCTTTGATTGCTCTGGTTTTACAGGCAAAGTGTTTCGCGATGCGCTCAAAATTGAACTGCCGCGCTCTTCTTCAGCGCAAGCACAAGTTGGCACACCCGTTGCAAAGCAGGATTTGCAGTTCGGCGATTTGGTTTTCTTCAACATCTATGGCAAGGGAATTTCGCACGTGGGCATTTACATTGGCAATGGGAACTTTGCTCATGCCAGCGTCAAAATTGGGGTTACTATCAGCAATCTAAGCGAGCGTTATTATCAACAGCGCTATGTTACCGCCCGACGCATCGTGCGCCTTCAATAGCGCTATTTTTTGTGCAAATAACTATGCATTTCTCTGCTTGTCTTCTGCTGTTCAGCCTTGTGCTTTTTGCTACTCACTCAGCTGCGCAGACCTTGCCCAAACAGAGTGATATTCATACCTCACTTGCCGCTTTCACACGCCTTAGCCAATTAGGCAAGACTGATTTTGTTACCCTGACGCTTCTACCAAAGCATGGGTCATTTTCAGCTGTGGAAGAATGGCGAGTGATGCAAGCTGTGCAGGCACTTGGCGGCAATGCTTCACCTTCGCTTGGTCGCTTGATGCTGGTTTCGGTTCCTGTTCAGCGGATTTCTGAACTTCGTGCGCTTTCCTCTATTTGCCACATTAGCCTTTCACTCATTGAAGATGAAGCGCTTTCTATGGGACTTAGCCGCAGCAACGACCAGTTGGCGGGCAAGTGGCGCGGCACAAATACAGATTCTGTCCATGCCCTTGGCTATCGCGGCAAAGGAGCTATCGTAGGCGTTGTGGATTTAGGCTTTGACATCTACAACAATGATTTTCGCAACCCTGACAATACCACGCGCATTGTGAGCCTATGGCATCAGGGCGGGTCTGGCACGCCGCCTGCAGGATTTACTTTCGGCGTCGAGTATAGCAGTGCAGACATCAATTCCTTCGTGAGCGTGCCTAACAATGCTCATGGCACAGCGTGTTTAGGCATTGCCGCTGGCAACGGTCGTGCCAGTGCGCAAACCGGCATAGCCCCTGAAGCCGATATTATGCTGGTCATTCTTGCCAATACGGTTGATACTTCGGTCATTCGTGCCTTTACTTATCTCAAGCAAAAAGCGGCGGCATTAGGCAAACCAATTTCAATTTCATATAGCTACGGCAGCAACTTCGGCGCACATGATGGCTCACGCTCTACGGAACTGGCTATCAGTTCGCTTGCAGGTCCGGGCACACTCTTTTCAATTGCTGGTGGGAATAATGGTGGCGCAAATGTTCATATCGATGCGGTGGTGCCTCCGAGCGGGCAGAGCGAGACGAGCTTTACGACTGGCAACAATAACGCCAGTGGATTTAGCTTCTTTGGTCATTTGTGGTATAGTGGCTCGGCAAATGTTACCGTTACGCTGATTGCGCCCGACAACACGCAATACGGTCCATTCGGATTAAGCTCCTCGCCACAAGTGAGTTTGCCTGTCAGAGTCTATCACAACATCTATGCCCCGAATGGCGATAAGGAAATTCAGTTTGCTATTGAAAATCGGCAAAATGAATCGGGCTGGCGCATAAGGCTGAACAACTTAGGGGCAACCCCTGTCCCTTACGATGGCTGGCGCATACACGGCGGCTTTTGGAGTAGCAACCAAAACGACCAGCGCAGTCTCACGACACCTTCCACAGCCGATTCTGCAATTTGCGTGGTGGGCTACGAGGTTAATTCTGGTCATCGTGATGCCAGTTCCAGCCTTGGGCTCACACGCCACAATAAGCCTAAACCGGAAGTCACGGCGCCCACTCAAGTGATGACTACAAACGGTTTATTTGGTGGCACTTCTGCTGCTGCACCACACTTAGCTGGTCTTGGCGCATTGCTGCTGCAAGCCAATCCTTTGCTTTCTACCGCGCAGTTTCGCCAACTTTTAGCTGATAGCTCACGACGAGACCTTGCTACTGGCACTATTCCACCGCATCGAGCAGACTGGGGCTATGGAAAACAATACTCACTTGGCGCGTTTCAAGCCGCTTTACCAAAGAGCGGACAAAGCGTTCAAATTACACGCACCGGCAATTTCATCTGGAATGACGCCACGGGTCGTTATGGAGTTTTTCTCAACTTCCAACACGAAGATTTGGATGCGGTTACGGTCGAGATTTTCCCGCACACCGTGCCCAGCTTTTCCAGCGGTGCGAAGGCTGTGCATCGGCGCGTGGTGATTACGCCCTCTGGTGGTTCAGGGACTTTCAGCGCCACACTGCGCATCTACTACACCGACGCTGAAGTTGCCGCCGCTGGACTGAGCGAAGGCAATCTGCGACTCTACCGATTCAATGGCTCGACATGGGAGTTTCAAGGCGGCACCAACGACACGGTCGCAAATTATGTGGAACTTGCTGGCGTGAGCGCCTTCAGCGAATGGGCACTTGCCGACCCTGCCGATAATCCTTTGCCTGTTGAACTCGTGAGTTTTACAGGTGTTGCCACACCAAACGGGATGCAACTGTCATGGACAACAGCAAGCGAGCGTCATCATGCTGGCTTTGACCTCCGCCGCAGTCTCTACCAACCCACTCAACCTGAAACATGGCAGACGATTGCCAGTTACAGCACTTTGCCAGAATTGCGCAGCAAAGGCACCACCAATTCCCTTTCGCACTATGCGTTCCTCGACGGCACGGTCGAAACGGGCAAAACTTACATCTATCAACTTCGCTCCACAGATTTTGATGGCACTTGGTATGACCACGCTCTGCGCGTTACAGTAAGGGTGCCAGAGCTTTCTTCAGCTCTAAACTATGATTACCGTCTTGAGCAGAACTATCCTAATCCTTTCAATCCATCTACCTCAATTCGCTTTACCATGAAAGAGGCAGGCTCGGCAATACTTGTCGTTACGGATGTTTTGGGCAGAGTGGTGTTTCGAGAGATTTTAAATGCCAAGCAAGGCGAAAATGAATACCAATTTCGCGCATCCAATTTGGGCAGTGGCATGTATTTCTACACGCTTTATGTTTCAGGCTTTCAGCAAACCCGAAAGATGATGCTTATTAAGTAGAACATCTTCGTGCATGAAGTGAAAGCGCTCTGTCAAAAGTGTTTTGCCAGCCAACTTGCTGTTTGTAACTTTACATAAAACAAAGGCTTGCAGTAAGGTAGGAAGTTGTATTTACTTGGGCTTCCAACTGCTTTCTTAAACATTAAAAATGAATAAGCCTGCACACTTACCGTTCTTCGAAAAAGTTAAAGCGCACCTTGAGCTCTTAGACCCCATTACGTGGGTTGGTGTTTTACAGGGCATTGTGTGCGGGGCGATTGCTTCAGGGGCGCTGACAATGAGCTGGGAGAGCATCGGCAGATTTGGCTTGCTGACCTTGCTCTTTGGACCGCTTGGCACAGGCTTTTCTCAATCGCTGAACGACTACTTTGACCGCGACCTTGACCGCATCAATGAACCCACTCGTCCAATTCCTTCAGGTCGCCTCAGCGAGCGTGAAGCCCTTATCAACTGGCTGACCGTTGGTGCTTTAGCAATTGTGGTCAGCATCATTCTAAGTCTGCAACTGGAACCAACACGTGGGCGCATTCTTTTGGGACTTACGGCATTCGGCTTGGTGCTGGGATACATCTACTCGGCACCGCCCATCAAACTCAAAACTAATGTGCTACTTTCGGCACCAGCAGTTGGCATCGGTTACAGCCTCATTACTTGGATTGCAGGCAACATCATCTACTCGGATTTGCGCCCAGAAGTGCTGGCAATGGCCATCATCAATGCTCTGGTGGCTATTGGACTGATTTTTCTCAACGACTTCAAATCTATTGAAGGCGACAAGGCAAAGGGACTTAAGTCCTTGCCTGTCATGATTGGCGTTCGCAGCACGTATCTGGTGTCGTTTCTCATCATTGATTTGCCGCTTATCTGGTTTGTGTATCTGATGAAGGCATGGGGCTTTGAGTTCATGTTTTATTTTTCGCTGCTTTCGCTGGCAATCATCATCGTCATGCAAATTCTGCTCTACCGCGACCCTGAAGATGGCGCACGTGCATTAGATATTGCCGTCCAGCAAACTGGTCTGAGAAATGTGGTTGGAAAAAGTGAAGCTAAGGCGCATCGCTCCTATCTGCGATACTTAGTGGTCAACAACGGTCTGTATGTGCTCAACGTCATTGTAGCATCATTTTTTATTGCTCAAAAGCCACTTGCATAACGCGCGTGGAAGTTGTAAATACTGCACACTTCTATCAACAACTATCAACAACAAAACAACTTAGACCATGCCGTTGGCTTTGCTACAACTTGCTCTCTTTGGGCTTTCCCCGTTTTGGAACAACGTGCTGATTGCCCTCATGATGGTGGTTTATGTCTTTAGTTTGGTGGCCCTATTGGACTTCTGTGTCGCTAACCTTGGCTTAGCACGCGACCTTAGCCGAAAAATCACGCATATCGGTGCGGGCTGCTTGGTGCTCTTTCTTGCGCTCTTCGATGACTCACACTGGTCGAAATATCTTAACATCACGATTTTGGTTATTTGGTTTTTCCTGCTCATTCAAAAGGGGTTATTTGCTGACGCTAATGATGAAGCGGTCAAAACCATGACCCGCACTGGCGACCGCACCGAGCTGCTCAAAGGACCGCTTTATTTCGTGATTGTCTCTATCATTTGCGGCACGATTTTCTACAAAACTTTTGCCGGTGTTGCCGCCATGGGCTTCTTGACCTTTGGTGATGGACTGGCGCCGGTGGTGGGCACACGTATCGGCAAGCTCAAGTATCACATCTTTAGCCAAAAAAGTCTCGAAGGCAGTCTGACTATGCTCGTGGCTGGCATCTTGGGCGCAATGTTTTTTGTCTGGGTTGTGTTGCCACAGGAATTCAACTTGCCGCGCATTATCACGCTTGGTGCAATAGCAACCCTAATGGAAGGCATCAGTCCAAAAGAAATCGATAACTTTCTTATTCCCATCGCTGTCATCGGTAGCACATACGCCATTTAACATCTTGGCACTGGCTTCTCACCTACTTCGTGCCGCTAAACGCTCTCGCCTCTTTGCTGATTTTCTTGCAAGAACGCCGCCTACCCTTGTCACTTTGCGGTTGGCAGATGCGTAATAGGCTCATATATTTACCTATATCTTCAATTACTGAATGGTTTGCGATACCTATGGTGAATCTGCGTGTAATCTCTCTTGCTGCTCCCTTCGTCCTTTGCACAAGTTTGTTTGCACTATCGCTAGTACAGGCTCAGTCTTTGCCTACGAAGAAAAAGTCTGACATATCTGCACCAGCGCCTCAAGCCAAAACCGTTTCTCTGTCCAATATTCCACACGCAGTTGCGACCGCATTTTGCGAGACCTATCCGAACGCTGCACTAGTCAGTGCTACATGGGTTGAGCGCAATGCCGAAACTTGCATCAAGCTTCATACTTCGGAAGGCACAAAGACGCGCGACCTGCTGTATCGGCTGTCTGGCGAACTTATTGAGATGGCAGAAACCATTTCGCCGATTGCGCTGCCTGAAGCCGTTAAAGAGACGATTCATGAGGAGTTTTCACGTGCAGAAATTCTTTCTGCAAAACGTTTAGTTAGTGCCGCCCCTACGCTCTATGAGGTAACGCTCTCGTTTGGTGCAGAGAAAGAGACGCTCATCTACGATGCCAAGGGAGTCTTGGTCCGAAAAGTTGAACACTTGCCAAGAGCGGTGCAAAAAGCGTTCGAGGCACAGTATCCACGCGCAGAAATTCTTGCCTTCAGCAAGCAAGATGAAGATGGATTTGTCCGCTGGGTGATTGAAAGCAGAGAGGGACAATCTCATCGTGAGATTGTGTATGCAGAGACAGGCGAAGTTGTTGCCATCAGTGAGCGTCTTTTCCCAATTGACTTACCTGAAGCCATCAAGGAAACACTTGCTGAAAGTTTTTCAGGCTCAACGCTTATTACAGCTAAGCGGCTGACACAGGTGCAGTATCACATCAGTGTCAGCGATAGTTCTGGCAATACCATGTTGGCGCTCGATGCCACAGGCAAATTGCTCGATATGGATGCACAAAGTGAACATGTTTTGCTTTCTCTTGCCACTTCACCAGCTCCGTCGCAAGACCTGAAAGCGGAAGAGGATGCGATTGCACCGATTCCGGTCGCACTGCCCGACCCGGAAGTGGATTTGGCTGTGGCGCTCAAACCCATAAAGGTAGAAGAGCCTCTTGCCGCTATTGCTGCTGAAAAGAAGGAACGACCTGTCATCATCGTTCGCCGCTACTATGCGCCATCTCTTGGTTGGATACCTCCGATAATGCGTCTGTGGCGACCGTCATGGTGGTGGTAGATTTTCTTACGCTGTTTTCAGCCCTACGCTCTTGCTAAGTTGCAGCCATTTTTCTTGCCGTTTTTACTGCGCTGCAAAAAATTTTTTTTCTCCCATAACCTCGCTTTTTGAAAGAACTTAGCATCCAGAATTATCGAGTTCTTATCGAATTCTTATCGAGCTCGAAGGTCGACTCTTTACATTTGCCGCTGTTTTTTAACGGTGTGCAGTACCCCGAATAACTTAACAACAATCTATCAGCTATGACACAGCGACCTGCAAAACTCAAAGCTCTTTTTGTTGACGATGAGCCTATGATTCTTGAGGGTTTATCGCAGCTCTTTGACATGACCTACGATGTTTATACGGCTTGTAGCGGTCAGGAAGCAATTGAATATGCTCGGCAACTGCCAGACTTGGCAATTGTCGTCAGTGACCAGCGCATGCCCGGGCTAAAAGGCATTGATGTGCTGCGAGCCATCAAGGAGATTTCTCCTGATACCATTCGCATTTTGCTCACAGGCTTTGCAGATGCTGATGCCATTCTTGATTCCGTCAATGTCGGTGAAGTGTTTCGGTATGTGCGTAAGCCATGGAATCCTGATGAGCTGACAGCGCTTTTGTCACTGGCTGCAGCAACATACCTTGAGCGCAAGAAAGTCAAAGTACAGTCTCAAGCTCCAGCATCAGTGCCAACTCCATCAGAGTTTCCGCCAATACATAGCTTGGCACTCTCGGAGCTGAAAAAGCAGCAGACAATTGAAGAAAGATTCCTTGACAGACTCACCAAGTTCTCTGGTAGCCCTATCGAGCGTGCGTTTCACAGCGAAAGTGGTAAACCCAAGATTCTCGTCGTCGATGATGAGCAAGGTGTACTCACAGCGCTTTCGCAGTTGCTTTCTGATTCATATGAAGTCTTCACAGCGCGGTCAGCAGATGAAGCCATGGAATTGCTAAGAAAAGATTCTTTTATGACGCTTCTGCTGACCGACCAGCGCATGCCAAAAAAGACAGGCACTGATTTTCTTATCGAGTCGCGCGAGATTGCACCGCTTGTTCCCAAAATTCTCATCACCGCTTACACGGATGTAGAGGATATTATTCGCTTGATTAACGAAGGTCAAATTTATCGCTATATCCAAAAGCCATGGGACCCAGAGAAACTGCGTGCCACGATTCGCGAAGCCATTGAGCTGTATCTCTATCAAGTCAAATCCAAGCTGGGCGAGTACGAGCATGCTCAACCCACAGCAGATGACCATGTTGCGCAGCACACAGGCTCATCTGCCAGCACCACAAATGTACTCAATGCACTGCAAGCTTTGAGTCAAATGGTAAAACAGCAAAGCAATTCACCCAACACTTAAGCATATCAAAGGAGGATGATTCATGCAATCCGTTGAGACCTTGACCACTCATGCACGGGGGCAGAATGGAAATAGCACAACACCTGCTACGGCAGAAGCCAGCGGACGCCCACTTGAGTTCATAGAATTTTTTAATCACACTAGCGACATCGTGTTGACCATTGACGGTGGCTATCGGATTACGGCTGCCAACGATGCCGCTCGCACCACTCTGCCACTTCATTGGGGAAAAATACTCAAAATCGGCTCTTCTATCTTGGAGATTTTCCCCACACATGAACGCACTCGCTTAAAAGCGCTTTGCGATAGCGTGCTGCGTGGCGAATCTGCCGAACGCCAGCATCTGGAAATAATGCCCCCGAATGGCAATCTGCAGCATTACGAAGTTACCTGCTATCTGCTCAGCACGCATCCTGACAGCAGTGCCAGAATTGCCATGTTCATGCGCAACATCACCGACCTCTATGAAGTCCAAAGAAAGCAGCGTGAAGATGCTGAGCATGCCCTACACCAAGCCAAAGAGCAGTTTTACAAAACTGCCAACACCGTGCCCGGCATGATTTACCAAATCGTCTTTCACCCCGATGGCACTGTGT
>Ga0209809_1000897_pt1 | contig 25504 bp, 19 predicted proteins | sample YNPMSTMetaG_FD_186172 | JGI IMG/M metagenome (GOLD analysis project Ga0209809, IMG submission 186172) | Anoxygenic and chlorotrophic microbial mat microbial communities from Yellowstone National Park, USA - YNP MS-T MetaG (SPAdes) (version 2) ...
GAAAAACCTTCGGAGCGACGATGCTCACGAAGACTCCGCCCAGCACCCCGCCCAGCGCGATCATCAGGTAAAAGCCGGTCAGATACCGGGGGTGGGGCCGACTCCTGACAATCTCGCCGTGGCACACCATGGCGCAGATGAACAGCGCGGAGACCGCGGCCAGTACCATGGTCGGCACCTTGACGTCAGGCGCTTCCGGCCACGTCAGGTACCCCATCCATCCGAGCGCTCCCGCTAGCAGCGGCAGCCACAGCCGGCGGTCGTAGACGCGCGGCGTCTGGAAACACAGGATGAAGCTGAGCAGGTAGACGCTGAGCGGCGCGACCCACAGGAAGGGGACCGCCGCCACGTCCTGCGTCAGAAACGCCGTGATAGCGAGCAGCAGGGTCGAGGCGCAGGCGGCCAGCGCGGCCCACAGTGCTTGCAGGCCCCGGCTTGGCGCGTTGTCCATGGCGGGATCCTCCATCATCGCAGGGCCCTCGACGCGCGTGCGCGCGGCTCGCCACACCGCCACGGCGCACAGCAGTGCGAATAGAGCGTACGCCGCGGACCACACCGTCGCTTGCGTCCCCACGGCAAGCCGCGGCTCGATCACCACCGGGTAGGTCACCAACCCGAGCATCGAGCCTGCGTTCGAGAGCGCATAGAGGCGGTAAGGAACGGCGCCGTGAGTTCGCGCGTACCAGGTCTGCACCAGCGGGCTGGTGGTCGAAAGCAGGAAATAGGGCAGGCCGATGGTAACGGCCAGCAGCGCCAGGATTCGCCACTCCGGGTTCGTCACGCCGACCCCTTTCCAGGAAGCATCGGGCACGGGCGGCAGCAACAAGACACTGGCGGCAATGAGCGTCGTGTGCACGATGGCCTGCCGCCGCGGCGTCAGTTTCTCGTGCAGCCAGTGCGCGTAAAGGTACCCGCCGAGCAGCACCGCCTGGAAAAAGAGCATGCAGGCGCTCCACACCGACGAAGCGCCGCCGAACCACGGAAGGATCATCTTGGCGGTTAGAGGCTGGACCTGAAAGAGCAGAAAAGCAGCCAGCAGTATCGTAAGGCTGTAAACAATCATGCGGGTCTTTTATTATGACGCGGTGACAGTGAGGCGGGGGAAGCGGCGGGCGGTACGCGCCCCGCCCGCCGCGGGAAAACTTCTTACTGAATTGCCAGGCGCGAGCCGGGCGCTTGCGCCTTGGTTCCGTCCGGCAGCTCGACCACCAGATCGAGCGGAATCTCCGCGCCCGTGCGAGCGTCCGCGGGCACTTCGAACGCGACCACGTACACGCCGATCATGTTCTGCGCGTACTCAGCCGACAGCAGGCGCACGCCCGCGTTCGCCACGCCCACGATCACCGGAAGGTACACCGCTTGCCCCATGCCGGGCTGGTTCGTCTGCGCCACGGGCAGCACCGGGCCCAGACCCGTCGCGTACATGCGCAGGATCTCGCCGCGGCGGGCCGGATTGGCCGGCGTTACGAACGTTCCGTTCGGCCGCACCACCACGGCATAGCGCCGCCCGGCGGAATCCACCGTTTCAAAAATGCCCGGCTGGGCGTAGAGCACGCGCACGTCGCTGACCAGGGTCTCGCCGCCATCCACCGTTACCTTGACAGGCACGGTGCCCGGACCAAGCTCCCAGGGCGCTTGTACTGTCACCTGCTCAACGCCGCCCACGTTGCAGACGTGGAAGATCGGCGCCAGGTGCGCGCCGAACGTCACCGTCACGCCCGCCAGCGTGGTCGGCAGCGGTCCGATGATCGTGCCCGGCTCGACGCAACCCTGGATGCGAGGCGCCAGACCCGAGCCGCGGATGGTCACGATGCTCCCGGCGACCACGCCGGCCTGGCCGCCCGCGGCGTTGACGAAGCTGCCGGTCGAAAGCACGGGACCAGGCAGCCGGGACGTCAGCGTAAAGGTCACGCTCAGCGAGCCGGCCGTGACCTGAATCGTGATGGCGCCGGCGGTGGCGCCTGCCGTCACGTTGACCGAGGCCTGGCCCTGCGCGTTGGTCGTCGCGGAGGTCGCGCTCAGCGTCGCGCTGCCAGAAACCACGGCGAACGTGACTTGCAACCCGGCGATAGGCTGGCCGCGATCATCCAGGGCCTGCACCACGAGCGGCGCTGGGAACGGCTGGTTGGTCACTGTGATCTGGGCGTCGCCCGAGACCTTGTTCAAGCGCGCCAGCACCACGTTGACCGTGACGGTGAACGTTGCCGATGCGTTGCCCTCCAGCGCGCGTACCCGGATCTGATGGGTGCCCGGGATCGAGCCGAGGGTCACCAAGGCAGAGACGCGCCCGTTGTAGGAGGAACGGGTGACTACGTTGGAGAGCGTCGCGCTGCCCGGCGTCACCACCTCCCACGCAACGGGCACGCCCTCCAGAAGGTTGCCGCCTGCGTCCTGCACTTCCGCCACCAACGCCAGCGGCAGCCTCTGGCCCGGGTTGCCCGACTGATTGTTGCCCTGCACGATTCGCATTTGCGCCGGCGGACCGGGCGTCACGGTCAACTGAATGGTTTTGGTATTGAAGCTGCCGGTGTACACGGTCAACTCGGCGGTACCGATCTTGGGTCCGAACACCACGTCGCACGTGGCCGTGCCGGTGCCGTCCGTGAGCACGGTGCCGCCCGCACAGGCTGCGGTCGGTCCGATCGCAGGATCAACGTTGGTCGAAATCCGTACGCCCACGCCGGGGATCGGCTGGCCCGCTTGAGGGCCGCCGGTGGCGAAGACGCGAACCACAATGGCGCCCGCCACTGTTTCACCGGCTCGTCCCTGCAAATTGCGGTCCTCTTCCGGCGGCTTCAGAAGAAGCACCGTGGGGTCGGCATCAATCACCGTAGTGATTGTGAAATTCACCGCCGAGCCCTGACTGGTAGCCGTTACTGTGGTCTGCGCCCAGGAGTAACCGGGACTGACGGGGCCGGCCAGCATGTAGGCGCTTGCCTGCCCGCTGGCGTCCGTGAGCATGGTGAGGCTGCCACCCCCGCCCGCCGAAGCACTGCCGATCGGTCCGGCGCTCAGGGTTCCCTGGCCTTGAGCGACGGTGAATTCGACCGTAGCGGCGGGTATCGGATTCCCCGCCATATCCCTGACCTCGACCACCATGGGCTCGGGGATGACGAAAAACGACCGTACTGCTTGCCCGTTGCCCGAGACGATGCGAATGCCGCCGGTCGGACCCGCTCCCCCCCCGCCTGCCGCCACGTTGATCGTGAAGGTCGCCACCAGCGAGCCGGCCACCGTGGCGTTCACCGTAAAGGTCCCTGCGGTGCTGGGGGCAGTCACAGTGGCCAAGGCGAAGCCTAGGCCATTAGTGGCGGCGCCCGATGGTTGGATGACGGCGCCTGGCTGTGCCGTGGTCCACACGACGCTAGCACCCGAGACCGGACGGCCTAAGGAGTCGAGCGCCCTCACGATGAGCGGGAGCGTGGTTGCAAGCGGGGCGACCGTTTGATTGTCGTTGTACTTCAGTACGCTGGTGGGCGGGCTGGTGGAAGCCGGCGCCACAACGGACAGACTTCTGGGGATGACCGTCAGGCCCACCTGACCGGCCAGTTGAAACGTGGTGAGATCAATCCGGTAAATCGTGGTCGGCGCCAGCAGGTACAGGTACCGGGGCTGCGGCAATTCGTTGGACACGCCACCCGCCAGAATGTTCGTGATCTCGCCGATGCCGCCGAAGGTGGGCACACTGATGTCGAAGGGGTTGATCGTGATGTCGTAAATCCGCTGGTTGTCGCTGGAGAGGGCGAAGGCCCGGTTGGCGCCCGCCATGAAGATCCTGTCCAGCGTGATGCCGAAGTTAGGGATCGAAGCCGGCGCCGTTCTGTTCACTAAATCGAACAGCAGCACGGACGAATTGCCCGCTACGGGCGTAAGGTTCGTGGCTACGGCGTAACGCCCGTCCGCTGTGAAGGCAAGCTTACTCGGCCTGCCGTTCAGCCCGATACCTTCAGGCAAGGTCAGCGCCATCTTCCATGGGTCAATCTCGTAAAGCCGGTTCACCGTGGTGACGTAAACCATCCCGTTGGGCCCGACGGCTACGCCCGTAGACGGCCCGGGAATGGAAACCTCACCCACGCGGGTGTAAGTGGTCAGATCAATCGCCACCAGCTTCTGATCCGTGGGGCTAAGCACGAAGGCGCGAGTGGAATCCAGGCTCACCGCCACGTCGGTCGGGTTGGTTCCGGCGCTCACCGGTACGGGATTGGGCAGCGTAGTCCCGGTGCCACTTATGTCAAAGACGAACAAGTTTCCCGCCACAACCAGCAATCGGCGCCCGTCGGGCGTGACCGCTCCGGCCGTGCCGTTGTTGAGCAGGTCGAACGTTTGCAGCACGTTGAACGTCGCGCCGTCGAGCACGGTCAGCGTCCTGGTTCCCGATGCGGCGATGACAAAATAGCGCGTTCCTGCCGGATTGGTCAATGCGACCAGCGAGGCATGCTCGCCCTGGTATGAGGTCCGGTACACGAAAGGTTCGCCAGACACAATGCTGACGGTTCGATTGGTGTCCGGCCCACCCGGCATCACGAACAGCGTTTGCGCCTTGAGCAGGCACGCTGTTGCGAGGATCGTCGCAACGAAGAATGCACGCTTTTGGAAAACCATCAGAAACCTCTTAGGCATGAAAGTGCGATCAGGCGAAGCGGGCAAAATTCAGTCTAGCATCAAGCGGCGTGCTTTGAAAAGCGCTCGCAAAGGAGTGTGAAGACACAAAAAGAGGGGGAGCCGAAGCTCCCCCTCTTCGGATACTACTCGCAGTCGGCTTACTGGCCCAGCGTCTCGCTCGCGAAGCCCGTACGGCTGCTGAGCGGGGCATCCATCACCAGCGCCAAATAGCCGTGCGAGAGCTTCGCAGCGCCCAAGTCGCTGATGAAGGCGAACCCGTGAGCATACTGGAACCGGCACTGGGCAATGATGTAGCCCTGGAAGCCGGGGGTCGCAGTGATGCCATGGGTCCCGCCAGCCGACAGCGTGAAGACCGCCACGTCACCAGCCGCGATGACCGAGGAGGTCTGAGGCGAAGGCGCCGCAGCGCCGCCCGGGCCAGCGCCGTAGTAATTCAGCGTGCAAGCGCCGGACTGCGTCACCGTCCCGAAGGGATCCCTCGAGGTGTTGGCGATCGCAATGCCGGTGTCGAAGCCCGCCTGGTTGGTGACGAACGGGAACAGCAGGTTGGTGGTGCACGGGTTGATCACGACCACGTTGCGGGCAGCGCCGGTGTCAGCAAACCGCGGCAGCGGAGCCGTTGCGCTCTGCGTCGCGACGGTCGAGATCGGCGCGAAGCTGGCCGCAGCCCTCATCGTGCCCAGACCCGGCAGACCGGCCGCCGTGTTGGACCGATAAGAGACGACCACGGCGATCTCTACGTGGCCGGGAAGCAGCGGGTTGGTGTCAAGCACTTCCCACACCGCGATGCCGCTGCCGCCAGTGATGGTCACGGGCGCGACGCTGTAACCCACAGGGCACTGGTCGGTACCGCTCGCCGTAGGCGTCGTGGCCGAGAAAGCCCCCGCACCACTGGCGTCCGTCGTCACCAACCGGACTGCGGTAGATTCCGTGGTCGCTACGCCGGTAACGCCTACTGACACGCGGACACCCGCAGGCACATCGGTGAACACCACGCGGAACCGGGTACCGCTGTCCGCCAAACCGGCGATGTTCAGGCCGTTCGTGGTCGGGAAGTCCCCGTTGTAGAAGCCGGTCTCGGTGTTGTACAACAGCCCAGTGCCCGGAGGCGGATCCACACCGGTCGGCGTAGCCTGGTTAGCCACCGCAGTGGGGGTGACGGGCGTCGTGGCGACGTTGCGCTTCTTGAAGGAGGTGGCGAAGCCCTCGCTCAGGCGGATCCGGAAGGCCGTGGTTGAGAAGGCCCTGGTCGGATCGTCCGCATGAGACGCGTTCACGCTCGTGCACTGCAAGAACGCAGCGCCAGCCCCCGGCAAACTGTCCGTGCTGCACGCATTGCGCCAGCTCACCGACAAGCCGGGTAGCACGTAGCCCACGATCTGCTGCGGGTTGTTCACGGCCACCGAGGTCTCGCCGCTGATGGACACGAACATCACGATCTGGGTCGGAATCAGCGTACCCGAAACGCCGAGCTGGTTGGCGTTGGCGCGAACATTCTTGATGCGGAGGATTCGGGTCGCCGTGGTCCCCGGTGGATCCACCGGCACTCCCAGCCAGACCACCGAGTTGGGGCCTGCGGGTCGCGCCTGGTAGACGTTGTGGACCCTTACCGGAGGGCTAGCGCCGTCGTTGCCCGCCGTCGCGTACGGCAACCCCGTGCCGCCAACGCCGATGTGCGAGCAGCCGGCAGTCGAGGTGCACGGGTTCTGGAAACCCCCTAGCGCTATCGTGGAAGGCGCCGGCTCGTCAATCAACAACAGCGCCTCCGAAGCGTCAGTCGCAACGATGCGGCTCGTGATATTGGTGTTCAAGAACACCTGGATGTTGACGCGAGGCACCGGCGTCCCAGCCGGCGTCGGAGTGCCGCCGGTGCAGTTCAGCACCAAGTCGCCGACCAGCTCAGCCAGTCCTTCGGCCCGCAGAGTCGGCGGCACGGCGGCATTCGCGGTGCACACGAACGCAGGTGCCGTTTGTGCGCTTGCCGTGATGGTGGCCACCAGAATCACGGTGAGCGCCAAGAGCAATTTGCGCAAATTTGCCATTTGCCTCTCTTCTCCTCAACTAGGTTTTGGAGTTGACGAAAGATCTCCTTGGACCTGAGCTACTCTACTACTTCTGCCGGGTTCTTCATCCGCCGGTTTGGACCCGGCGACCGGCTTTCACCGCTCTTTTAACTTTCGGCGGTTTCGTGTTTTTTGTTTCGGTTGGGTGCTCGCGGGATTCAAACTCGATCCATGCCGCCAAGCCTTTCGGACGCGGTCAACTCTATAGTTAACATCGCTTCGGGCCGGAAGTCAAGCACAAACTTCATCTTGAGCCCGATTTCCCCGTCGCGGGGACCGCGCGGCGGCTCGAAGCCACATTACAACACGCCCCCTGCCCCGCAGTCAACAGCTTTGCGCGGAAAAACTCGCAGCCACGCGCCTTTCAGTCAATCGCCAGGCTGACCGGGTTGCTCCACGCCGTGCCCTGCCTGAGTCTCAAGGTTGCGTCCAGGCGCGGGGGAAGGGATGAAGGCAGTAGTACGTTCACCTGGTAGAGCCCGCGATAAACCTGCGTCGTACCCGCAAAGAAGGGATCGAGCTCTACCCCATCTACCCAGACCTTCACCGGTTCCCGCACCGTGCTCAACGAGCCCGCGGGGACGACTGCGCCCAGGCCCGTGCAGTAAATCACGATGGCTCGCCCCCTTCGCTCCGGGTTGTTGGGTCCGTTCAGGCTTCCGTTCTGATTGACGACGGCGGCGCCGCCCGTCGGCAAAGTGAAAATTGCCGGCGCCACAGCGTCCAGCGTGATCGTCTGTTCCGCAGTGCCGAACGGCGAGCGAATCCGCAACAGGTGCGAGCCGGGCGGCAGCTCCGCGGGAATTTCGACGTTGAGCTGGAACGGCGTGGCCGCGATCACGTGGGCCCGCACGCCGCCGATTTCCACCTCCGTAGCCGCCCCCGCTCGCGCCAGGCCGCTCCCGAAAACCGTCATGAGGCCGCCTGGCGCTAGCGCAGGCGTGAAGCTTGCTGAATTGACCACCCCATTGGGCAGGATTGTGGCCGTCTGCGGCCCGAGGACCAGCCGTCCCGCCGGCCGGCTCACGCCGAACGTGGCCGCTCCCTTGCCCGAAAGCTCGAAGCGGCTGCCCAGCGGCGCCAGGTCCGTGACGATCAGACGCCAGTCGCCTTCGGCGCCGACATCGAGCTGGTGGGTAGGACGGCTGCCCTCACAGTAGCGCGCCCGAAACATTCCTGAAGAAATTTGTTCCAGCACGCTGGTGGCCACGCCGGCGGGCCACTCGACGATCTGGCCGCAGGCGCCCGCGATCGAGCTGATTTCGACGTTCCCGTCCGGGCTGATTACCAGGAATCCACCCGCCGGCGCCGAGCGCGGCAGCAGCCGCAGGGCAGACGCAATGCGGCCTTTCACCATCCGGCCCGCGATCGGGAAACCGGCCAGGTAGTCCTCGAGCACGCTGCGCCCCAAAGCGGGATTGGGATCGTGAATTACAACCGCCCCGTCACTGCGCGCTCCGGTTGCCACGACAAAGTGCGCGCCCAATCCTGCGCCTTCGGATTCCAGAGCCAGCGCCACCAGCACAGGCGAGCCTTCGGCTACCAGGTCGCGGATCGCGCCAGGGTCGGCGCGCTCCGGAACCACTTCCAGGTTTCCGTTGACGAACTCAGCGAGCCGCCACAGGTTCACCACCGGGTCGGCGGAGACCGTCAGGTAGCCGTCGCAGATCCGGTTGCCTTCTGCGTCCAGCGCACAAAACGAGCTCAGGAAGTCATTTAGCAGCAGCGGATCGGCCAGCCCGTTCGTCGCGGGCAACGCGCCCAGGTTCTGGTAGTAGCGAAGGATCGAAGCGGCGGCCACCAGGAGCGCGCCTTTGTCGCCGATGGTCGCCGGGCCGGGGCCGAGCCTGGTCGAGCCGCTTTGCAGGAAACGCGGGAAATTGCCGAGGCCGCCCGCCGCGCTGCGCGCGCTGAACGTCACCACCTGCCCCAGGGCGGAAGCCGTCACGAGCGCCACGCCTTCCTGCGCGGGCAGCCGAACTCGCGTTTCGGCGCGGCCTTCGGCATCCGTCGTCACGCTGCTCGAGGTCACCTGCGCGCCGGGCGACGCCGTGAAGCGAACGGTCACTGCAGGCACAGGATTGCCGGATTCGTCCCTCACCAGAACCCGCAGCGGTTGTGGCACGAGGGCCCCGGGCAAGCCGGTTTGCGCGTCGCCGGAGAGTTTGCTCAACTGAACGCGCTGTTCGGTGAGGGCGCGAATTTGGTAGCTTCCTTCCGCCGTTTCCGTGCCGCTGGTGGCACGGATCGCGATGCGACCGCTAGCGGCGGTCGGCGGTATGTAGTGCTCCCAGGTGTAGGCCCCGGTTGGAGTGCGGACTTCAAAGTCGGGCCGCCCCGTCACGCTCACCCGCACGGTGGCCCCGGACGCGAACCCCCCGACGACGATGCGCACCCGGTTGCCGGGAGTGACGACGGAGGGCGTGGTCGTCACCATGGGCTGCCGCGGCTTCAGGCTGGCGCGCGCTTCCGAATCGCCCGGGGCATACTCCAGTTCACCGCCCTCGAAAATCTGCCGGATGCGTCCCTCGATCGTGAACTCGTCTCCCACCGGCATGCCGAGCACGCCGCCCGCGCCCTCGAGGGCAAGATATTTGGCAAGGATGGGGCCGCGGACGAAGAACGCCTGGCCGGCGCGCGCTCCGGTGCGGGCTGCGTAAATCGCCCCGCCGAGGAACGTCTGCGAGATTCCTGCCGTGCCGGTGAACGTCAGGAAGGGGCTGGCTTCTTCCAGCGGCGGGCCGGCCACGCCGGTTTCGTAGCCGAGCGCGGCCCACTTCGCCAAAATCGCGCCCGCCACGATGCGCACGGGCGTGCCGGCCAGCGCCGCATCATTCTCGAACAACTGGCGTCCGCCAGGAGTTGCGTCGGAAATCGGGTAACCAAGGCTGCCGGTCGGTCCGCCCAGCTCCTCCCAGCGTGCAAGGATGGCGCCAGTCAGCACGAACGCCGCGGGAATGCGATCCGGCTTGGCCAGGACCACGCGTGCGCCCGAGGCGTCCGTGAACTCCTGCACGTAGCCGTTGCCCGCGCGGCGGACCGCATTCGGCGTGGGCAGCCGTAGCGAAAGCCGGTTCCGTGTTACGGCGTCCTCGAAGGCTTGCTGGATGGCCGGCGTAGGCGCGCCTTCACCGATCTGGCAACACGGCGCGGTGACGACCACCGTGATCGGCAGGCTTGTCTTGCCCTCGCTGGTGGCCTGAACCGTGGCCACGCCGCCGCCCACTGCTTTGAGCGTGACGCTCGCACCCGATGCCTCCAGGCTCACGATGCGGCTGTTGGAGGTGGTCCAGTTCACCTGGCGATCTGTCAGTTCCGCTCCGTTCGCAGCGTACAAGGTGGCCCGAAGCGTCAGCGTATCGCCCAGATTCATCCGCAGCGGGCTCGTGGAAGGCTGAATCGCGATGCTGGCAACAGGCAACCGCAGCGTCGCGCCGGCGCCCGGCGCGTACTCGACGCTGCCGCCCTCGAAGGTCTGCCGGCGACGCCCGTCTGGAAGGAGGAGCTCGTCGGAAATGGGAAAGCCCAGCACGCCGGCGTAAGTGTTGTAGGACGAATACAGATCCCACACCGGCTGCTGCACGGAGAACGTGCGCCCGCCGTAAAGGCCCGAAGTAATGCGAACCAGGGCGCCGTTGGCAAAGCTCTGAAACGACCCCGTGGTTCCCGCCGAGGAAGTCACGCTAGCCTCATTGCTGACGGCCGGTCCCAGCGTGGCGATCCCGCCCAGGTTCTTCCACTGGGTGAAGAGCGGGTCGCGCAGGAGAAAATTCTGCTGCCCCGTCGGCGCTCCGGGATAGACGAAAAGGGCGTAATTCTTGTCGAAGATTTGATACTGGCAGGCGCCCAGCGTGGCCGAGGAGCAGATGCTCGTATCCATGGTGGGAAAGCCGACCACCCCGGGGCCGAGTTGGTCGCTGGTGTAGTAAGCGTACATGGGCGCCAGGACCTGGAAGGTGTCAATCGGGATTGTCCCGTCCTCGCCTTGGGGTGGCGGATAGGCAGTGGACGTGTTGGGCTTGACAATGGCCAGCCGCTCCGTAGCGCTGCCCACACCGCGAAAAATCTGGATCAGGCCTGTGCCGCCGAACGGTTGCACCGGCGTCAGCGGCGGCAGCACGACCAGCATGTAGAACCTGTTCCGATTAAAAGCCTTGATGAAACGATCCCGGATGGCTTCATTGGGCGCGCCCGTGCCCACGTCAATGGTCTGGGCAAGGCAGCACACAGCAATTGCCAGGCTGAAAGGCAGGCGCACGGATCTCATGGGGGATGAACCATGTTACAAGAACCCACGCCCGGCGCACGAGTTGCGGCGGCGCAGCGCCTGCTCACTCCTTGATGAGCTTCCGCAGGCCTCGCAGCCGCATCTTCAGTTCCTCGCTCGCTTCCACGATTTCGGTGGTGTCGTAAATCACCCGCGGCGTCATGAAGACGATCAGCTCGGTGCGTTCCTTGGTGGTGCTGCGGTTGCCGAACAGGTTGCCCACGATGGGCAGTCGGTGTAGCACCGGCACCCCCTGCGAGCTTTGCGTGTCGGATTCCTGGATGATGCCGCCGATGGCGATGGTGTCGCCATCGTTGACCGTCACCTGCGTCTGCACGCTGCGTTTGGAAAACGACGGCGACTGGATGGCGGCCGTGGCCGCAGGCGGTTGCGGCGCGCTTACCTCCTGGTTGATCACCAGCGTCACGATGCCCGTCGGATTGACCCGCGCCATCACGTTCAACGTCACGCCGCTCTGACGGTTGACGATCGAGTTGGTGAACAGCGACGAGCCGCCGGATTGGATCGGGCTGACGGCCTGCGCGGCCAGCGTCGGCACCTCGGTGCCCACGTTGATCGAGGCGGGAATGCTGTCGGTGGCGATGACGCTGGGCGCCGAGATGACGCGCGCCCGTCCCGTGGCTTCCTGCGCGGTGAGGAAGGCAAGCAATTCGCGGCTGCGGCCAACTAGCAGCCCCGCCGTCATCTGTGTGCCGTCGCCCGAGGCCGCCGCCTGAAAGGTGCGCGATCCCAGCTTGGCCTTGCCCACGTCGCCGCCGCCGCGCGTTTGCAGGTAGGCCATGACGCCGCTGGCGAAACTGCCGGTCAGCGAGACTTCATAGATCTTGGCCTCGACCAGCACTTGCCGCGGCGGCACGTCCAGCTCGCGCAGCAGCTTCAGGATCTGCTCATATTCCTGCGGCGTGGCCTGAATCAGAAGCGTGTTGTCGAAGGGATTGGGCACCACGCGTGGCACTCGGGCTGCGGTTTGCGCCTGCGCTGCGGCCGCGCCCAGGTAGGTTCCGGTGATGTCCGTCTGGGGTTGGACGCCCGGCGTCGTGGCGACGGGACCGGTAGGCGTCAGGACGGTCGCGGGCTGGCCGGGCATGTAGACGCCGGGGGCGCCGTAGCCCGGCATCATGGCGCCGTAGCCGGGGTACGCGCCATAGCCCATTCCGTATCCGCCGTAGCCCATCCCGTATCCGCCGTAACCCATGCCGTATCCGCCGTAACCCATGCCGTAGCCCAGGCCGCCGAAGCCCAGTCCGAACATGCCGTAGCCGAAGCCGTAGGTCATGCCCATGTAGAGCATCATGATGGCTTGCGCCAGCGTCTCCGCCCGGCCGTAACGCACGCGGTAGACGTAGTTGTCCACCGCCCCGGCGGTGACCTTCACCGGGATGTCGAGCTTGGCCAGCCACTTTTCCACCTGTTCGAAGACGCCGGGATTGGGCGCCACGGCGATGATCGTGTTGATGCGGTCCAGCGGCATGAACCGTACGGGCGAGGTCTTCTCGGCCAGCGAAATGGACTTGAAAATGTTCTCCAGCTCCTTGGCGATGTCCGAGGGCCGGCTGTGCTTGGTTTCGAACAGGCGCACGCGCTGCGTGGCGAACGTGTCACTGTCGAACAGCGCGATCAACTCCATCGTGCGGCGCATGTTGCGCGCGTTATCCAAAATGATCAGCAGGTTGGCGGGATCGTAGGAGGTCACCACGGCGCCTTCGCCCAGAAACGGTTGCAACAGCTTGGTCAGCTCGCCTACCGTGGCGTACTTCAGGAAGACGAGGTTCATGAGCATGCGCTCGTCTTCCGGGAAGGTCTTGATGTCGGTCTGCGGCGCCAGAGGCAGGCGCGGCACGTCGCCCGCGGGCACGATGCGGTAGAACTCGCCCACCTGCACCATGGCCGCGCCGTTGATGCGCAGGATGGTCTCCAGCAGCGGCCGCACGTCCACGGCGCGTAGCTCGCCGTAAGTGTTCAGCGTGACCGTTCCCTTGACGCGCGGATCCAGGATGTAGTTGATTTTGAGCCGCCGCGCCAGCACGTCAATGACGTCGGTGAGCGAGGCGTTCTGCAAGTTGAGCACGAAGCCGCCGCCGGGCGCCGGCTCTGCCTGAACAGGCGCCGTCTGCGCGGCCGGCTGCTGATTTGCGGCGGCAGGCGCTTGCGCGGCGGCCGCCTCCGGCCTGGCCGAGGGCGCCGGTTGCTGCGCTGCCGGGACAGCCAGCACCGTGCACAACAGCCCCCATGCGATGCGCATCGCGTTACTCCTTCGGACGAGCTTCGGCGCGTCGTTTTTGCTCGCGCTCCCAGGCGCGCTGCTCCAGCTCGTCCAGCTCGGTCTTTTTCTTGGTCCAGCGGCTCACCCCGAACGGCGTCCGGCGCTCGAAGCGCAGTTGATCGCCCTCCTCGGTGACCTTCAGTGCTGCCGAAGGATCGTCGGCCTCGGGGTTGGCGTTCGCCTTCTCCGGTTTCTCTTCGCCCTTCATGACCCCGAAAGGACTGCGACGGAGGATCCAGGTCTTGCCCTTGTCGTCTGTCCAGCGGTACACGCCGGGCTCGATCTCCCTGGCGTCCGGGGGAATGCCGGCGCGTTTGGAATCAGCCGCCGAAGCGGCTTTCGGCCTTGGCGATCTCTTGGAATCTTTGTCCTGGGCTGGTGCCGGCAACGCGGTGGCCAGCGCGATGACAAGAAGGATTCTCTTCATGGTTCGCTGCTCCTGTTCATTTCAAGCGTTCCCAGCGGCAGGTCGCTCCGAACGGGGTCGGCGTGATGATTTTGCGAAAGCCGTCGCGTACGGTGCCCGGCGGATCGGTGTCCCCAGGCTGGCAGGCGCGAATGTCGTCGGTGAGTTGCGGACCCGGGCCCGCCACGCTGGGCTGCTGGACCACGGGCTGCGGTGGAGCGGATGCGGCGGCTCGCGCCGCCTCCACGCCGCTTTCCGCCGGGCTGCTTTTGGGCATCAACTCCTCGAGTCTCTTGCTCACGCGTCGCCCTTCGAAATCGAAGACGGCCTCTTGCCGGTTGATGGCCGCCAGCACGAACGGCCCGATCCTGTCGCCCGCGCGCACGCCCTGGCTCGGGGCTCCGGATTTCTCGCTCATAATGGCGGTGAGGCCGTCGCCCAGGTCCATCAATCCGTAAAGCACGGGCAGCGGCGGCAGGGGCTTTTCCGGCGGCTTCTCGATCACGACCGTGGGATTGCGATCGCGGCTGAGCAGCATCTTCTCGGCGACCTCGATGTAGTCAGCCGCCCGCACCGGTGCGGGTACGGGCAACGGGGCCAGGGGAGGCGGGGGCAGCGGCTTGATCTGCTGCCCGAGAACCATGGCGTCGCGATGACGCGCCTCCAGCCACTGCTGGCGCGCCCGCCACCCGACGAGCGCCACCAGCGCCGCCAGCACCAGATCCAAAATCAAAAGCCTGCGCTTCAAAACCGTCCCAGTCCTTTCTTTTCCGGCACCAGATTCCGGGGCACGATTCCCGAGACGGTGACGCGCGCGTTCACCGTCTTCTTTTTCTGATCCCCCGCTGACACGCGGAGTTCGTGGAGCGCCACCAGCTCGGGTTGCGCCGCAATCTCGGCCAGCAGATTGACCAGCTCTTCGATGCGGCACTCCACCGAGACGCTCACCACCGCCTCGCCGTACTGTTCCCCGTACGGACGAATCGGCCCAAGCTCGATGGCGCGGATCTCCACCGGGGCGGGCAACTCTTTGGCCGCCCGGCGGACAATCTCCAGCACCCGCGCCTGCGCCTGCGCTCCGGTTTCCGCGCGGACGATGCCTTGCTCGCGCGCTTCCAGCTCGGCGGTCACGGCGCGCAGGACCTCTTGCTTGCCCGGCACAGAGGCAGCCAGCTCCCGGAGCCGCGCCAGCCTTCTCTCCGCGGTGGGAATGTCCCCGGCAGGTGCAACGACGGGCGCAGGCGCTTCACCGGGCACAGCGACGTAGACTATGGCCGTAATGGCCAGCGCCACACCCAGCAGGAGCAACGCCCGACGATCGCGTTCGCTCAGCTTCATTGGGCGCCTCCCTCGCGCTGGCAACGAATCCGGAAGCTCTCCGCGCTGCCGATCCGGGCGATCGGCATGGTGAACTCGGAGTTGCGCAGCAGCGGCGATTCATCCAGCACTTTGAGCAGACCCGCCGCCTGCTCGGCTTCGCCCGCCAGATTCACCGCGTCGCGGGTCATTTCGAGCTGGGCCAGCCAGATGGGAGGCTCCAGCCGACGGGTCAGTTCGGCCAACAGATCCAGGTCGGCCTTGGAACGCCGCCGAAACTCGTCCAGCGAGCGGGTGCGCACCCGGATCGCCTCCACCTGGCGGTCGAGCTCACCGGCTTTGAGCGCCACTGGCTCCAGGTGCGCGATCTCGGCCCGCAGGGCTGCCAGGTACCGCCGGTCTTCGATGGGGCGGATGGCGGCCAGCGCCAGGCCCGCTGCTGCCAGCAACACCAGCAAGGCGACCGTGGGCGCGTAGATCAGCCGCGATGCCGTGGCGCGGTGCTCGGCAGGCAGCAGGTTGAGGGGCAAGTCGAGCCGGGGACACGCCGCATGCAGGGCGGCGGCGTACGCCCGCGCGAAGACCGACAAATCAAAATCGGATGGAAATGTTCTGGGTGCGGGAAGCACCTGCGCGAGCCGTAACGCGCCGTCGTGCGGCTCCAGGCGCAGATCCGCCGCCGCCATGGCCGCCACGCGTTCCCAGCCGGCGGGAAATTCCGCCGAGAAGACGGCTCGCGTGGGGCTTTCCCCGTAGGCCTCGACGCCCTCCTCATCCTCATGCAGGGCCAGGAAGCCTCCCGCCGGAGGGGCGCCGAGCAGGCGCAGCGCCGAATAAATCGCAGCCGCCGCAAACGTGAACGCGGCCGCTTTCACGCCCGCTTCGGCCAGCAGGCTTGCGTAGCGCCCGATGGTCTCGTGCCGCGTGATCCCGATCAACACCGAGTCGTTCGCCGCCAGTCGCGCCCAAGCCCAGGCCGCCTCCTCCTCGGCGTAGGGGTGCAGAGCGTCAATCTGAAACGAAATGGCGGGGACCAGATCCTTGACCGGGACGCCCGGCAGGGCGAGCACGCGTACGATGACCTCGCGCCGCGGCAACAAAACCGTGGCCGCCAGGTGAGAAAGTCCCAGCCGCTTCAGGAAGTCCGCGTATTCGGCGCCCCATTCCGCGGCGGGACGCTCGCGGAAGCGTTCGATGACGGTCGAGCCCAGCACGCGAACGCCGCCGGGCCGCACCCGGGCCGCCACCACCCGCAAGTCCCGCATCCCCATCTCGATGCCCACGCCCGTGCCGATGGCCAGCCATCTGCGCAGGCGGGAATTGTACGGCAACCAGGTCATGGCTTCACATGGCAGGCGCAGGCAGCCAGACCTCGGGCGTCGGGCCGTGCGCCCAGGCGTTTTCGTACCACCTCAATACGTGATAGGTGCGATCCCAACCCGGAGGCAATCGCTTGATCGTAGCGGCGACCGAACGCCGCAAATCCGACAGCGCCCCGTTCGGCAAGCGCAACCGCGCTGTCGCGCGGAGCGTGTAGATCGTGCCGCCGCCGAGGCCCAGACGGTGGAAGCCCGGTTCGCCGGCCAGCGGCTCCAAGTCCCGCGGTGCGCGGAACGGACCATGCCGCCGACGTTCCACGATCCAGGAAACGGCTTGCGGGCTCAGCCCCACCGCAGCCAGCAAGGCGGGCGGCGCCGTGTTCACATCGAGCCGGGCGCCCGCGCCGTACACCGTCACGCAGTCGCGGAAGCCGCCGCGCGGGTAGAGCCGTCCCTGCTCGTCCGTGACATAGTCGCCGTAGAACAGTTCCGGGGTCATGCCCTTCACCAGCAGCGCTTCCTCTACCTCTTCAAAAGACGCATGCCGCGCCTGAAAAGACGGAGTCAGGCTCAGGTAGTACTGATCGAAAGGCGTGGGCTGTGCGGCCGGGGTGCGCCAGTCCACGATGGCTAGCGCGATTTCGCGCGCCCGCCCGGGTTCGGCGCCCAGGTGAACCAGCAGTGCGTACAGATCTTCCGGGGTGGCGGTGTTCAGATTGAGCTTGCCGGACTCCGGGATGATTTCCACCACCGCGTCGCCGGCAGGGAACTGGAAGTAAAGCAGCGAGCGCCATGGCGCCCAGTAGCGCGGCGTGCCATCCGCGGCGACGGCGCCGGGTCCCCAATCCATGTAGAGGATCGCGCGTTCGATCGCCCCGGTCGCGAGGTAGTACGCGCGCACGCTGTCCAGCGCGTTGGCGCTGCGTTCGGTCTCGGCGCGCACCGTGGAAGCCACGGCGAAGGCGATGGCGGCCAGCGCCGCCGTCAACCACAACACAGCCAGCAACGCGCCGCCGCGTCGTCGGGCAACTCGATGCCTAATCCACATAGTCGGTCATCGGAATTTTGTTCACGCGAACGGGCGCAATCAGTTCCATCGCCTGCACGCGCGACGGATCGGGTTCGAGCGGCGCCATCTCGACGCGAATGGCCCGCGGCCACTGCGGTTGCACCCAACGCGGAACCCAGCGCTCAGGCGCAGGCGGAGGAGGCGCTTCACGATACCAGAAACGGCAAAAGGCCAGCCGGTCGGCCAGCACGAACGAGTTCGGTCCCACCTGGATGGGAGGGAACAAGGGAACCTGGGCGCCGGTCAGCGGATCCGGGCCCATGCCCAGGCAGAACATCCCTGCGCCTGCCGGTCCCGTGTACAGATGTTCGTTGACCACCAGCCGCACGCCGCGGTTGTTCTCTCCGGGAATCACCTGGAACTCGAGGATTCGCGGGTAGCCGCGCGCGCCTTCAGCCAGCGAGTAACTGGAAAGGAAACGCATGGACTCGGGCTCGCCCTGAAAGAACGGCAGGCGCACCCGGGGCTGCTGGGGGCCGGGCACGCACTCGGCCACCAGCGGCATGAAGCCGGCGATCTGTTCCTCCAGGATGCGCTGGGCGCGCGCCACGCGGCGGTTGTCCATCAACCGGCTGTCGGTTTTCTGCATGGCGTCCAGACCCACGCGCATCGCCATGAGCACGCCTACGGAGATCAGGCTCAGCAGCGAGACCGCGATCAACAGCTCGAGCAGCGTGACTCCGCGACGGTTCATGGTCCGCTCGCAGCCGCCTGGATCAGCTCATCGCCGCGCAGCACGCCGCGGCGGTACGCTTCCAGACGAAGACTTCGCTTCTCGCCGGAGGCGGGCTCCCACCAGATCTCCAGTTCCACTCGCTCCAGGATCGCCGCGCCTGCGCCGGCTTGCGGTTGCATTTCGAACGGCGTCACCCGCGCCCGCCATCCTGCGCCGGCGCCGCCGGTCAGCGTGGGATCGAACTCGCCGCCGATCACGGTGAATTTCGGCAGCGTCGGATCGAGCAGCAGGGCGTCCATCTGCCGGCGCGCCAGCAGCGCGAGCCGGTCGGCCTCTGTCAGGCGCGCGGCGTTGCGCAGCGAGGTGGAGAGCGCCGCCAGCAGGCTGACGACGGCGATTCCCATGATGGTGGTCGCCACGAGCATTTCCAGCAAGGTAAAGCCCCGCTGCCTCATCGCTCGCCCTGCGGGATCTCGATGCGCGGCACGCCCGTGATGGGGTCCACGCTGACCAGACGCCGGTCGCCGCGGCGGTTGCGCAGCTCGACCTGGATGCGGGGCGCCGTGCCGCCCGGCAAGAGCAGGAACCGGCGCGCGCCCTGCTCGGCCTGCGGCAGCGCAGGATAGACAGCGGCGATGCGGACGCCTTCCTCCAGATCGAGCGTGCGTTCCGATCCCGGCTCGGTGCTACGCAGCACGAGCCGGTTCTCCGCCGGCTGGATCGTCAACTCGACCACCCGCTGCCTGCGTTCGGCGCGGTTGAGCGCGGTGTTGAAGAACATGGCGATCCGGTTGGAGGCCGACGTCAGCCGCAGCGAGTCCACGCCCGCGCCGACGGCCGGGAACGTGATGCCTATCAATAGGGACACCAGCGCCACCACGATGAGCAGTTCGATCAGGGTGACGCCCGCGCTTGCCCTTCGCGCCCGCACTACTGGCTCTTCCAGCTCACGATGTCGGCGTTGATGCCTTCGCCGCCCGGCTGCCCGTCGGCGCCGTAGCTGACGATTTCGGGCTCGTCGCCTTGCTCGCCCGGGTACTTGTAGACGTACGGCCGGCCCCAGGGATCGAGCGGGATTTCCTGCGGCAGGTACGGACCTTGCCACTGCGTGACGCCTTGCGGACGCACGCGCAGAGCTTGCAAGCCCTGCTCGGTGGTGGGGAAGGTCCCCGTGTCCAGCTTGTACGCGCCCAGCGCGGTCATGAAGGCGTTGATCTGCGCCCGCGCGGCCGTGATGCGCGCGGTGTCGGTGCGCCGCAACATGCGCGGCACCACGAGACCCGCGAACAGCGCGATGATGGTCACCACGACCAGCATCTCGATCAGCGTGATGCCGGCCTCGCCCCTGCGCGGGATTGCCCGATACCTCGGCTTCGCTGCCTCCTCGTTGCTCATAGCGCCACCTCGTTGATGCTGGTAATCGCCAGCAGCATGCTCAACACAAGGATCCCGACCATCACGCCCATCACCAGAATCACCAGCGGTTCGAACAGGGTGGTGAACCGCCGGATCGCGGTGCGGGTGTCGTTCTCGTAAATTTCCGCCATGCGACCGAACATCTGGTCGAGCCGTCCCGTTTCCTCGCCCACGCTCAGCAGGTGGGCGGCCAGCGCCGGGAACTGACCGCTTTTGCGCAGCGGCCCGGCGATGCCCTCGCCGCGTTTGACCCCCTGGGCCACCGCCTCCAGCGCGCGCGCCATGCGTTGGTTGGCGAGGATGCGGGCGGCGATATTCAAGGATTGCACCAGCGGCACTCCGTTGGCGACCAGCGTTTCCATGGCGCGGGCGAAGCGCGCGGTCTCGGCGCGTCGCAGCGCTTCGCCCAGCAGCGGCAGCCGCAGCCGCAATCCGTCCCACCACCAGCGTCCCGACGGGGTGCCGATGTAGGCGCGCAGGCCGGCCAGCGCACCCGCCGCCGATGCAAACACGATCCAGCCGAAACGTTTCAGAAGGTTGCTGGCCTCCAGCAGGGCTTGCGTCGCCGCAGGCATCCTCAGGCGCGATTCCTCGAACACCTGGGCGAAACGCGGCACGACGAAATAGAGCATGAGCGTGATGGAGGCCAGGCCGACTGCGACCAGCAGCGCCGGGTAGATCATCGAGGACAGGATGTAGTTGCGCAGCTCGTCGCGCGTGCGCTCGAATTCGGCCAGCCGCGCGAAAACCGGGGCCAGCGCACCGCCCGCCTCCCCGGCGCGCACGATGTTGACGTAAAGATCGGAGAAATACTCGGGATGAGCGGCCAGGCTGTCGGCCAGGGATTTGCCGCCCTTGAGAATGCGCAGCACGTCCTGGACCACGAGGCGGAACTCGGCGCGCTCGGTCAGCTCGGAGGTGATGGCCAGGGCGCGGTCCAGCGGCACGCCCGCGCCCAGCAGCGTGGCCAGCTCCTGCGTGAAGAAGAGCACGTCGCGTCGGCGCCCACGATGCCAGACGGGCAGACGCAAGGTGAACCCTTTCTTCGGTTCGCTGCCCACGTAGACGGGAATCAGGCCCTGCCGGCGCAGTTCGCGCGCCACCTCGCGTTCGCTGGCCCCGCTCAGCGTGCCCGTGCGCAGCTTGCCTTCGGGGGTGACCGCGCGGAAGTAAAAGGCCGCCATCAGAACTCCTGCGTGACGCGCAGCACCTCTTCGGCGGTGGTGAGGCCCGCGCGCACTTTCAACCAGCCATCTTCGGCCAGCCGGCGCATGCCGTGACGACGCGCCGCCTCGGTGAGGGTGGCGGCGTCGGCGTTTTCCATCACCAGCCGGCGCAGCTCGTCGTTCATCTCCATGAGTTCGAAGATGCCGATGCGGCCGGAATAGCCGGTGCCGAAGCACCTGGGGCAACCGGCGCCGCGGAAGGTGGCGATCCACTCGCCGGTGGGCGCCAGTCGTTTGCCCGCCGGAACCTTGCACTCGGGGCAGATCAGGCGCACCAGCCGCTGCGCGAGCACGGCCACCAGGGTCGAGCAGATCAGGTAGTTCTCCACGCCCATGTCGGTCAGTCGCGTGATGGCGCTGGGCGCGTCGTTGGTGTGCAGCGTCGAGTAGACGAAGTGGCCGGTGAGCGCGGCGCGGATGGCGATGTCGGCCGTTTCGCGGTCGCGGATCTCTCCGACCATGATGACGTCGGGATCCTGCCGCACGATGTGGCGCAGGCCGCTGGCGAAAGTCAGGCCGATCTGCGGGTTGACGTGGATCTGGTTGATCCCGTCCATCTGATACTCGACCGGGTCCTCGATGGTGATGATCTTTTTGTCCGGCTGGTTGATGCGTTTCAGGGCCGAATACAGCGTGGTGGATTTGCCGCTGCCGGTGGGGCCGGTCACCAGCAGCATGCCCCAGGGCAGGGAGGTGAAGTGCTCCATGCGCCGCAGCATGTACTCGTCGAAGCCCAGCCGGGTCAGATCGTAGAAATCGCCCGCCGAGCGGTCCAGCAGTCGCATCACCACGCTTTCCCCGTAGAGGGTGGGCAGGGTGGAGACGCGCAGGTCCACCTCGCGCCCCAGGACTTTGATCTTGATGCGCCCGTCCTGCGGCAGCCGGCGTTCGGCGATGTTGAGCCGCGCCATCAGCTTGACCCGGGAGATGATGGCCGCCTTCAGTTCGCGCGGCGGCGGCTCCTGATTGTAGAGCACGCCGTCAATGCGGAAGCGCACGCGGAATTCCTTTTCGAACGGCTCGAGGTGAATGTCGCTGGCCCGTTTCTCGATGGCCGAGGCGATCATGGCGTTGACCAGGCGGATGACGGGCGCCTCGCTGGCCATGTCGCGCAACTGCTCGAGATCCTCCTCGCGCTCGACGCCCGCGGCCACGGTCTCGCCGGTTTTTTCCGCTTCCCCGTAATACTTCTCGATGGCGTCCAGGATCTCGGATTCGGCGGCCAGCGCCACCTCCACGTTCAGCCCGGTGAAGCCCCGCACCGCCGAGATGGTCTCGAAGTCGAGCGGATCGGCCATGGCGAGGCGCAGGCAAGCGCCCTCCTGCGCCACAGGAACGAAGCGGCACTGGCGCATGAAGCGCGGCGAGAGGCCCTCGATCTCGGGCGTCACCGGCGGCGGCCCGTCCACGCTAACCAGAGGGACGCCGAGCTGGTCGGACAGGGCCGCCAGCACGTCGCGCATGGCCACGAAGCCCAAGTCCACCAGGATCTTGCCGATCTTGTCCCCGCGTTCGCGCTGGATCTCGAGGGCGCGGTCCAGATCTTCCTGGCTGATCAGGCCTCGGGCGATGAGCATCTCCCCCAACCGCATGGCGCTCAGAACTCCCTCACCGTAATCACCTCTTCCGCCGCGGCCGCGCCGCGCGCGCGCGCGCCCAGCAATTGCTGCCGCTGCGCCTGCATCAGAATCTGGCCGGGCAGACCTGTCCGGTCCTCCCAAGAGTAGTAAAACAGCGTGACGGCCAGCACCACCTGCTCGCCCGGGGGAAGGGCGTCCAAAGAGCCGGCGGCGTCCAGGAGCATTTCGCGCATCAGTTGCCGGAACAAAGCCAACCGTTGTTGTTTTTTGGCTCGCAGCCGCGCGATCTCCTCTTTGGTGAGAGCGGGGCGGAAGGGCGTCACCGCGGGTCCCGTCACCAGGTTGACTTCTGCGGTCAGCACCGCGCCGTAGCCCTCCAGGTACACGCCGCGCGTGGTGCCCAGCAGCATGAAGGGATCCTCGACGCTTTGCCGTTCGATGCGCGAATCGAAGATTCGCTCGAGCGCGGCCAGCGAAGCGCGGATGGCCCGCGGGCGATCCGCGGGCGCCAGGGCAGCCAGCAACAGCAGCCACGCGATGGTCATCGCACGCCTCCCTCCAGGTTGCTCGCCAGGTAAATCTGGAGCACGTTCATGCGCTTCTTCAGCACGTTGAAGTTCTCCTCCACGGCGAGCAGGTCGGCTTTACGCTGGAATTCCCATTCGCGCCGGGCTGCCGCCACCGCTTCCTCAAGGCGCTGCTGCTGGCGGACTTCGGCCTGGGCCAGCGCCTCCCGCACGGCGCGCTCGAGTTGCTGCCGGAACTCGGCTCGCAACCGCTGCTCGATGGCCGCCGTATCCACCGCAGGCGCCGGCGCGGCCGAAGGCTGAAACCGCCCGTGCGCCACGATGGCCAGCGCCAGCACGAGCGCCGAGGCGAAAACCCACTGCGGTCCCGCGGCCCACCCGCGTTTCCACCACGGGCGTTCGAAGACCGGGTCGGAAACGAAGGCGATGCGACGCGGGATTTCTTCCTCGCGCAGCGTGAGCAGCGCAGCCTGCGTCAGTCTGAGCCGCTCCAGCTCTTCGCGGCAGGCCGCGCAATCAGCCAGGTGGGACCGCACGCGGGCGCGTTCGGCTTGCTCCAGCTCGCCCAGCAGGTAACCTTTCAAATCAACCGCCTCACAACTCATGGCACGCTCCCGGCGCCGGCCGGCTCAGCTCTCGGAGCTGCGCACCGGCGCCAGCATTTCTTTGAGCCGGTCCAGGGCGGTGTACAGCCGCGATTTGACGGTCGAAACCGGGCAATCCAGGGCCTCGGCCATCTCCTCGAACTTCCACCCCTGGTAGATCTTCAGGATCACGGCCTCGCGCTGCTCCGGGGAGAGGCTGTTCAAAGCCCGCTCCACCGCGATGCTCATCTCGACCGGGTACATGCGGTAGCTGAGCGCTTCCCGGGGAAGCTCGCTGTCGGTGTCGCTCTCGGGGCGGCGGCGACGGAGCAACGAAAACGCTTCGTTGTGCGCGATGCGGAACAGCCAGGGGCCGAACCGCCCGGCGTCCTCCAGCTTGCCCAGGTTCTGGTAAGCCTTCAGGAAGACTTCCTGCGTCAGGTCCATGGCGTCCTCGCGATTGCCGACCAGCCGCAGCAGGTAGTTGTACAGGCGCTTCTCCCATCGGGACACCAGGAGGTTGTAGCCCTCGACGTCGCCGCCCCGGGCCCGCCGGACCAGGTCCCGGTCTTCGACTTCGCGAAAGATCAAACGCCGGCTCCTTTCCCTATGACGCTGGGGCGGAGCAAAAAGTCGGTCCCGCCTTCTCCGCTTTATTGTGGCGAAATCCGGACGCAAGCGGAAGCGACCCCGCGAAGGATGCGGAACAAATCGGGCGCTGCCGCGTATTCACCATTTGAAACCCTTCGACGCGGAACTATGACGAACGAGCGCAACAAGAGCAGGCGGCGCAGGCGGTGGATCTGGGTGGCGGTTGCCGTGCTCGTGGCGGGCGGCGCCACGCTCGGACTGAAAGCGGCCCTCACCCGCAACCACTCGGTTGATCCCTCCAAACTGGCGCGTGTCGAGCGGGGCGATCTGGCTCGCGTGGTGGTAGCGGTGGGCAAGATCGAGCCCAAGGCCAAGGTGGAGGTGAAATCCAAGGCCAGCGGCATCGTCAAGCAGATCTACGTGCATTACAGCGACTGGGTCAGGAAGGGCCAGGTGCTGGTCGAACTGGACAAGGAGGAGTTGCAAGCCCGGGTGCGCGAAGCCCGAGCCGCCCTCATGGCCGCCCAGGCCGCCGAGGAAGCCGCCGTCGCCGCTTGGGAGCGCAACCAAGTCGAAGCCCAGGGGCCGGACATCCCCTTCCTCAAAGCGAGCCTGGATCGCGCCCGCCGGCTCCACCAGCAGGGCCTCATCGCCAAGTCGGTTCTGGAGGAGGCCGATAAAGCCTATCAGATGGCCCTCAACCGGCAGATGACCGCGCTGCGCAACGTCTCGGTCAGCCGCGCCGAAGTCGCGCGCGCCAAGGCTCAAGTGGCGCAAGCGCAGGCCTTGCTCGATCGCGCCGAGGAAGATTTGCGCAATTCCACCATCGTCAGCCCTATGGATGGAATCGTGCTTTCGCGCGATATCGAGGTCGGCGACGCCGTCAGCTCGATTCTGGTGCTGGGTTCGCAGGCCACCAAGCTCTTCACCCTCGGCGATGTCAGCGAGGTATACGTGCTGGGCAAGGTGGACGAGGCCGATATCGGCAAAGTCTATCTGGGCCAGCCCGCGCGCATCGTCGTCGAGGCCTTCAAGGATCGCGCGTTCCACGGCAAGGTGACCAAGATTTCCCCGCTGGGCGTGGAAAAGGACAACGTGACGACGTTCGAAGTCAGGGTCTCGATTCAGAACCCGGGCGGCGAGCTGAGAGCCAACATGACGGCCAACGCCGAGATCATCCTCGAGGAGAGAAAGAATGTGCTGCTCGTCCCCGAGGCTGCGGTTCTTTACGATCGCAACCGGCAGGCCTTTCTGGAAGTGCCGGACCCCGCGTCGCCCGCCGGCCGCCGCCGCGTGCCCGTCAAGCTGGGTATCTCCAACGGCGTGAAGACCGAGCTGGCCACGGGCCTGCAAGAGGGAGACCAGGTGATCTTGCAGTAAGCGGCGCCATGGGATTCCGCGACCTTGTCGAGGATACGCTGCGGACGCTTTGGTCCCACAGGTTGCGCACGTTCCTCACCATGTTCGGCATCGCCTGGGGCATCATCTCGATCACCCTGATGGTGGCTGCCGGCGACGGCTTTCGCGAGGGACAGAAGCGCGTGGCCGAGAATTTC
>Ga0209809_1000900_pt1 | contig 25477 bp, 38 predicted proteins | sample YNPMSTMetaG_FD_186172 | JGI IMG/M metagenome (GOLD analysis project Ga0209809, IMG submission 186172) | Anoxygenic and chlorotrophic microbial mat microbial communities from Yellowstone National Park, USA - YNP MS-T MetaG (SPAdes) (version 2) ...
GGTGGAATTACAAATGCGGGCAAAGCGTACATTTTTAGACACAATGGAACCTCATGGATACAGGAAGCTATTTTGATAGCGTCTGACAAAGCAGCAAATGACTGGTTTGGCTGCTCTGTCTCAATTTCAGGAAACGTAGCAATTGTAGGTGCGAATTATGCTGACACAGGTGGAACTGAAGATGCAGGCAAAGCCTACATTTTTAAATACAATGGAACCTCGTGGATACAGGAAGCCATTCTGATTGCTTCTGATAAAACAGCGAATGACAACTTCGGCATCTCTGTCTCAATTTCAGGAAGCGTAGCAATTATAGGTGCGAGTGGTGCTGACCCAGATGGAACTACAGATGCAGGCGAAGCGTATATTTTTGTGTGAGGTTATATTTTATATATAATCTTTAAAAATCTCGCCTCTACTACTATTATTTAACACAAATAATAGATGAAGATTTTTTATACTATCATACTACAGGTTCAAAATGTTAAGTAGACAACTTGTTGAGACTGTATTTCTGTCTATATCAGGTAATACAGGAGAACAGAGGTTATTGAACCTGACTTCAGGTGAGGTAATGTATAAACTTCGCCCTATCTCACAATCTTTTTCTTCTATACTTATAGATAATGTAGGAGAGGGTATTTGTAAGATCTCACTTTCTCCTCATATTAATTTTGAAGGTGTAGAGGGTTACAAGACACTATTTCCAAAAGATGTTTTTTATGCACAATCTACAATAACATTTGTTGAAATTTACTTTGTGCAGAGTACAGTATGTGAGATTGTACTTGGAGTAGATTTATATGCTTGTTAGTAGACCTGTTATATATTTAAATCGTAGAGGACTTTCTAGCTCAGGTACTCGTACTAATAGTACCAGTGAGGTTATTTTAAGTGATACTGTGCTAGATTCTTCAGATAGATCTATTACATTATCACATACTCCTATTGTAGATACTGTATTAGTTACTTGTTCTGGTGTTTCTTTAGTACAAGGTGCAGATAATGATTATGTTGTTTCAGGAAGCAAGATTATGTTTAATACAAATGTTCCAATAGAAAGAGGTGTAAACATCGCTATATATTATCAGTATATGATATGAAATGTATAAGTATTGTATGCTAAATTTACTATAGGAGAACTTTGATGTCAGTAACAAAAATTAAAACCACTCAATTGTATGAAGGTCAGGAGTTTGTTAAGCGCGATGGCTCTGTCGCATTAACAGGTAACCTTAATGCAGGTAGCAATAGAATAACTAATATTGCTACAATACCACTTACAGATACAGATGCTGCATCTAAATACTATGTAGATAGTGTAGCAAGTGGATTAGATTTAAAGCAATCTGTGCGTGCAGCAACAACAGGTAATATCACACTTTCTGGTATCCAAACTATTGACAGTGTTTTATTACAAGTAGGTAATAGAGTGCTAGTTAAAGACCAGACTAATGGATCAGAGAATGGTATTTATATTGTAAGCTCTGGTGCATGGTCCCGATCTACTGATGCTGATTCAAATGATAAGGTGACTACAGGTCTGTTTTGTTTTGTAGAAGAGGGTACAACTAATAGTGCTACAGGTTGGGTACTTATCACACCAGCTCCTATTACATTAGGAACAACATCTCTTACATTTACACAATTCTCTGCATCAACTTCTCTTCTTGCTGGAGCTGGTTTAGTTAAAAATGGAAATCAGCTAGATGTAGGTGCTGGTAATGGTATTATTGTTAATGCTGATTCTGTTGAAGTTAAAGGTGATCGCTCACGTGCTATCGATGTAGATAGTAATGGTGTGTATGTAAGAGTTAAAACCAATGGTGGTATACTAATTGATCCAACTGACGGGTTGTTTGTTAATCCAGCACTATTTAACACAGTATTTGGCGAAATTGCAACTATTACAAGTGCAACAACTGCGGCGATTGCTCATATTCCTAGATCTGGTACATTAAGAGTATACTTAAATGGTCAAAGACTTACCCCAGGTATTACACAAGATTATATAACAATAGATAATATAATACATTTTAATTTTAATATTGAAGAGTCAACAGATATAATAGTAGTAGATTATATAATAGAATAATATTGTATGCGAACACAGATACGAAGTATTCAATTACTAGATAATTCTGTTAGTACTAAAGATATTAAGAATAAAACAGTACTATATGAGGACTGTAATCCTTATATCAACTATGATCTTATAGGAATACAGTCCTCACCTCCTTATCATTTATTATATCATTGTGGCTACCCTAACATTATCATACCTTCATATCTACAAGGTGGATATAGTTTTACTGAAATGACTCAGATTAGTTATTGGGGGAGTGAAACAGATTTAAATAAACTTATTGGTGTGTATAGTTATTTTGATTATATTGTATTTGATTTAGGATTAGATATAAAATCACATACAGCATATCCTTATCTATCAGCAATTGTAAGTACATTTCTTGAAACAGGTAAGTTTAAGTTTGTCTATTTGAAATATAAGTGTAGATCGTATACTTCTAAAAACTTCGAAGATTTTGTTACTATACTTGTAGAAAATCATGTTAATGGCGTTTTACTTTCTGAGTTTGGTTATACAGAAGGGTTAACTAGAGAAGAACAAAATATCTATCTAGAAATTGCTATTAAAAATAATCTTGATGTTTTGATTGAAGGATATTATCCAGATGAGTATTTTTCACCAGATGTAGATGTAAACTATAACCCAAATGGAATTCCAACACTTGCACAAGGTTCAAGATTTGGATGGATATATCCCGATTGTGTGTGTAATACACCTCTTTACAAATCTACTTCAAATCCTTATGGTCTTGTTAGCATTCCAAATGTATATCAAGTATTTGAAAGAGGTAACTTCTACAAACTAAAGAATGGTATTCGTACTTATGGATTAAATACAATTGTTACACCTACACAGACGTATTCTTCATATGATTCTTCAGGTGAGCTTGAGCTTATTGAATCAGCTATTCGTAACATATCGTTGTTTTTTGGTTTAAATGGATATGGTATATGTACGTTATATAACAGTGCAGTAGATAACCGCATTTACCTTCCAACATATCCTACAGCATCACTATGTGAACATTTTGCTATTGCACCAGGGGATAGGTCATATATTTCGGGTTCAATACTTAGTAATACATATTCAAGAGTACATAAAGGCTTATCAATTAATTTATACATAACGACTACAAATCAAGTTATTGTGAATACAACAGAGATAGAAGAAGGAAAAAGTCAAAGAAAGAATAATCTTATTGTTAATGGTGGTTTTCGTTCAGTTAATGGTTCTATAATTCCTTATTGGGAATTAGTAAATGTTACAGCCACACAATCTTCTACTACTGTACCGTATGCTGGAAGTAAATCATTACAAGTTAGGTTTGGTACAACACTTCCTAGCTACTTTCAGCAACAGTTAGAGCTTGATAGTTCGTTTAGTGATTGTTCATTTATCTTAACATTTCAATCATTTATTCCTTCATCAAACACACAACAAATCCAGTTACAGATTTTGTCTGGTTCACAAACTTTATCATACACACTTCAAAATACAAATAGTATATGGAAGTATCAAAATATACATTTTACTGTTACTTCAGTTACCAGTCCGTTAACAATTCGTGTTGCTGCTATTACAACTACTTCAACTCCTGTAAGTTGCTACTTTACTGATTTTGTATTAGAAAGAATAACAACATTAAATAGGTACCTTCCCCATACAAATGAAAAATATAGTAGAGTTACAAACTATGTTTCTATTAATACATCTAATCAATATACAATATATCCAAACCCTTGTTTAAAACAAGAGTTTGGACAAATTACTCGCAACCTTACTCAAAATACAAACTATACTATATCAGTTAATTTATCTACTACATTTTCAAGCATTTATAGTATATTCTATTCAATAGAATCTGCAGCATCCACTACTACACAACCTGTTTGTTATACTATTTCAAAAACTACAAGTTCATTCTCATTTAGAGTACGTACAGCAGCAACAGGTACATATATAATTCATTACTGTGTTATAGGAGTATAGCATGGTTGTTTATGAATATCATCCCGTAACTTATGAATACTTAGGTGAAGTAACATTACAAGTAGACCCATTTCTTCCTGGATCTTATATAGAATTACCTTATACAACTACGTTACAACCTCCTACTATTACTGAAGAAAGAAAAAAAGCAGTATTTGATACTAATACTAATAGCTGGTCAATTGTTAATGATTATCGAGGATTACAGTATATAACCCCACAGGGATTTGTATATACTATATCTTCACTTGATTTTCAACTACCTGAAGGTTGTGGTTTAGTGCTTGACAATAGTATTCCGTTACAGAAACCCTATTCTTATAATATTCCTAAAATAGAAAATGGTATATTTATAGGATGGGATATTTCGTTACCCCAACTTAAACTTTACAAACTTGCATACATAACAGAACAATTCAACAGTTGCGAAACAAAAGGATTTTTCTCCCAAACCATACAAAAGAAAATAAACTCAAGTAGAGAAGATAAAGACAACATGCAGTCTCTACTAACATACATGGAACAAAAAAATCTTGCTTATACAGCTTTTAGAATATATGATAATAGTATTATCTACATAACCCAAGAACAACTTCGTAATATGTTAATTGAATTACTAGAATATGGGGTATGGATATATCAGCATAAATGGGAACTACAAGCAAGAGTAAATTCTTGTAACACAGTGGAAGAAGTATTAGAGGTAGTATGGTGAACATTCAGATACCTGTTCCTTCAAATGATTTATACCCTATACTTAAATGTGTTGTTAAAGGAGATAAAAAACAGTACCCTGTGATTAAAGAAGAAAAAACAGGGGCAGAATTCTTTATTACAAGAACATTTTATGGAACATACATAGGATTTTTTGGTTCTAATGAGACACTTGATTGGAAAACAAATTTGTGTTATTTCCAGCGCACTGTACCAAAGAATCAGTGGGATTATCCTGGTATATGTATACACTCTGGATATTATAAGAGCTACATAAAGTTAAGGCCTAAACTTTATACTAAACTTATTACATATCTACCTTGTACAGAACCAGTAATTGTTATAGGATATAGTATGGGTGGGGGTCTTGCTTCTTTATGCGCTTTTGATATTACAGTTTCTTATTCTTTATTTTGTATAGATGTACATTGTATCACACTGGGTTCACCTCGTATACTAAACAAGAAAGGTTCTATGTTATTTAGTTCTAGAGTTAACATTAAGAGGGTAAAGTATGGTAATGACTTAATTACAAAGTTACCACCTCCTATTGGGTTTTATCATGTAGGGGAGAAATATCATATAGGAACAACAGAACATTTCTATAAAGCTTGTAAACAGGATCACTATCAGTATAAGCAAGAAGATGTCTTGCATAAAATTGCTTCAGATTTGTGTGTTAGTGTATGATTCTCTTAAACTATAGTATGATCATTCTATTATTAATATGAATTATAATACAGATGAAATACAAAGACAATGAAAGTCATGATAAGAATGTAGCCATACAGAAAATAGTATAGCAAATTGTAACTGTATGTTACATTCTAAAACATATGAGTACTCAAATGAATAATGTAATGTAATAAGTTACATGATATTTCGATGAATGTTTTGTAGTCTTTTTAGAAGGTACATACTATGGCAAAAACAAAACAACAACACACTACTAATGTACAAGATGTTAATGTTTCAACTGTATTACATCTCTTTTCTGAGTTTAAAGGGATGATATATGATTTCATAACATTAAGCAATAACATTAATACTGCGCTGATAACATTATCTGAGTCTATTAAAACATTTACAGGAAGAGTAGATTCCAAACTTGATTCTTTTAATGCCATCTATCATACATTAGATGAATTAGAAAAAAATCTACAAAATACAATACAAGTTGAATTTGATAAAAAGTTTAGTTCCTTAGATGTAGAAGACATAAAATATACATTAAAAACTATTGAATCAAGTATTCAAACATATAATCATAGTTTTCAAGTTGTACAAGAGCTTGCAAAACACTTACGCGATATTACAGTATGTCAAGAAGAAACAAAGAAAGAAAAAGTAAGATCTAAGAAAGAGTTATGCCTTAAAGTAACAAGTGCTGTAGGTGGCGTACTTATTGGATTTGTTTCAGTATGGAAATTAATTGGTTCTGTTCTACTTAAAAAGTAAGTTGTACAGAGGACATGCATGGTAATAACACCAAAAGATATAACTTCACATACAACGGATGTAAAGGTGAGTCAGTTATATGCATTGATTGAAATGTACCATAGTTCAATGCGTCATGCATTAAAGTCGAGTGAGGAACTAATACAATTGAGTCAGATGATGCAACCTAAAAACAATCTGTATCGATTGAAAGAAAAGTTCAAGTTATTTTTAAAATGGTTCACTTTTGATGAATGCCATCAATATATTGTCTTAATTGTATTTGATATATTGATTATTATAATTGCACTTCTTTTCATGTATTAGTTATACTTCTGTAATAGAAGGATAGGTTTTCAAGGTACAATAATGAAAACATTCAATGTAAAAGAAAGTTTTGGATTAATTATTGGTAAGTTGTTTAGGTTTATGATAATATGTGGGGATACTATTTTAAAATCTATTCTTAATATACTTAAGTTAAAAGATACAGGTAAACACTTATCAACTGCTATATTAGTATGGTCTATGTGGTTTTTTTATACGTATGCTAAGCAGAATCACTGGTCAGTTGAATCTTTAGTGGCTATGAAAGATTGTATAAGGGATATTGTAGCAACTGTAACAGTATTAGTAGGTGCAAGTATTGGTATAAATAAAGTAGTAGATAAATTTAAATAAATAATATGAAAGAAGAAATTTCTAACATTATTGTATTAGCTATTAAGATTGTAACCATTTATCTTGTTACTACTATCTTGTTTTTTACTTCTGTGAAACTGCTATTGTGGTTTAAGAGTGATATATTAAGTTTAGTTACAACATCAATAACACTAGGTAGTGTGTCAAATCAATCTAAACCATCAGTAGATACTCCCACACATGTATCAGATATTGATAGTGTTATACAATTACTTGATTCAAAGGTTACAAAATGAAACGATTATTAATCCTACTAGTTTTGTGTATACCTACACTTGTTTATAGCGATGTAGTGTTAACGGATAAAGAATATACGATTGTTCGAGAAAGATTACTACAAGATAAAGCTATTATACAGCTATATACAACACGCTATACACAACTGCGTAAAGAAACTCCAAAAGTAGAATATGTTGTAAAAGAAAACAAAGAAGTTGAGCAAACAATTATAATACCTGTATATAAAGATAACCCACTCATATATAAAATTATATTTCGTATCAATGAACCTGTTATAAATGAAGATATATTTCCATTTAAGTTTTTCTTATATACAGGTATAGAATATGGTAAACAATGGACTGATTGTTTTGATATAAAAGTAGGATTGAAGCTTATAAGTATGAATTCAAGTGTATTTCCTATTATTAAACCATTTGGATTTAATGCTCTTTTGGGGAGTAAATCATCAGGTATTTCCATATCATATACGTTTACTAAAGTATTAACAAATACTTCACTACACTTATATGGAGGTGTTGCATACAATACTTCATTTGAAAAGACAGCCGGCATCGGCTTGTCTATATATTTCTAAAACCCGCTTCACAGCCCCACACATACAGCCCTCCTTTTCTTTACACCTGTATTACTACAGGTGTATTTTTTTTATTGAAAGCTGTACAAGAAATGATATAATAATATTTACATTACTATTATCAAAGGCAGGTTAATATGAAAGAGAAAGAAGTTATTATAGAACAGATATACACGATGATAGAACAGCAGAATAAAAGTTTGCCAAAACGCAAATGGTACGATATTAGAGGTAGATGTTATAATTTTATAATGAAACGAAAGAATATTAGAAATGTTATAGCATTTGCATACTCAAGAGGGTATATAGCAGGAAAAGAAGAGATGATGCGTAGTTTACGAACTCTTGAAGAAAAAACACAGATTGTCATTGAGCTGTCTACAAAGAATGAACAACTACTACAAAAGAATTATCAGAGCAGTTTAGATGAGATTGATAAAAGCTGGAGGAATAGATGCCAGATTTGTCAGCGATCTGTACAAGCAGAAAGGGTTCGAGCAATACGGTTACAGCAGGAACTACTATCTTCATTACATTCGTTTAACACTATCTATTCAAAGCTAGTAAAGTTTCTTTCTTCTGTTGATTTAACACATGATTCTCTCTTGAAGCACTTAGGAAGAATACAGAGTGCGAAAGATAAACTTGATTCAATAAAAGAGGATGCAGATAGATTTATGATTAAACACCAAAATTTTTTAGAGGAGTAATATATGGAACAAAACACATCACCTAATACAGATGAGCTTATTGTAATGCTTGAAGAGCTTTTTAATACTAAAATTGATTCTACAATATATGATACATTTTCTAATGAGCTTTCAGATTTGTTATCTTCTTATACGTTACAGGCAGGTCCTGAATTTATACTGAAACTTCAAAGTATACTTACAAAGTATGAAAAAGATGAAAACTCAGTGTTATATGTATACTTATTTTGTGTAGCTATTGTTTGTTATTTCTTTTCTAGTGCAGGTAAAGAATATATAGAAACCAAATTTAAAGTATACTTAGCTAATATTTTTGAGCATCTTACGGAGCAAAGTATAAATAGTAATTCTATTGATATAATGAGAAAAGGATTAGCAGGATATATAACAGCATTGTGGCTTGATAACAATGTCTTTACACAACTAATGTATACTGTATTATTATTTGATACATTAGCACTAATGCAAGGTGGCCATGCTGTTATACTATGTATACTATACTTTTTAGTATCTCGGTACTTTCCTGAGGTAGGAAAAATAACATTAAAAGAGAGTTTTACTACATTTAAACATCTAAATCAGAATATTGAGGATGCTTGTAATACTATTGATGCATTATCCTTTATAATGCTTGCCCTTGCAAACTCGGTGGAAACTTTTAAACAACAATCAACAAACAACGATATAAATAATAGTGATAATAACATACATTAATAGCAATAATAACACATATCAAAGTAGGACAACAATGGTAGGAGAAGTAAAAAAGAGTAATTAAAATAATTAACGAAATAAGTAAACAAACAATTATCTTAATTGAAAACAATGCTAGATTAAGAAAATTGTTAACTAATAAGTTAAAAGCTATTGAAAGTAACCCTGCTAACCACTGTAGCAGTATTCAGGCAGGTTTATCCAGGTATGCAAACAACAATCTGTATAAACTGATTATGATATAGTGCGTAATATTTCTTACATAAAGGCTAAGAATTTTAACTTTTTATACTATAGGGGCTACATATGTCACTTCATACGTTGTATAGACCTAATTTACTAGATGAGTTTGTAGGTAACATAACAACAGTTTCCTTACTTCGTAGTACATTGCAAGATAAGAAAAGACCTCATGTGTTATTATTTACAGGACCTTCAGGTTGCGGTAAAACAACACTGGCACGTATTGTAGCAAAAGAACTTGGTGCAACTGATACTGATATTATTGAAATAGATGCATCTACAGATAGAGGAATAGATACATCAAGATCAATCATAGAGCTTGCAAGTTCAATACCATATTTCTCAACGGTTAGAGTATTTATTATAGATGAGTGTCATAAAACAACATCAACATTTCAAAACTCAATGCTCAAGACACTTGAAGAACCTCCACAACATGCTTATTTCTTACTATGTACAACTGAACCGGATAAGCTTATTCCTACATTAGTTAGGCGTTGTGCGAGATTTTCCGTTAAAAAACTTTCTCAAAATGACATATATACACTACTTAAACGAGTTGTAGCACAAGAGAATCTACAACTAGCTGATCCTAGTATACTTGATTTAATTGCAACTGAGTCTGATGGTTCACCTGGTCAAGCACTTATGTATCTTTCTGTTGTTAAGCATGCAAAAAGCTTTGACGAAGCTTCTTCTTTACTTATGTCCTCTTCAATACAATCAGGTGATAAGTTTAGAGAACTTGTAAATGCATTGCTTAATAATAATACATGGAAACAAGTTTCTAGTATTTTAAAATCATACGATGTTGACGATTATGAAATGCTTCGCAAAAGTATATTAAGTTATGCAAGTAAAGTCTTGTTATCTGAAGTAAATGTACAAGCTGTAAAGATACTTGAAAACTTTTCAAGTCCTTTTTATGATGGTAAGCCACAACTAGTCTTAGCATGTTACAAAACAGTTAAGCAACCAGTTAGGACAACTGTAGTATGAAACGCGTTGAGATGTATTATTATGGATTATTAACTAATACTGATGAGATTTTCACATTTCGTCATTGGTCAGATGTTCTTAACTTTTGTAAGAGTACTGGGTATAAGCGCAGGCTTGTTACGTGTTGTGGAACACAAGAAGCCCTTGATAGATGGATAGCATTTCAGAAAGATGTTTTTAGCCCGTATTCATCTGATGTGTATCCTGTCTGTTATAGTAGGTTTTACTACAATAGTTCACACTATAGATTATATACAGGGTATTCAATTGTTTTAAAAGGCGATATTATACGTGAAAACATATATGCAGAGGATTATTTAACTCCCTCATATCCTTTAGAAGGTTATGTAAGAATGCTTATCAGTGTAGCTACATGGATAGAATCACAAAAGTTTTCAAACGTTACTATTATTGTACCATCATTAAATACAATACAACTGTTAGGAGGTTGGGCTCATCTAGTTGATTTTACTCCATCTTTTAGAAAAACTGTAAGAGAGTTTTTAAAGTATGAAAACATTACATCATTCAGAATCAGTAAACTAGCTGAGGAAGATATGCACTTTAAAAATTTATCTAAAAACTTATTATTATTAAAAAGAAAGGAGGAAACAAGTATATGAATTCTCATGAATTGCAAAAAGGTAAGTTTTTATTTTTCACGCCCACTACAAATTTCATTTCTAGAATCAAAGAACAATATTTCCAAGATAAAGAAACTAGAAAGATATTAGTAGTTAGATTAGCTAGTTACACGATAGGTATAATTTCATTACTATTTGGTATTATATTTGCTCTATATTTTCCTACGAGTTCAGATATATCATTGCAATCTAAGTTTTGTATTTTCTTTCTTATCTTTGCGTTAGGTGTTTGCTACACTATAGTAAGTATAGTTGGCTGGAAAGATAAGGAGTAGTTCTATGAAAAAGACAAACCCTTTTGATATTGATTACAGAACACCAGAAGGAAAACGTTATTTGAAACAGTTTTACAATATTATAGTACAAAATGGTGTATATTACAGAAAGTGCACAAAGTGTAACTCTTATAAGGAATTCCCTAAATATTTTACTTGTTATAATCCTATAATGCATGATTATTCTAGATATTGTACGTCGTGTACAAGAGAGGAAGATATTGCAAAGTTTCTCGATAGGCTCAGTAATCATCACGATATAGAAGAAACTGAAGTAGCTACAAATAACGTTACTAATGAAAACACTTCTAAGGATCTAAAAAAAGTTACTACCCGTAGTGAAAGTTCTAGAAATTATACTTCAACTTGTAAGAACTCTCCATTATGGTTCTTAGCTTTAATTGGTTTACGCGGTTTGTATGATCAAGGTATGAGTGAGGAGGATATACTTTCACTACTTTGTAAACTAGGTCTTGATTCCAATTTACGAAATCTAAAAGAATACAAGCTTATTATTGATTCATCAGAGATATTTTTTCCAAATGTACGTTATTATTTTCATATAAAAACAATTATGCAAGATGGCAGAAAGCTGTTAAAAGCTACATCATAAAATAATAGGAGTAACACTATGATTTATGTTGTTAATACACCTGTAATAACAGTAACAGGTACATATCATGTTGTTGAGATCACTCCAGAAGAAGCACATCAGATGCTTATGGAAAATGAGTGGCAATCAGCTGTAGGACATGATGCAAGCGCACGTTTACTTTCATTGTTACTGGGAGTAGAAATTCCTGTCAATCGTATCGCTATACAAGTAGGACCTGGTGATGTTTTGATATGTTTCAAGCTAAAAAAGAGGTTGCCTGAAGGCACAGTTATTGATTCTGTAGAAGAGTTAGAAAAGATTGGGTATGATCTTTGGGCTATCTTTAGAGATGAATAACATAATATCAAGGGGTGTAACTATGAGAAAGTTGGTTGCATTGACAATCTTTACCAGTTTTTTAGTGGGGTGTGCTTCATTCGTAGGTTATACCCCTACAATTGCTTGCAAGGAGGGTGCTATTGTCTTCTATTCAGAAGAGGTATATTACTTTAAATGTGCTACTGTAAGTATGGATAACGAGAAGATTTATATTACGATCCCCTGCCGGGAAAGCCCACCCTTTTAAGGGTGGGATGAAAGGCGGACATTCTTGGTTGGATTGGTTAGATATTGTACAGAAAACTAACGCTTATGATATAATAATGTCATGAACGGCAAACGATGGAAATGTTCAGCTACAACAGTATATAATATAAGCTACCACTTCATCTGGTGCCCTAAGTACCGGCGCAAAGTGTTAGCAGGTAAAGTGGCTGAGCGGTTGAAGGAACTGCTGCTCCAGAAAGCCAAGGAAATTGGAGTGGAAATTGCTCAGATGGAAATTATGCTGGATCACGTACATCTCTTCGTGAAAGCTGATCCTAGAAACAGCCCACACTTTGTTGCCCAGCAACTCAAGGGCTACACCTCTAGAGTGCTTAGAGAGGAGTTTCCCGTCCTGAGAAGCCGGCTTCCATCCCTATGGACGCGTTCGTACTACTGTGAGTCGGTGGGACACATATCAGAAGAAACCATTAGGAAGTATATCGAGGATCAGAAAGGTAAGTAGCCAGCATGACCAAGGCAGAACAGATAAAGGATACTCTTAAAGAAACAAAACAACGCAGAGAAACTCAAAGACCCGTTGTGTACGAGTTGAAGCTCCAGAACCTTTCTAAAAGGAAATCTGATGTGCTCAGAAGTGCATTTCTAGAAGCAAAGTGGCTATACAACTGGCTGGTGTCGGACACTGAGCGGCTAAACGTTCCTGCCAACAAAGTAAGCGTGGTTGAAGTCAAAGCGGGAGATAGTTATGAGCAGAGGGGATTGACCATCCTCGGCTCTCAAATTAAGCAGGAGATAGCAGACCGGCTCAAAGATAACCTGCGAGCACTCGGTAAGCTGAAAAGGAACGGCCACAAGGTCGGAGCACTGAAGCATAAACGGTTCGTCAATTCGATACCGCTCAAGCAGTACGGCGTGACGTACAGTTTGGACTTTGCCCGGAACAGAGTGAGGATTCAGAGACTTGGGAAGTTCCGCGTGCTGGGCCTGCACCAGATACCTGCTGAGGCGGAGATAGCGAACGCTGTCCTGGTCCAAAGGTCCAGCGGCTACTACCTGCATGTAACGTGCTATCTCCCGAAAGATACTCATACGTTCCAAAATACGATCGGGAATGTTGTCGGGATAGATTTTGGTGTCAATTCAAAGCTGACATTATCTAATGGTCTGAAGGTAGACTTTGAGATTTGCGAAACGCCGAGGTTAAAGCAGCTGCAGAGGAAGCTAGCTAGGACACAAAAAGGCTCCAGAAACAGAGAGAAGGTTCGATTTCTTCTAAGGAAAGAATACGAAAAGCTGAACAACAAGCGCAGAGATACTCAAAACAAGGTTCTGGCCTTTTTAAAGCTGTACGATGCGGTAATATTTCAAGACGACTACATAAAGGGTTGGGCGAAGCTTTTCGGCAAGCAGGTTCACTCTTCAGGGATAGGCGGACTGAAGTCAAGGTTGAGGGACAGCCTTGAGACGGCTATCTCCGTACCGAGGATGGAGACCACCACCGGTGAGTGTTTCGCCTGTAGAAGAAGACACCGGCTTTCTCTTTCAGACAGGGTAATTGAGTGTGATTGCGGCTGGAAATGCGATAGGGACGTGAACGCTGCGCTTGTCATTCTAAGAAAAGGGGTTGGCCTGTACCCTGAACAGGCCGTAGGGCTGGACCGGTCCGAACTCAAGCCTCTGGAGAGGGAAGCTGCTGCGCGTATACTGGGAAGCAGCTCCTATATTCGCGTAAGCATCTCTCAATGAAAGAGGAAGCCCACCCCTTCAGGGGTGGGAGGAGGTCACAATAGTTGCAATCAAGATACGTATAAAGAAAACTTAAAAAAAATCCAAGAACTTAAAAAATAAATTGTAACTAAAACACTTTTTGATATATTGTATTAGTAATATAGCACATAGTCCATACTAGGACATAGTGCATAATTTTATATAGGAGGATACTTTTTATGGATTATTTTGAAAGGATGAAAAGGGATAGAGAAGAAAACAACTATTCCTTCAAAAATCTCAACATAGCTGTTGAGAAAACCTTGAAAAAGGAAGAACCAAACATTGTTCGATTGGTTTCTTCTGAGTATGTAAAGTATTTGCGATGCTGGGCGTTATCTGATCCAGATGAAACAGGTAATAGAAGAACTATACCTGTTATCTCATGGAATGAAGTTGAAGGCCAGAGTCTTTTTGGTCAGATGCTCGGAGATGAGAAAAACTTTTACAAAGGTGGTATCTTAGAAACATACAAAGATGGAAATCTTGCTGTACCTAAGTACCAAGCAGCAGACCCTGATCTAATAAATCTTCTTTTCAACAAGAATGATTTATCAGGTAGATCTGGTTCATGGAAACCAAGACGTGAGTATATTTTCAATGTTATTGATCGAGATCCAGAAATAATTGATGGAAGAAAAGTATTATGGTGTGTTGAAAACAAGAAAACTAAAGTATTACGATTTATTCCAATGGCTTTTGATTCGTTAGTTGCGTGTATGGAAAATGAAGGACCTGATGTTGAAAACTATGACATTGCATACATGATACGTACCTCAAAGAATCGCACAACACATTATATTCAGAAAGCAGGTGCAATGCTACGCAATGTAGTAACAGGTCCTCTAACACCTGAAGAACTTGAATATGAAAAATGGGACTTACTTGATTGTGTTAAATTAAGCTCAGCAACATTTTGCTTAAAGTGGTTCAGACAGACGATTGAAAGAATTTCTGAAGTTATGGGTATTGATTGGATCGGAATGTTTGAACAGCAAGCCAAACTTGAACTAGAATCAAAAGAGGAAGAAAGAATAGTTGAACAACCTGAAGTACAACCTATACCACGTACTCAACCATCTACAGTTACTGTTAGTCCTAGACATGTAGCTACAGAAGTTAAGCCAGCAGCATATACAGCAAAGATGCAAGAGTTAAAGACAGCTTCACAACCAATGCATACAAGTAATACAGTACGAAAAACACCTCCAGAACCTGTAACAAAGATGCAAGAGTCAAAGACAAGTACTGCAACACACCAAGGAGCTGTACAATCTAACATAGTTAACACAATAAAACAGGAAACGCTTAATCCAGCACCTATCCGATCCCTTTCTGGTATGAAAGATGCAACTACACAATCTCAGCCTAGTGGAACTATCAAGTGTGGGCATTGTGGTAAAGTGATACCAGCAGATTCAGAAACATGTCCTGTTTGTCGCGGTTTACTTTTAGCACCTTGTGATAAATGTGGAAAGCTTTTCTCAGTTTTTGAAACTGAGTGTCCGCATTGTGGTGCTAAGTATATTTTATCGTAGCAAACTATGCACTAAACCAGCTACCATAACAGTAGCTGGTTTAGTATGTTTAAAGGGGAGACAATGTATCTAGGTTGTGATTTATCATTAGCAGGTTCAGGTATTGTACTTATTGATGATAACTACGCAATAATAGACCACGTATTACTTACCTCAAAACATACTGGAGTAGAAAGACTTGCCTATCTTAAATATCAACTTTCAGCTTTTTTAGAAAAATATACAATAACATTCTGCGCTGTAGAGGGTGGTGCCTATCACGAGATAGGTAGAATATATCAGATAGGCCAATGGGCTGGTGTTGTACATTTATTGTTATTTGAACACAATATACCTTTTATAGAAGTTGCACCTTTACAAGTTAAAAAATATGTCTCAGGGAAAGGTCAGAAAGTAACAAAGCAATTAGTCATACTAGATGTATATAAAAACTTTAATGTTGAGTTTAGAGATGATAATCTAGCAGATGCATATGTATTATCACGCATTGCACATGATTACAGTTTTGCAAAACAGAATAGAGAAATACTATCTTTAACACAATATCGAAAAGAAGTAATTGATAAACTTTTAAAATCATATGTAAAGAGTAATGAGCTACTTTAGTTTTCAGTAGAGATATCAAACAAATACTTTTTTACTGTTTCAAATATAAGACTGGCTTGCTCATATGTATCACACGCAATCCCTCCTGCGCCAGCGTGTCCTCCACCTCCATATCTACTACACAACTCTCCTACATTTATAAGCCCATTTGATTCATCCATCCAAGGATTACGGCTCACTGCAACAGAGAACATATTCGATTTTGTTTTTGTGATATATATTGTATAGTGAGTTTGTGGGTCATATCTATAAGAAAAATATCTATCAAAAAATTCATTATCTAAGGTAGTTGAATCATAATAGACAACTTGGTGGTTTTTCTTAGCTATTGATTTAAAAACTTCAAATGATCTCTCAATACGTGATACAGTCTTTAAATATCTGTAATCAAGTATATCAGGTAATTGATTGTACTCAACAAGCTTAACTAATGCTGTTGAATCCTCAATAAACAAGTTTATAAGTTCTTCATATAGACTATTAGACTTCTTAGATAGTAATGCTAATCTAAATTTAACTCCAAATGACTGTCCTTTATAGATATATTCTGGATTTGGGTATAGTGCGCTATCAACCATATTTACTTCCTCCACTAGTTTCTTGAAAAAAGGAAATACTTTAAGTGAAGGAAATGTATCAAATATAACTTGACAGCAAGAGTGAGATGAAGGTACATATGCACCTTTAAAATTAATCTTACTAAGTGTAAATTTACCTAATCCTGTTTGATGATGATCAAACCAGTATTCAGCTTCAGAATGGTACATAAAATCAACAACTGCAATTGCATCAGGTTTGTCAGGAACAGTTAATTTTTCTTCCTGCCATGTAGTATTATAATCTACAGGTGTAAATGTGAAATAGTTATATCTACCCGCTTCATTTCTAAATCCGAGTGCAAATAAGACGGCAGACATAATTCCATCTACATCTGTGTGATGGAAAACATGAATATGCATTATAGCCCCCTTGTTGTTAATATTACATCAATATATAATATATCAACAAGAAGTAATAAACTAGATATTTTTTATATTAAAGAAGATGCTTGTTGTAGGCAGTATCTAATATCATTAACAAGGTCAGGATGGATGTTAAATACATCAGGAGCTACCTCACGTAATGAATACAACTCATCTTCACTCAGTAAAGAGTCTATAACTCCTTCCCAAACATGATCGGATATGTTACATGTGAGTGTTTTAGTATCAACAATTATATTACGAGAATTCGGATCATAGTAATCTGCAACTTTTGATGCAATCATCTCAAGTATTTCATCATCCTCTAAAATATCACGTACCATAGTATAGTATGTTTTGTCATCAAGAATAAACAATACAGTATTTGTTTTAAATATAAATCCACTATATATCTCATCACTGGCATATCCTTTTGTAAAAGGGAAAAAGTGTTTAATTGTTGTAGTATTACGTTGAATTCCTTCGTATGTTTCCTGTAGTAATGTATATAATGACTCTATAAATGTATCGGCATACGAATAGAATTCACTTGAATCCGTATTAGGTTCTTGTCCATCATGATCTTCTTTCCAGTATTTAACTAGTATAGTATATATTTCACTAGAATGAATAACAGGAGGATACGCATAAAATACTACATCAGAAAAATCTCTATCTGTTTCGTAATTCCATCCGTAACCTAGATCTTGTGTATAATCATTTAATATATCACAAAACTGTTCTGGTTGTTTAGAGAAAAAAGTGTGTTGTAGATCAAGTCCTGCTTGTATAAAGTAGTCACTTGATTTAAATTGCTCTAAGATGTATTTTGCTAATTTGTTGCGATTAGCAGATGACTGCAATGTATTAAGAATAGCTTCTTTTACTATCTCTTTTTCAAAATCTGAGAAATTATCTACTTGAATCATGTACCCTCAACTTTATGTTAAATCACATGTATTGATTAATAATATCAAACCATACAACTGGGCTACATAGAGTTTCTTTATACTTTTTTATAAGAGAGCGTGTAAAGCTTACATATACATCTTTATACTCAGGTTTTAAAGTACATGATTCTGTAACTAATGAAACAAATGATGGCTTAGAGAAGTAGGCACGTTTGTCTGGTGTAAGCAAGAATCTACGAATCAAACTTGGAATCTTTTCATATAATCGTCTTATATCATTCTCATCTAACGTATCCGATAAGCTCTTTCTTGCAATACTATAGTTTACAAGGTCAGCTATAAATGCACCATCACTAAAATACTCTTTAAAAATATTAACAACAACTGACAATGGTATTTGAATCTGTAACAACAAGCGCTTTCTATTGAACACAAATCCTACACATAACAATTCTGGAAGTATAACTAAATCAAAGAAGTTAAAATTTTCCTTTGTAAACTGAGTTATATCGTTAAACAGCTCAGAAACTGTATTTTCGTATATCTGATCTATAATAAGTTCTATCTGTGAGATATCAATATCTTCTACACTTATTATATCATGTTTACTTTTATATGTATCTAAATAAAAGTGAAGTACAGTAGTTTTATCTGGATAATCAAGAACATTAAAAGGATCAAAGACAATTGTTTTTGAAGAAGGGTTGTAATAGAAACACTCAACAAAATCAATATCTTTTTTCTGCAACACATCAACAAAGAACTCACCATCCATGATATGTTGAAACACTAAAGGCACTATTCTATTATATAGTAGCTTTGCGCATCTATAAGAGATTTCTGGTAGGTGTGTTCTAATATACATACCAAAATCTTCTGTAAATCTCTCGGTTTTATCTTTTATACTATCTACAGGACCTTTATCAGGAATAAAATCAAGTTTACCTTTATTGTCATCATCACTGGTTTTAATTCTTTCTAGTTCAGCACTTTTATATCTATACATAGTCTATTCCTCTAAGCTTTAAATATATCGTCAAATGATAACTTACCTTGTCTCAATTGTGAGAAAAATGCAAGTACTACATCTTGTTCCAATTCTTTAATTGCTGTCTCTGGTGTTACTATATTGTATGAAGAGAGCTTGCTTTCTACTCTCTTTAAGACATCATCAAATAGTTTGACACGTAATACATCCACATTAAAAGAAGCAGTTTCACTTGAACAAAGTTCATCAATTTCCGCACTTGAAAAGTAGTTTTTAAGTGTAGGAAGAATATCTACATATCCAAGCTTTGTAGGTAACAAGAATCTAGTAGCTTCTGGCCTTGTAAACACATCAGTAATAAGTTCGTCAACTAGTGGGAAATCTATTGATTCATAATCTATATGTTTATAATATCTAGCCATAGTAATATCCCTCATGCTAATTATAATCTGTTCTCTATATATTCTGTTAATGATTCTTCCAACTCAGAGACAGTATTACATATCCTACTCCATACTTCTTCTTTTGGATAAACAAAATCTTTAAGTTTATATCTGTGTAATATCTCACCCATTGTTATATCTTCAAATATATCATTAAGTATTGTACTAACTTGTCTTTCTAAGTTTTGTTCAGTTGGATCATTTAACAACTTCTCCAAATCCAGATCTTCCATAACTGAGTCTTTTAGCTTTGCAAGGTCTAAACTAAATAAATTGTACCAGTAATCACTTATCTTAACGCCAGACCTTGTTATAGCGATTCTTGCTTTAGGGTCAGTAAAATCCTTAAGTGCTTTATTAACAAAAGGATTTTCTTCTATGATTTTATACGCTTCTACAGGATTTAATCTAGAAAATGATATAGTTGCAAAGATTGTAGGAAATGTTTGTGAGGGTACATCAATAGATATAGTACCTACACCGTACGAAGAAGCTAATTGATTTGCAGCTACTTGAAAAGCCTCCTCCAGTCCTTTCTTATCATAAACATATGGAAGTTTTGAAAACAAATAAGCGCCATCTTGTTGATCAAGTAATTCTGAAATCTTTGCATCTATTATAGTTTCCACAGTATCTTCAAGTCTTCTAGTTTTAAAAGAATCCATGTTAGTACACCTCACTATTCTTATATGATTATAGTAAATAATAGATTTGTGTAGTTAAGTATTAAGTATGTTTGCTCATGTAGTCTAGAAGTATAACAAGTAATTCCTTAAACTCTTCTGATAGATATGGCATAGGTACAAACGATTTATCTTCTTCAATTTTCTTTGCTATAATGTATGTTAATGTATCAATAACTAGAAAAAAGTTATCAGGATCATATTCAAGAGCGTATAATGCTTTAGCATCTTTAATTTTGCAGTTTAATGTAGGTAATGGAAGATTCATAGTCTTTTCAAATTCTTTAAGTATTTCTTTTTCATGTGCATATATAAAGTTACAGATGATGTTTGGGTCAACTGTTAAGATTGCATCATGTAGGGGTTGTAAGCATAATGTTACTACTGTGTTATTTGTTATTATTCTATCTTTCATTTTATGTACAATAGAGTTATTTTTTCGAATCTTTTTTGATTCAAAGTCCATAAAGATATTTAGTAAGTTTTTTTGATGTTGCATACATGCATATGTATCTTCTACTTCATTAAACATCATATGTATAAAAAGATAAGCGTGTGCTTCTTTTACAGTATCTTTTTTGCTCCATCTAACTTGAGCTCTAACGTTATTATTAACATAAACGTTAGCATCAGAAAGTTCATTATGTTTATTTCTATAGAAATAATCATAACCCTCTTCAAGCGCATATGTAATATTGTAACTACCTATTCCTCTAAATATACTGTATCCAAATAGCATATCTATATTAATCTTACTACCTACGATTTTCTTTAAATCAGATTTATTGTAAAGGTAGTCCATACTATGCATAAAGTGCCTATTATCAGAATTCATCCATGTATGAAATAGATAAGAGTATTTTGTTAAATCAGGCATCATAGGATTTATACTGATACTATATATAATGTTACGTATCCTATTAGCAATATGCACACTTATCCATTTCTCCTCAATCATCTTACACCCTTTTGCTTGAAAAAGTAAGTTTCGAGTATGTATATATCTTTAGGACTTTTAGCATACATAGTAACAATCTCGTTTAGTATAGCCTTTACCTCCTCTGCTTGAAGGGGTATAACCATGTTATCTTTATGAATAAGAAATCCTTGATTGTGTATTCTAACAAAAACAAACAACGGATATGAATCACTATCTGTTATTGGCTTAACACCATACCATAACCAACCCTTTTCAGTTTTTTCAAAAGCAAGAGCGTCAAAGCGGGAAATCATACTATTCAGTAATTGAAGCTGCTTATTTACGATAGACATATGTACCTCCTGTAACTGGACCTGTTTCCACACATGGAATAGTATCCCCTTCCTCATCTAAGACAGGGATAGCAACACCTGATTCTCTACCTTCCCAATCATAATACAATGAACCATGTAGGCATATAGGTGGTTTAAGTTTAACCAATTGGTCGCCAGGATATTCTTCTTTTAAGTACGTATTAATATCAGTATGTAACGGAACTTGTTGTTCTTGTGACAACCTTCCCATAATGACAGCGCCAGTTGCAAAAAGAACCAGCATAGCTATAGCAGTGTAAAGTGGTGTTAGCTGTCTCATATTACGTTCTCCTTATACCATTTTATAATTTGCATATACTTGGTAGATGCCTTCTTGGGTATAGTCGTATGTAAAGATATGAGAGTTATGACATTCCCTTACCTGGAATCCATGATTATGTTCTTCTACAACATGCGACATTGCCCCACAGTATGGGCATCGTACTCTACCATATTTGCGTCTTGTTTGTACTTGATAGTGTCCTATTGTTATCATACTATATCTCCTTACAATTCATTTAATTTGTTACCAAGTGTATGGCTATACATTGGATCACTGTGTCGAGTAGTTTTGAGTGCCTCCTCCATTATGCGCTGTTCGTCTAATTCTTTCTGACGCTGGAGTCGTTTTTGCCTATCTCGCAATCGTCTAATAAATCCACTTATACCTCTATACCTTTCACGTAATTCAGCTTCATAAGCGCGTTTGACATAATCTATGACATCAGGTTGCGAGTATTCTATTGTGCCAGGATACACATAATTACCACATACTGGGCACACCATTTGTTCGAATGTCAAGCTACCACAGTGTGGACAATTGCCACCACCATGTGAAACAACAAAAGGCATAACGTTAGTGTAGGTAGCATATGTGAAAGACATAAGACACTGATGCACCTTCTTCTGCACTTCTGGATCTTTTGAGTTCTTATTCTTTAGATAATAATCAACCCTTTTACGATAGATAGGTATAAGTATCTTCCTATTTCTCCAAGCATAGAATCGGATACGAAGCATTGTTAAGTATGAAGGAGTGTACAACAAAAGCCAGCATATACCCAAAAAGAGACCAACTCTAATAATAAAAGCGAGTAGTGTAACAATAAATGTTGTAATTGGAAACACAGCCATATTACTACCTCCTTGATTTGTTATATGCTTCTAATAGTTTAGTATAATGTTGCTGGTTGTTAAACTTCGTATTAAAATACTCTAAGGTATCTACAAATAGTGTTGTAAGTAGCTTATCTTCGCTCATCTCTTGTAGTTCTTTTTTACATGGATTATGTAAGAGTGTGTTGTCAAGAAGCTTATCCATTGTTGACCTCCTTTCTATTATTGATATATTATATATAAGAGAGCAATATTATTCAACTAAAGAATAACAAGGAGTGGATGATGATAGGAACATTAGTTATCACACCTCAAGACGGAATTCAGTCTAGCACAATACCTGTAAGGATTGTACCAACATTAGGGCGTCAGTTGATTGAGAGGGAAGATGAGGTGCGACTTCTTATATTTACACAATACATCAACCCAGACAATGGTTCAGTAATATCACAATCCTCATCTTGTATATTTCAGAAAGATTATGATATATATGAACCTGCTGAATTAGACTTGTCTATTGACAGCAAAGGCAACGTAATATTTTCAGGACTACTTCGTTATATATGGGATAAAGAAGAGAGTGTGCTACTTGTCGAAGAACCTTATATATACATACCAGATACAATACAAGAAGATATACAAGAACTTGTAACATACTTTGTTATAGCAATACGTGTATCAGTTGAGTATTAATCGTTTGTACTAACTTCTTCTTCCTCCTTTTAGAACTTTCATCATGGAGGAAAGAAGAACAAACGAGGTGACGGGAAAAAACAGGCTTTCGCCTGCTATTCTACTGCTTCCTCTTCCTCTTCCATATAATCCTCTTTCAGATAAATATTCCCATCTGCATGTATCCGTACACACTTACCATCGTTAGGCACAAATACCCTAACGCTAAAGTCATCGTTTGCGTATAACTTTCCGTATTCGGTCTCATCAAAGATGTTTAGTGTTAATGTTTTCATTCCATTCCTCCTAAATATTATTAAATTCATCATTAAAAGTAACGCAAATTTAAGAGAGGGGATAGTGTTATTAAAAGTACTATGTAAACAGTCCTCCTTGCTTTCTATACTCCCCTAGCGATAAAAAAATAGGAGTAAGGAACTAACTATTCCTTACTCTTGAAAAAAAAGAGTGAGGCTTGCACCTCACTCTATAAACATTGCTTCCCTACAATGATAGACCATGCTCTTCTTCTTTGCAACTTCAATAGCTTCCTCAAGTCCTTTCGGATCCCCTATCCACTCATTCTCCACGAATCTTGCTATCTCAAACAATTCTGCTACATTCTCATTCTCATTGATAGTCCATATTCTGTACACGCGTATATCAAAGTTCTCTCTGCTGCGATAACACTGTACGACAATATCATTAACATCAATCGGCACTAGCGCGTGTACCGAATTCGATAGCTCTCCCTTCTTCCTGACATATAATGCTTTCTTTCTTTCTCCCTGTGGACCTGCCACTATCTGGCATCTTCCACTGTTGCTCATTCCTCCACCACTTTCCCATAGACATTTCTTTCCGCTTTTTGATACTTCTAATTCTATATTCATATAATCCTCCTATAATATTTTAAAATTTTCATCATGGAGAAAAAGGGAAACAAACACAAATAAGGCTGGCACCAAGGCTGGCTGAGCAGTCCTGCGGAAAAAAGAAGGCGAAGTGTCCACCTTCAATCACTTTCTTCTGGAGCTTCCTGAGGTTGCTCTGCCCTTATGTTCACTATCCACGTTTCTTTGTTTGTTCCCGTTAGTTCACTTAACCTCTTCTCTAACATCTCCGCTAAGTCTCTTATGTCCTCTTTTGTTCTTATTGTTACTATCATTGTTTCCTCCTTTACTCTTTTTCATACGGGAGGGTTTTAATCATCGACCCTCCTCTAATAACTGTACAAGGGCTTTTGTTACATCAGTGCAGCGACTTGCTTGAAAAACCAGATGAGTGCGAGAATGACAAGCAACTCCCCTATCAGTGCACCAACAAGATATGCAGCAGCACCTTGACCAAGAAGCCGCCCTTTAAGCTGATGTAATTCCTGAACTTGCTCTCTGCTACTTGTAAAATTCATTTTTTTCTGAACCGGAGCAAGAAACCGCACCAGATACGCTTCTATCTCTGCATCGGTCCAGCCTTTGAATTGTGGAATCTCTTTGGAAGCATCGTGCCAGACAATGTGCTTTTTATACAAGTTGTAGAGAGAGATTGCACTATACCCCCCAAGCGCAATACCATACCTAAAACTACGATATAAACTAGATAACATATAACCTCCTTAATATGTTAGAAGTTAATGAAGTGTGTGTGATCTTATTGTAATGTCACCTGAATACACATACAAGAATACACACAACAACACATACAAGAATACACACAACAACACATACAAGAATACACACATACAAGAACACATACAAGAATACACATACAATAAAACACATACAAGAGAATACACACACAATAAAATACACACAATGAAACACATACAATGAAACACACACAATAAAATACACACAATGAAACACACACACAATGAAACACACACAAGAAAATACATACAAGAGAGTGCGTGCAATGTGCTAACTAATACACATTATATACATACTGTTACGATTAATTAAACTAATATACAATGATAGTAATAATGAAATTCTCCAAACATA
>Ga0209809_1000906_pt1 | contig 25381 bp, 21 predicted proteins | sample YNPMSTMetaG_FD_186172 | JGI IMG/M metagenome (GOLD analysis project Ga0209809, IMG submission 186172) | Anoxygenic and chlorotrophic microbial mat microbial communities from Yellowstone National Park, USA - YNP MS-T MetaG (SPAdes) (version 2) ...
ATACAGGGCCTTACCTTCCATCCTTTTCCCAAATTTGATGCTGGATTATCCTGATCCGGGATCTCCTTTGCGCCTCCTCCTACTTCTCCTTTTGGATTCTCCGCCGAAATGGACCTGGTCTTCGCGGATGAATACAAATATATTCCCCATAATGCTAGTAAGAGACTATTAAATCCTTCCATATTCTGATACCCTCCACATTATTTTATAAATTTTACTTTCATCCAGTAAACATTATACGATTCCCATAGCGACATAGTAAAATATACTATTTCGCCTTGATTCTCTACATATAAAGGATGCATAAAAGCCCCATAAAGTCCAGGGTAATCTTCTGCAGATACAAGCGTCAATGGGGTACTCCAAGGTCCCCATGGATAAAGAGCTTCTCTTATCTCTATGTTATGGCTCTTTTCATTAAGATAGGTAATAATCCATCTTTCAAGGTATCGATTATAAATTATAGAACATTCTCCAACTGGAGGATCAATAATTAGTAAAGCTTTCTTTTCATCTTTAGACCATTCAGGATTACCCTTTTCGTCGATTCCTGTGAAGTATAAATAAGCAGAAGGATTTTCTAAATCCCCAGAATTTACTTTCATTAACTTCACTCCTCCAAAACGTCCTGCAGGAATACCCCATATTAAAATATCACCTTCATCTATTCCAAAATTAGGATTAACTATAGGGGTTCCTTTTACCTTGTAAATTGCTACTTGAGCAAAGTTACTATTACCTTCCCACCTTGGTCTTTCTAGTTTCTTCCATGTCCATCCTCCATCTTCTGAAACAGCTATTCCAGAATAATTTGTCTCCCAATATCCAGGCTCTCCCCATTTTTTAACTGCCATAAAAAAGAGATACATTTTATTTCCAACTGCAACACCATTAGTAGGAATGGCTGTAGTATCTTGAAGGTCCCTATGGATTAATTCTTTTGCATATTTGTTAAGATTATAAGTAAAGTTACTAGGGATAAAAGATTTAAGGAATTTATTTAGCCCGTCTTTCTTTTGAAAATAATACAAATCACCATTTTCAGAAAAATACTCTATAAAGATATCGTAGTCATTCTGCCCACGCGCCATTCCTCCAAGTCCATATCTTGCGTTCGAGAAAGAATTAAAATAATCTAAGTATTCCCCTGCAATAATCCAGTTTTTAGCGTCTTTACTATAATAAAATAGGTATCTATTGTTTTGTTTAGAGATTCGTAAAAATGGCACAGAAAAATCAAGAGAGATTATCTTCTTAAAGATTCTATTAAAAGTACCACTTGCCTCTATTGAATTACTCCCTGAATATCCCCATAATAACCAGTTATTCTCATCTTTAAAGATAATTAAACCAAAGAGGTCAATACCATGTAGCATTGCTTCATTTTTAGAAATTTTCAGCTCAATTGACCAATTATCATTTGTTGGAAATTTAAGGAATTTAGGAGTTTTATCTATTCCCATCCAAAAATCACTCCCCTTCGCCACATGTATCCTTAAATTATTATCTTCTACCTCGTAGTAAGACCCCTCTCTTGCCCAGATGAAGTCATCAAAAATTATGCCATCTGATGGATTGATATCTGAAGTAAAAGCCATTATATTACTTCGCCACAGATCTTTATCTTTCCCAAAAGTATCGCCAAAGACAAAATATATTCGATTCCCCATTTCAAACATATGGCCTAGATCACACCCATAAACAGCTCGTTCTTCACACAAAGAGCCATTTATACTATCAATACCTGTTAATTTAGCAACCATTTCTACCTTTACATCTCTTATAATCCCCTCAATCCCAAAAGCAATCTTATCTATTAAAGAAAAAATTGATATCAGAAAAAGTAATAAAACAACATATTTCATAAATCAATCTCCCTCTATATTTTCCTTTAAAGTTTTCGATATTAATATAACATAACTTTACTCGAGACAATCTTAGTAAACTTCCAAGTCCTAAGCTTAAATTACCAAAATTATTTACAAACATCATACATCTTTACACATTAAGGACTTATCCTTTCATTCCAGTTAACGTTATTCCCTGTATAAAATACCTTTGTGCTAAGAAGAAAACGATTAAACAAGGCAAAGTTATAACTACTGAAGCTGCCATAAGGTAATGCCAATCGGTAGAATATACCCCTCTAAATGCATATAAGGCAAGAGATAACGGATACTTTTCCATTTGGTTTAAGTAAACAAGAGGACCAAAAAAGTCATTCCACGCCCCCATAAATTGAAATATAGCCACAGACGCAATAGCAGGTTTAGAAAGGGGAAGTATAATTTTTCTGTAAATTGTAAAGTATCCTGCTCCATCAATTATTGCAGCTTCGTTTAGCTCCCTAGGAATTGTCAAGAAGAATTGTCTTAATAAGAAGATAAAGAATGGAGATCCAAAGAATGATGGAATAATTAATGGTTTAAAAGTATTTACCCATCTTAAAGAAGTAAACACTATAAATAATGGGATTATAGTTACTTGAGAAGGTAACATCATAGTAGAAAGTAAGAGCATAAAAAGCACTTCTCTAAATTTGAATCGGAACATTGCAAAACCATATGCTACTAAAGAAGAAGACAATAAAGTCCCTAGCATCGTTAAGCTAGTTATTATCAAAGTATTTCTTAAATGAAAAGAAAAGTTCATAATCTTCAACGCTTCTGGAAAATTCTTCCATACAACAGGATTCGGAATCCACTGAGGAGGAAAAACCCATACATATTCAGGCTTTTTAATTGCTGTAGAAATCATCCAAAGAAATGGGATAAGGAATCCTATACTTAATCCACTAAGAACAATATAAAAGAATATTTTAGTAAGCAGGTTAAATTGACTTTTTCTCATTTTCATTAGCTCTTTCTCACCGTCCCTCTGCTTCGTAATAGACCCAGTAAGAAGCAAGTTTAAATTGTATTATAGTTAAAAGTAATATTATAATAAATAAAAGCCATGCCATAGCTGAGGCGTACCCCATTCTTAATAATAGAAAACCTTGTCTAAAAAGGTAAAGTACATAAAATAAAGTAGAATCTACCGGACCTCCACCTGTCATCACATATGCCTGAGTAAAATATTGAAAAGCGCCAATTATTCCCATAATTAGATTAAAGAATATCACAGGAGATATCATAGGGAAAGTGACATGTCTAAACTTTTGCCACCAATTTGCCCCGTCTAATTCTGCCGCCTCATATAGTTGTTCAGGAACTCCTTGAAGACCAGCTAATAGTATTACCATTGTTCCGCCTACACCCCATAAACTCATTAAGATAAAAGCAGGCTTAGCCCATTTTGGATCACTTATCCATCCAGGACCTTGGATTCCTATTTTACCTAACAGGACATTTATTAGTCCATAAGTAGGATTAAAAAGCCAAACCCACAAGAGAGACAAAGCTACTCCAGAGGTAACAGAAGGTAAATAAAAAATAGTTCTATATATGGTAACCCCATATAACTTCCTATTAAGAAGTAATGCCAAAATCAAAGCTACTCCTATTCCTAAAGGGACAGAAAAAACTGTGTAATATACAGTATTATACAAAGAAAGCCAAAAGAGTCTATCTTGAGTCAAGAGTTCTATATAATTTTTAAAACCTATCCAAGAAGTACCAGGCTTAAAAAGTTCGTAATTTGTAAAGCTCAGATAAAGTGATGCTATTATGGGAATTATCACAAACATCAAAAATCCTAAAAGCCACGGAGATATAAAAAGATACCCATATTTAGCTTCTCTCTGAGCCAATCTACTTTTACGCTCCATAAGTTAGACTTTCCTCCTTCTATAATCACTTAAATTAATTTCAGAAGCTACAGCTATCCTATTTGTTTGCAGGATAGCTGTAGCTCATTAACTCTACTTCTTTTTTAGAACCTCGTTGATCCTTCTTGCAGCTTCATCTAGAGCTTGTTTAGGTGGAATACCACCCAAAATAGCATTGTCAAAAGCTTGCTGCATAGCGTCTGTAATAGTAGGATATTCTGGATGTCTAGGTCTAGGTCTTCCAACTTTCATCTGAGCTATACCTACACTCCAAGGATAAGTGGAATCTTGTTTCATCTCTTTAGAAATAGACATTCTTAGTGCTATTCCATAGCTACTAGCTAGAGTTTTTATCATATATGGGCTAGTAAGATATTTAATAACTTCACCTGCAGCTTCCTTATTCTTACTCCCAGACCACATAGCAAAATGCCAACCGCCAACTCCACTTACACGAGTTCCTTTAACTGCTCCAGGTGTAAAAGTTACTTTCCATGGGACTGTCTTCAGATACTTCTGCCAAGGACCAAGACTAAAAGTACCACGATATTCCATAGCTACCTTCTGCCCTATAAAAGCCCCTTCAGGACCAGCTTGTATCTGTCCAGCCTTAGGAACAATCTTATACTTATTTACTAGATCACTTAAAAATTGAACCGCTTCAACAGCTTTGGGCTCATTACATACAGCTCTAGTACCATCTGGACTTATAATATCGCCCTTGTTTGCCCATATAAAGGCTGAAAGTATCCACATCACATACTCATTTCTTCCAAGAGGTATGCTTAGACCAAACTGATCAATTTTCCCATCACCGTTGAAATCCTGAGTCAACTTTTGTCCTATAGATACTAACTCTTCCCAAGAAGTAGGTGGCTTAGAAATTCCAGCATTTTTAAAAAGAGCAGTATTGTAGTAAAGTAGATGAGCATTTGTTTCTAGTCCTACCGCATAAAGTTTTCCATCCCACGTCATTTCTTCTAATGCAGGCCGCCAATAATCTCTCTGAACTTCTTTTGGCACCCATCTATCCAATGGTTCAAGTAATCCCCTCGTAGCATAAGCAGGAACATTTATTCCATCTACAGCGAATATATCTGGCAATTGTCCAGCAGCTGCAGCAATTCTAAATTTCTGCTCCCAGTCTGGTACCCTAGTCCACTGTATCTTTATATTGGGATGTTCCTCCTCGAAAGGTCTCCAAAGAGTCTCATATACTCCCTTATCTTTATATCTCACATCAAAATCATGAGGAGTCCAAATGGTTACCGTAGTAACTTCAGCCCCAAAAAGAGAAGAAAAAGTACACATAAACAAAATACCTACAACTAAAGATATTAATCTTTTCATGCTCAAATCCCTCCTTTTATAATTTTTTTAGTAAATATAGTATTCACTTAACTTCTCCCTCATCTCTTCCCCCTTCTACTTGATTCTCTTATGATGAGCTCTGGCTTTAGTATTACCACCTCCTTTCTAAGCTTTGCGATCCTTCCCAGTCTACGCAGGAGCAACTGAGCAGCAGTGGAACCAATTGTATATATGGGCTGAGAGATAGTAGTTAATGGAGGGTCTATAAGTGGAGCCCATTCTAAATCATCAAATCCAACAATCCCTATGTCTTCAGGGATCTTAAGTCCTAAGTCCTTTATAGCCAGAAGGGCACCTGTAGTCATTACATTATTTGTAACAAAAAGGGCATCAGGTTTTGCTCTTCCTATAAGTCTCTTGACTGCTCTGTACCCTCCATCCTGAGTGTACTCTCCATTTTCTACCAAATCTTCATCAAATTCTATCCCGTTATCCTCTAAGGCTTTCTTATATCCTTCAAGTCTCTCTTTTGCTGTCATCACCTCTAGGGATCCTGTGATTATGCCTATTCTCTTGTATCCTTCAGCGATAAGATGTGATACTCCTTCGTATGCACCGCTCACATTATCGATTATTACCGCATCCACATCCAGTCCATCTATAAGCCTATCTATAAGCACCAGAGAGATCCCCCCATCTATTATCTCTCTTATACCTCTATGATCCCCTCTAGCTGGAGCTAATATTATTCCATCAACCTTCTTCTCATAAAGTACCCTAAGATAATGGGTCTCTTTCTCTATATTTTCATCCGCATTACAGAGTAACAGGCTATAACCAGCAACATTCAGAACATCCTCAATACCCCTAACTACCTGAGTAAAGAATGGATTTGTTATATCAGAGACTATTACCCCTATCAGATTTGTCCTTACTTTGATGTTATCTCTTTCTCTATACCTTTCATAGCCGAGAGAGTTGGCAACTTCAATTATTCTTTTACGGGTATCTTCTCTAACATAACCTGTATTATGTAAAGCCCTAGATACAGTAGCTGTCGAAACTCCAGCTATTTCTGCTATCTCTTTTATAGTTACTGGCATACGCTTATCCCTCTTTGCATTTTCTATGTAACTAACCTAATTTTACAATGAAAAATTTATAGAGTCAAGGGGGGTATGAAGATCGCATTACTTATGCTATAATTCATTATAAAATCAAAACTCTTTTATAAGGAGGTCTCTATGTATTTTATAGGAATAGACTGTGGAACTCAGAGTTTGAGGACCGGTATCTTTGACGAAAAGGGAACACCATTAGCCTTTGCCGTCAAAGAATACCCCGTCTATTATCCTTCATCTGGTTGGGCAGAACAGGACCCTAATGACTGGTGGTCCGCCCTGAAATTTACAGTGAAAAAAGTAATGCAGGATTCAGGAGTAGACCCAAAGTCGGTCAAGGGAATAAGTCTAGACGCTACTGCCTGTACAGTAGTTCCCTTGGATGAAAATGGAAATCCCTTAAGGAGAGCACTATTGTGGATGGATGTAAGGGCATTTAAAGAAGCGCAGGAGGTCACAGAGACTAAGGATGAAGTATTGAGATATGCCGGTGATGACGAATCTGCTGAATGGATGATTCCAAAGGCTATGTGGCTAAAGAGGAATGAGCCAGAAGTATACAAAAGGACTAGATATATGGTAGAGGCAACGGATTATCTTATGTATAAGCTTACAGGGAGATGGACGATCTCTATGTGTAATGCCACATGTAAATGGAACTATGTATCCGTATTAGGAGGATTTCCCATTGGCTTACTAAAGAAATTAGATATGGAGGATCTACTGGAGAAATGGCCCAAGGATATATTGAGTATCGGAGAGGTCTCTGATCATCTCCTGCCTTCTGTAGCAGAGGAATTAGGACTACCATCAGACATACCTGTAGCAGAAGGGGGTATAGATGCCTATCTGGCAATGGTAGGAATAAATATAACCAGTCCCAACAAGATGGGAATGATAATGGGGTCCTCTACCTGTCATATGGTAGTTACAGATACCGCTGTCTTCGGCACCGGGGTCTGGGGTCCATATCCTGATGCCCTCATAAAGGGTAAGTGGGTCCTTGAGGGAGGACAGACCTCTACTGGTTCTGTGGTTAAGTGGTTCGTTGATCAGTTTACAAATGCATCTTATGAAGAGTTAGATAGTAAAGCCAGTGAGATTCCCCCTGGCTCTGAAGGTCTCATCTTACTTGAATACTGGCAGGGTTATAGATCTCCAATAAGAGACCCTCTTGCCAGAGGAACCATCTGGGGGCTGAGTCTGAAGCATACTCCTTATCATATACACAGAGCCATATATGAAGGGACTGCCTATGGAACAAGAAACATTATAGAAGCCATAAGATCGAAGGGGGTAAATATTGGAGAGATATATGCCTGTGGAGGTGGAACCAGGAGTAAACTCTGGCTTCAGATAAAAGCAGATGTCTGTGGAATGCCTATCTATGTACCTGAAGTGGAAGAGGCTGGGTGCCTCGGCTCTGCAATAGCCGGAGCGGTCGGAGCTGGATACTTTAAGGACCTAAGAGAGGGAGCCAGCCAGATGGTAAAGATAAAGAGTATGATAGAACCAAATCTTAGGAATAAGTCCATCTACGATTTCTACTTCGACAAATACAAGAGGACCTACATACAGTTAAAAGATCTGATGCATGAGATGAACATATAAAAATATGAGTAGGGGATCAGAATAGATGTATCCCCTACTCATAAGATAATATCGATCATTAATTTAAACCTAATAGCTCCTTTGCCTTCTCTACTGCAGTTGTCGCATCTGGTGCATAACCATCTACACCTATCTCATCTGCGTATCTTTGGGTAACTGGTGCCCCTCCTATCATAACCTTGACCTTGTCTCTTATCCCCGCCTCCTTAAGGGCATTTATTGTATCTTTCATTGCAAGCATCGTAGTGGTTAGAAGGGCAGACATCGCCACTATATCGACATTCTCATTCTTTGCAACTTCTACAAACTTCTCTGGAGGTACATCTACTCCAAGGTCTATTATCTGAAAACCTGCACCCTCTAACATCATAGCTACGAGATTCTTACCAATATCGTGTAGGTCTCCTCTTACCGTTCCTATGACAACCTTACCAACATAGGTAGCACCTGTCTGGGTTAAGAGTGGCTTTATGAGGTCCATCCCTGCATGCATAGCCCTTGCTGCTATTAAAACCTCTGGTACATAGTATTCGTTGTTCTTAAACTTTTCACCAACGACATTCATCCCTGGCACCAATGCCTTGTCGAGAATCTCTTTTGGAGATACTCCCTCTTTCAATGCCTGCTCAACAAGCTCTCTCACCTTTTTGGCATTCCCTACGATCAAAGCCTCTGAAATTTCCTGCAAGTTTACCATCTATTTACACCTCCAAGAAGTATTTTTATTTATTCTATCACATCATTTGGAATTTTGGAAGTGATACTAAAATTAAACCAGTTTACTTAAGACGGCAGGTATAATATACTATTAGTTATGGAAGCGAACATAGTTGAAATTGATATTAACAATCTCAGAAGAAATATAGAGGTATTAAAGGGGTATATAGGTCCTTATGTCAAGTTTATGGCTGTTGTAAAGGCAGATGCATACGGGCATGGACTTAAAGAGATAGCTCCATATCTCGATAATGTTGATGGATTTGGAGTAGCCAACATAGAAGAGGGGATTATACTGAGAGAACTTGGTATAAAAAAGCCTGTCCTTATAATGGGTGATATATTTCCTGCAGATATAAAGGATATCATACACTTTAACATAACCCCATCGGTATCAAACCTAGAGACCGCAAGACTGATATCTAAAGAGGGAATAAAAGAGGATAGAGAGATCGCTATACATATAAAGGTAGACACCGGTATGGGTAGATTTGGTTTCTTACCTGAAGAATTACTGAAAGTTATCGATGAGATCTTAAGCCTGGAGAATCTAAAACTTGAAGGTATATTCAGCCATTTCAGTACCGCTGGCACTGATAAGGAGTATGTGGACTTACAGTTCAGGAGATTTCTGGAGTTAATGTCTATGCTGGAGAGGAGAAAGATATTCTTCTCAATCAGACATATAGCCAATAGTCCGGCGGTACTATATCATCCTTACACTACTATGGATATGGTAAGGGTAGGGATAGCTATGTATGGAATCAACCCTGTAGATACAGATACCCCTGTAGAATTATTGCCAGTTATGAGTCTAAAATCCAGACTGCTCTCTGTTAGAGAGATACCCAATAACTGGTCAGTAGGATATGAAAGGACTTTTATATCAGAAAAACCTATGAAAATAGGAATAGTACCGATAGGTTATGGAGATGGTATTCCTTTTCAACTATCGAATAATGGGTACCTCCTGGTAAGAGGCAAGAAAGCTCCAATTATAGGGCGAATCTGTATGGACTATACAATAGTAGACCTAAGTAGCATACCTGAGGCAAAGGTGGAAGATGAGGTAGTATTAATAGGGACCCAGGAGGGAAAGACCATTTCGGTCGAAGAAGTGGCAAAAAGATGTGGAGTAATTCCATACACAATAATTACGAATCTCAAGGGAAGGATAAAAAGAAAGTATATCAGTAATTAAAGAGCTGGCTACGACTTGTAGGCTATGGTATAATATTTAATGAAGAGAACTAACCTTAAGGAGGAAGGATCGGATGAAGAAGGATATTCACCCAACATACTATACAGATGCGGTAGTTATATGTGCCTGTGGTAATACATTTATAACGGGCTCAACAAAGAAGGAGCTGAGGGTAGAATCATGTTCCAAGTGTCACCCCTTCTTTACGGGACAGCAGAAGATTGTTGATACCGAGGGAAGGGTAGAGAAGTTTAGGAGGAAGTTTAACTTAGGAGACAAAGAATAGGTTTGAAAGAAGGAGAAAAGATAGTAACTGTTAATAGAAGAGCCTATCACGATTATGATATAGAGGAGACTCTTGAAGCAGGAATAGTTCTATCTGGAACTGAAGTAAAGAGTCTTAGAAGAGGGAGCTGTAACTTACGAGATAGTTATATACAGATAAAGGATGGAGAAGCCTGGATAATAAATATGCATATACCACCCTATAAGGAGGGTGGTAGGTATAATCTGGATCCAGATAGAACTAGGAAGTTACTCCTCCATAAGGAGGAGATAGAATACCTCGCCGGTAGAAGTCAACTGCGGGGTTATTCGATAATACCACTGAGGGTATATTTTAAAAGAGGCAGAGCCAAGTTAGAGATAGCCTTAGCCAAAGGTAGGAAACTTGTAGATAAGAAGAGAATACTTATAGAAAAGGAAAAGGTAAGGGAATTAGAAAGAGCATTGAAAGAGTACAAGGGGGCGTAAGGATTCGACGGGGATAGAGAGGTCAAAAGGAGCAGGACGAGTCACCGCAGGCTCGTAAAAATGCGGTAAAAAAATAACTGCTGACAATCAGTTAGCACTAGCTGCCTAATTAGATAGGCAGAGGTCATTCCTGCCTTAGCCTGCGAGGTAGGAAATGGCCTGACCCTAGCAGGCTAACTCTTCTTCCTCTGCTCACAGGGAGAAGGGGAAATTAAAGGTGAGCTTACTTCTATAGCCCTGCCTCTGGGGTACTATAGAAGGAAATCTAAACAGGGGCTAATCCTGTAGGAGCCTTTTGGCTTCTCATTCTCGGACGCGGGTTCGATTCCCGCCGCCTCCACCAAAATATTATGAAAAGTAAAATATACCTTATCTTTTTTATTTTTGGCTTTCTATCTATAGCTTCTCTAGCGTACGGCGGACAAGGTTTCTACTCCCTCGAATATCCGCCCATAAATGGTATAATCTGGGAACACCTAGAAGATGGAGATGTCTTTAAGATACTGATCTCCTCAACAGACTTTGACTTTAACTATGCATACCTTCAGAATCCCTACAGATTTTTTATAGATATATCTCCCATCAATGTCAATTTGACTAAGACAGAGATACCGATAGATACTGATGGAATAATAAGGATAAGGATAGCAAGACAGAGTGAAGATAAAATAAGATTCGTCTTTGACCTCACCGGACCCATAAGATACAAAGAGATAAAGAAAGAGGATTCTGGTATTACTATAGTCTTTCCTCCAAGATTAAAAGAGCTACGCATAGAGAAGAATTCGGGTAGAGTGTATCTCAATGTTGTATCAACCCGTAAGAATCAGCTAAATCCAGAGGTATTCTTCTTAGGTAACCCTGACAGGATTGTGATCGATATCCCTGATATGACACTTATGTATGACAACTATCTCTCTCCTACCTCATCCCCCGAGATAGGGATAAGTCAGTTCAGTATATATCCTCCCTCTGTCAGAATAGTTTTAAAAAATGGTGTTAAAAATGAGTGGTCGATAGAGGAACCAAAAGAGGCAGGGACTTTTCAGATAAGTCTACCTGTGCTACAGACGGTAGATGCCACAAAACCTGTAATTATACTGGACCCAGGGCATGGAGGAAATGACCCTGGAGCCATTGGACCTAGCGGATTGAAAGAAAAAGATGTTACCCTTGATATTGTACTGTATATGAAGGGTCTACTGGAATCATCAGGATATCAGGTGGTTCTGACCAGGGACGGAGACTATAATGTATCTCAAAACCCTCAGAGCTCACGGGACGAATTAAACGCCAGGGTTGTAATTATAAATAACCATAGTTCAGCGATACTCGTCAGTGTACATTGTAACTCGGCATATTCCCCGATCCCCGGTGGGATAGAGGTATTCTACTATAGAGAAGAGGATAAAGTCTTTGCTGAAACTGTCTGCAGTTCTCTAGTAGATGTAACAGGTAGATACAACAGAGGTGTTAAGAGGGCAGAGTTCTTTCTCCTAAAAAATACAAACATTCCCGCCATTCTTGTAGAAGCTTTATTTATATCAAATCCCTTAGAAGAGAAGTTACTTATGGACCCATTGTACAGGAGAAAGATTGCAGGCGGAATAGTTACAGGCATACTAAGATATCTGGAGAGGAAGAAATGAGTAGACCGATAGGGATATTTGATTCAGGCTTGGGAGGACTTACAGTATTAAATGAACTCATTAAGGCTAACCCCTATGAGGATATCATATATGTGGCAGATACGATCCATATGCCCTATGGAAATAGATCCGTTCAGGAAATCGTAGGTTATATGAAACAGATAGTATCTTTTTTGGAGAGGATGAATGTAAAGGCTATACTTGTAGCATGTAATACAAGTTCTGCCCTAGCTCTAAATTATATAGAGAGTATTACTTCGACCCCTATAGTTGGTCTCATAGAACCTACAGCGGAAAGACTTTCTAAAAAAGAAAATATCAAAAAGATAGGGGTTCTGGCTACTAGGGCTACTGTAGCTTCTCTGGCGTATACCCTAGCAATTAAAAGATACAATCCAAATTTACAGATAATAGAGAAATCTGCCCCACTACTTGTCCCTTTTATAGAGAACAGGGTGAGAAAAGAGGTGTTACTTAAAGCGCTATCAGTATACCTCGATCCACTCATAAGAGCAGATATAGATATACTCATACTAGGATGCAGTCATTATCCCTTGTATTTAAAGGAAATTAGTAGTATTCTATTAGAGAAAAGTAAAAGGAGTATAGATATTGTAGATCCGGCGGTATATGCGGTAGAGGAATTACTGGGAAGGTTGAAGGATATGGGTATGATAAGAGAAGGGACGGGTAAGATAGAGTTTTTCACTACAGGGGACGCTTATGAATTTAGGGAGAAGGCTATCATCTTTCTCAATAGACCCATTAAGGTAAAGCATATAAACCTTAAAGAAGAGGGAGAGGTTAAATTATGGCAAAAATAGTTCCATCTCTCCTTTCTGCAGATGTGCTGGAGATAAAGGATCTGCTAAAAGAATTCAGAGACTTTGGTGTAGAATGGCTACATATAGATATAATGGATGGACACTTTGTGCCAAATTTAAGCTTTGGGCCACAATTTGTAGCATCTATAAGGAAGAACAGCGACTTCTTACTGGATGTCCATCTTATGGTGACTCCTCCAGAAAACTTCATAGATTCCTTCGTAGATGCAGGAGCGGATCTAATTACCGTACACTTAGAAGCAACTCCTCACATACACAAGGTTATCTCCAGTATAAAATCTTCAGGTTGTAAGGCAGGGGTTGCTATAAATCCAGGGACACCCATTTTACTTCTGGAAGACATAATAGAAGAGATAGACCTGGTACTGATTATGAGTGTAAACCCTGGTTTTGGGGGACAGGAGTTTATAGAGAACACATTCAAGAGGCTAAAAAACCTGAGAGAGCTCTGCAGGAGCCTAAATATTTCTCCACTTATAGAGGTAGATGGTGGTATAAATGAGGAGAATATAGAAGAGTTATTGAATTTTGGAGTGGATATGGTAGTTATAGGTTCTGCTATAACTAGGTCTAAAGACAGGAAGTCTAGGTTGTCTAAATTAAATAATATTATAGAAAAGAGACAGGGTGAGTATTTAGAAATTTATTCCAAAGAAAAGGCAGGTGAAGGTTATGGGTAAAAAAGCTCCGGCAAGATGCCCAAAGTGCGGTAGTACAAAGATACTTCCTAAAAAGGGCGACCCATCTAAATGGGAGTGTAAGAACTGTGGTGCTACCTTCTCAGCAAATGTTTAAACACCAACGAGGGCTACCAGAAGAGCTCTGGTAGCCCTCGACTATTTTCTATTCCTCTATAGCCTTCTCTATACTCTCCAGAAAGACTGATTCGGGGACAGCTCCCACTATTTCTTCCTTATCGTTTATAACCGTCTTGGGGACACCACTTACATTGTAGTAGTTTCCTAGTTGAGGAAACTCGATAACTTCGATACCTTCGGCAGTAATATATTTACTCTCTAAAGCAAACTGATAGGCAGTATGCACCATCCTTGGACAGTATGGACAGGTTGGAGTTACAAATACCTGTATATTGACCTCCTTGTTAATCTTGGCAAGCCTTTCCTTTATATCCTTGGATAACCTGGTCTCTCTCTTACTGACATCTATTATGGTTTCTATAAGAGAGGAAAATTCGTACCCAGATGGAATTCCATAGAACCTTATCCCGTAATCTTCATCCCCAGCTATGATAATAGCAGGAATCCTTTTTACGTTATACTTCTTTACGTTTTCTTCGTCCGTTATAAAGTCGTAAGTCTCCAATTTTATCTTCTCAGACAGACTAGAAAGTTCCTTCAGTAACTCTCCAGTCTCTCTGCAATACTCACACTCTACGCCAGGGATAAATAAACCAGCCTTCTGAGTAAAAAACAGTAATTCTACCTCATTAACAAGTTCTCTTGCAAAAATATCTTTCAAGTAATTCCTTTCCTTCTCTCCTATAAATGCCATAGAGAAAATCCTCCTTTACTGTGTTAGTCGAATATCTTCTAAAGACACCTCTTCTCCAGGTTCTTCAACCCTTTCTACCTCAACGTTTCTATAACTGGGAAAACCTGTCCCTGCAGGTATAAGATTACCAATGATGACATTCTCCTTCAGTCCAGAAAGTGTATCTATCTTACCCTTTATAGCAGCTTCGGTCAAAACCCTTGTGGTCTCCTGGAAGGATGCAGCAGCCAGGAAACTATCAGTGGTGAGCGAGGCTCGAGTAATACCCAATAGGACCCTCTTACCTCTCGGAGGCTTCAGATTATTCCTAATAGCCCAATCCTGGAGCTCTTCAAACTCATACATATCCACGAGGTTACCTATTATCAGGTCGGTATCTCCTGGGTCATCTACCCTTACCTTATGCAGCATTCTCCTCACTATAAGCTCTATGTGTTTGTCATGCAGGTCAACACCTTGGGAGATATAGACCTTCTTGACCTCATCAACCAGGTATCTCTCCGTCTCTTCCACACCTTTGATCCTCAGTATCTCGTGAGGATTCAGTGGACCCTCTGTAAGAGGGGTACCGGGAACAACCCTATCACCATTCTGTACCCTTATCTTAGCACCATATGGGATCTGATACCTTGCCTTCTCTACATTATCATCGATAATGTAGATATAGTTTATACCTCTACTCTCCTCTATTTTAACCGTTCCAGAGACCTCGCTCATAATTGCCTGTCCCTTCGGCTTTCTAGCCTCAAACAACTCCTCTACCCTGGGGAGACCCTGGGTTATATCTTCCATCGCCACCCCTCCTGTATGGAAGGTCCTCAGGGTTAACTGTGTACCAGGCTCACCTATAGACTGAGCAGCAATAACACCAACAGCTTCTCCAACATCCACCAGCTTATTGGTAGCCAGGTTGATACCGTAGCACTTGGCACATACCCCTCTCTTAGACTTACAACTTAGAACAGAAAATACCCCCACTCTCTCAATTCCAGCAGACTCTATCTTCTTAGCCTTCTCATCATCTATAGGTTCATTAGCCTTTACAATGACTTCACCAGTATTGGGATCTATGACGTCTTCCGCAGAGATTCTGTAGAGAATTCTCTTTGAAAGAGGTTCTATAACATCTTCTCCCTCTTTCAGAGGATATACATATATACCTTCTGTATCTCCACAATCTTTCTCTTCAACTATAACTTCCTGGGCAACATCTATAAGACGTCTGGTAAGATATCCAGAATCAGCTGTCCTAAGGGCAGTATCGGTAGAACCCTTCCTCGCCCCATGAGTAGAGATAAAGTACTCCACTACACTCAATCCTTCTCTAAAGTTATGTATAATTGGAAACTCTATAATACGTCCCGAAGGGTCTGCCATAAGTCCTCTCATTCCAGCCAGCTGTCTCATCTGTTGAATGTTACCCCTAGCTCCAGATATCGTCATCATATACAGGTGATTGAATGGGTTCATATTACTCTTTATCTTCTCTGTTATTGTATCAGTTACGGAGTTCCAGAGATTTACTATCTGCTGATATCTCTCGGACTCTGTAAGTAAGCCCACTTCATATCTCCTGTTTAAAGACTCAACTTCCTCTTCAGCTCTTCTTATAAGTTCATTCTTTTCCTCTGGGATCTCTACATCTTTCACCGAGATAGTAAGACCAGCCTTGGTTGCCCATTTAAATCCCAGTTCTTTCATATTATCCAGGAGGGTTATGGTAGCTGTATAGCCCTTCTTCTTGAAACAGGCTTCCACAAGATTTCCTAACGCCTTTTTATCCTGGGGTTCATTTACATACTCCCAATCTTCTGGGAGGATGTTATTAAATATAACTCTACCTAATGTGGTCTCCCGCAATTCACCCTTATACCTTATCTTTATTGGCGCATGTATATCTAATTCGCCAACTTCATAAGCCATTAACGCTTCTTCATAACTGGCAAATATCTTTCCTCTTCCCCTAGCATCTGGATTCTCCAGGGTAAGATAGAAGAGTCCTATAACCATATCCTGGTGTGGAGCTACCAGAGGTTTACCGTGTGCAGGGGAGAGGATATTGTATGGAGATGCCATTATAAGTTCTGCTTCTGCCCTTGCAGCCAGAGAAAGTGGAACATGAACAGCCATCTGATCGCCATCAAAGTCTGCGTTATACGGTGGACAGACCATAGGATGGATCTCTATAGCCCTTCCTTTAGCCAGTACAGGGTAGAATGCCTGTATACTCAATCTGTGTAGTGTAGGAGCACGATTCAATAAAACTGGATAGTCCTTTATAACTTCTTCCAGTACATCCCATACCTCTAGACGCATCCTTTCGACCATACGCTTTGCATTTTTAATATTGTGGGCAAGTTTACGCTCCACAAGTCTTCTCATAACAAATGGCTTGAAAAGTTCCAGAGCCATCTCTCGAGGTAGACCACACTGATTGAGTCTCAGTTCCGGGTTTACTACTATAACAGAACGACCAGAATAATCAACTCTCTTACCAAGGAGATTCTGTCTGAAACGTCCCTGTTTACCTTTGAGCAGATCACTGAGAGACTTCAATGGCCTTCTGTTAGACCCTGTTACTGCTGTCCCTCTCCTTCCATTATCTATAAGTGCATCCACAGCCTCCTGTAACATCCTCTTTTCATTTCTGATTATGATCTCAGGAGCCTGAAGTTCAATCAGTTTCTTGAGCCTGTTATTTCGATTTATAACCCTTCTGTAAAGATCATTCAGATCACTTACTGCAAACCTTCCTCCATCCAGGGGAACCATCGGTCTCAATTCTGGTGGTATAACAGGTAGGACTTCAAGGATCATCCATTCTGGCCTATTACCAGACTTAAGCAATCCTTCAACTACATCTAATCTTTTGAGGATCTTAATCTTCTTCTGGCCATTGGCACTCTCTAGTTCCTGCCTCAATTCTTTGGAAAGTTTCTCCAGGTCTATCTCTGCAAGGAGCTCTTTTATTGCTTCTGCTCCCATCCCCACTCTAAATTTATTTCCGTACTTCTGGAGATATTCTTCATACTCAACATCACTCAATACCTGCCCCTTCTCCAGAGGAGTATCTCCGGGGTCTAACACTACATAGCCTGCAAAGTAGATCGCCCTCTCCAGATCCTTCGAATTCATATTCAGGAGCAGTCCTATCCTGGAGGGGACACTCTTGACAAACCATATATGGGCTACTGGAGCTGCAAGCTCTATGTAACCCATTCTTTCTCTTCTCACCTTAGCAGTTGTAACTTCTACTCCACACTTATCACAGACTATCCCCTTATATCTCAACTTTCTGTACTTACCACAGTAACACTCCCAGTCTTTGGTTGGACCAAATATCCTCTCACAGAAAAGTCCATCCATCTCGGGCTTGAATGTACGGTAATTTATCGTTTCAGGCTTCTTTACCTCTCCATATATTACCTGACCCTCCACTCTTCTGGTTCCCCATTCTCTGATCTTCTCCGGAGAGGCAAGCTTTATCTGGATCTTGGTAAAATTACTCATATTAATTTTTGCTGGTTCTTTTCTAATCGCTTCCATCCTTCTCCATCCCTTCCGGATTTATATTAAATTCATTCCAGATCTCAAAGGGACTCCTTTCACCTTCCTCATCAATGGATATCTCAGTACCATCCTTATCGTATATGATCACATCCAGAGCCAACCCCCGAAGTTCTCTTATAAGAACTTTAAATGACTCAGGGATGCCGGGGGTCTGAATCTTTTTACCCTTGATGATAGCCTCGTATGCCTTGTTCCTTCCCTCTATATCATCAGACTTGATAGTAAGCATCTCCTGGAGGGTATGCCCTGCTCCGTAAGCCTCTAGAGCCCATACCTCCATCTCTCCAAATCTCTGACCACCGAACTGTGCCTTTCCTCCCAGGGGCTGCTGGGTAACAAGTGAGTACGGACCAGTAGAACGGGCATGTATCTTATCATCTACCAGATGGATAAGCTTCATTATATACATATATCCAACAGTCACTGGACTATGGAATGGCTCACCAGTTCTTCCATCATAAAGTATGCACTTACCATTTTCAGTAAGACCCGGGATCTCTGTAATCAATTCTTTTATACCTTCAAAGATCTCTTCTTCTGTAGCCCCATTAAATACAGGGGTCTCTGCTATAAAATCCCTATGCTTGGCTATAAGACCCAGATGGGTCTCAAATATCTGGCCAAGATTCATTCTGGATGGAACCCCCAGTGGATTTAGAACGATATCCACAGGTGTACCGTCTGGCAGATAAGGCATATCCTCTACCGGAAGTATATTAGCTATGACCCCTTTATTACCATGTCTTCCTGCCAACTTATCCCCTATAGATACCTTTCTCTTCTGGGCCACAAAAACCTTAACCATCTTCAAGACACCGGGTGGAAGTTCATCCCCATTTTCTCTAGAGAATACCTGGGTCTTAATTACTATACCCCTCTCTCCAGGAGGAAGTCTTAAAGATGTATCCCTTACCTCCCTGGATTTTTCTCCCAGGATAGCTCTAAGTAATCTCTCTTCAGGGGTGAGTTCTGTCTCTCCCTTTGGAGAAACCTTTCCAACGAGTATATCTCCAGCCTGGACCTCGCTACCCACCTTTATTATCCCATTCTCATCAAGATTTCTAAGTGTCTCTTCACTCACATTTGGGACTTCTCTTGTTATCTCTTCCGGGCCAACCTTGGTATCTCTTGCCTCTATATCGTATTCCTCGATATGGATAGATGTATAGATATCATCTATAACCAATCTCTCGCTGATAAGTATGGCATCTTCATAGTTATAACCTTCCCAGGGCATAAAAGCTACCAGAACATTCTGACCAAGAGCCAGTTCTCCCTGGTCAGTAGCCATACCATCTGCTATAACATCTCCTACTTCAACTCTATCTCCCTTGTTCACTATCACTCTGTTATTTATGCAGGTACTCTGATTAGACCTTACAAACTTTAGTAACTCGTATACATCTTCCTCTCCGTCATCTGTCTCTACTATTACTCTATCGGCACTTACACTCTTGACCACTCCAGGTCTCTTGGCGGTCACCATATAACCAGAATACCTTGGTACTATCTTCTCCAGACCGGTACCTACCAAAGGAGCCTTTGGCTTTATAAGAGGAACAGCCTGCCTCTGCATATTGGCTCCCATAAGCGCTCTACTGGCATCATCGTGTTCCAAGAAAGGTATAAGCGCAGCGCTAACACCAACAATCTGACTCGAGGAGACATCCATATATTGAACAAGCTCCCTTGGCACCATAATAAATGTCCCCTGGTATGCACAAGGAACTTCCTCGTCCAGTATATATCCATTCTCATCTATACTGATATTTGCCTGGGCAATTCTGTAATTCTGCTCTTCATCAGCGGTGAGATACTCAACTATATCGGTTACCCTTCCATTCTCAACCTTCCAGTAAGGAGTCTCTATAAAACCAAATTCATTTATCCTGGCATAAGTAGCCAGACTGGTTATTAGGCCTATATTTGGACCTTCGGGTGTCTCTATAGGACAGAGTTTCCCATAATGGGTATGATGTACGTCTCTGACTTCAAACCCTGCCCTTTCTCTGCTCAAACCACCTGGGCCTAAGGCACTTACTCTCCTCTTATTGGTAAGTTCAGCCAGGGGGTTGGTCTGGTCCATAAACTGGCATAACTGACTGGAATTAAAGAACTCCTTTATAGCTGCGGTAAGAGGTCTTATATTTATAAGCATCTGAGGAGTAGCCTTCTCCATATCCGGCTGTAAGCTCATCCTCTCCTTGATCATCCTCTCCATTCTTGTAAAACCTATACGGAACTGATTCTGTAGCATCTCTCCGATACGTCTGACCCTTCTATTCCCAAGATGGTCTATATCATCGATGTACTGCTCATAGTATTCTCCTTTTTCAGCCTTATCAATAAGCATAGTCATATAGTAAGCAATATTTACCAAATCCTCAGGTCTGAGGATTCTTACATCTAGAGGAACATTCTCGCCAAATTTTTTATTTAGCTTATATCTACCAACCTTTCCAAGATCATACCTTTTACTATCAAAGAAGATGTCATTTATATACCTGACTGCATTGTCGACATTTACCGGGGTACCGGGACTAAGCCTTCTGAGCAGTTCTAAGAGAGCCTCTTCTTTAGTATATGGTTTACCCTCAACCTTTAGCGTCCTAGCTATGACTGATTCATAGGGTCTGAAACCCATAACAAGATCATCTTCAGTATCGAAACACACCGCCTTGAGGAGAAGTGTAAGAGGGATCTTTTTCCCGGTGGTATCGACTCTAAAGAATATAGCCCCTTCAGAATCCGTTTCATACTCTAACCAGGCTCCTCTAGATGGTATGAGAGATGCACGAAATAGAGGCCTACCACTTATATCTAACTGTGAATCAAAATATACCCCTGGGGACCTGATTAATTGATTTATTATGACCTTCTCCGTCCCGTTTATAATAAATGTTCCCCTTTCGGTCATCCAGGGAAGTTCCCCTAGGTAGACCTCGCTCTCCTTTATCTCTCCAGTAATTTTACTTACCAGTCTAACTTTAGCCCTAAGTGGAACACTATAGGTTATACCCTTCTCTTTACATTCTATTTCTGAATATTTGGGTTCCCCTGTACTGTGTGAAATAAATTCGATATAATAGTTCTCATTGAAGTCATATATAGGGGATACTTCTTTAAAGACCTCTAGGAGTCCTTCCTCCAGGAACCAATTGAAGGACTCCAGTTGGACAGCTAATAGATTTGGAACCTCAAGTCTCTCTGGGGTTCTTTGGAACCTTTTTCGTGTCTTCCCTTTTGCTGACAATATAACGGTCTCCACCTGTCAAATCACCTCGTGGGATATATTTTGAAGACTAGAATATAATAGAATCTATCTCTTTTCCTTCCAGGTTTAAGATTCTTATCGACCTCTTGGCAGTATCAAGTATACCAAAGGTCTTTTCCTTTACCTCTCCTAAAGGTATGCTCGGACTTCCAGGATTGAAAAAGACTATCCCATCCCTTCTCTCAAGAAGGGGGATATGGGTATGACCTGAGATAACAATGTCGAATCTATGGTTTTCTTCCAGAGAAAAGATCCAGCTGTCTAAATTTTTATCGCCGTGATGTATGAGGATCTTCAAACCATCTATAAATAAGACACTATAGGGAGACATAATAGGAACCTTAAGTAATGACTGATCCACCTCACTATCGCAGTTACCCTTCACTATAATAAGAGGCTTTTCATACTCATTTATTGCAGAAGCCAACTCCTTGGGAGAATATCCTTCGGGGATAGGATTCTTGGGTCCATGGTATAATATATCCCCTGATATTACCCAGAGGTCAACATCTCTGGCCACTGAAGAATAAAAAACCTTATCCCAGGCTATCTTACTGCCGTGGATATCGCTTGTAATCCCTATTAGGCTCAAGATTCACCTCTTTTAGATCAAAAAAATTAATGGTGCCGAGACCCAGACTCGAACTGGGGACACGTGGATTTTCAGTCCACTGCTCTACCAACTGAGCTATCTCGGCTTTTAATATGGCGGGACCGACGAGATTCGAACTCGCGATCTCCTGCGTGACAGGCAGGTGTGTTAAACCAGCTACACCACGGCCCCGTGTTATTAATTTTATCAAATATATATACCTCTGTCAATGGTGCCGAGGGAGGGGCTTGAACCCTCACGGGGGACTCCCATACGCCCCTCAAACGTACGCGTCTGCCAATTCCGCCACCTCGGCGTGCTTCTATTATATTCCAATCCCCCCATACTTGTCAATACCTACCTTTTTATGTATAATCTAGTCGTTAAAATAATAAACAATAAGGAGGTATCAGGAGATGATAGCAGGTCTTCAACTCTATACTCTAAGAGAGTACTGTAAAACACCGGAGGATATTGCTAATACTCTAAAGAGGGTCAGGGAAATAGGATATCAGGTTGTCCAGGTCTCAGGTATAGGTCCAATAGACCCCAAGGAGTTAAAAAAGATCCTAGATGACCTGGGAATTAAGGCACCAACAACTCATACCCCGTATCAGAGGATTGTAAACGAGACAGAAAAGGTGATAGAAGAGCATAAGATACTCTCTGCACCATATGTTGTATGTCCGGGATTACCAAGAGAACTCCACAACCCGGAAGGGTATAAGAAAGTTGGTGAAGAGTTAAGTAGGGCTGCCGAAGTGATGAAAAAAGAGGGTTTAACACTACTCTATCACAACCACGGTGTAGAGTTCCAGAGATACGATAGAAAACTCGGGCTCGAGATATTATTTGAAAGCTCCAGACCCGATCTATTAGGTATGGAGATAGATACATATTGGGTACAGTATGGCGGAGGGGACCCAGCCTACTGGATAGAGAGATTCTCCAACAAGATGCCCATATGTCATTTCAAGGATATGGGGATAAAGGATAATACTCAGATAATGATGCCAATTGGAGAGGGGAATCTAAATTGGCAGGCTATAGTAAAAGCCTGTGAGAAGGCTGGAGTAACTTATGCTATGGTAGAACTAGACCAATGCCCCCTCTACCCAATATGGGAGGCAATTAAGATCAGCCTCGAAAATATGCTCAGCTGGGGTCTCACTACCAGTTAAGACTTAAGAACTCTCTCAAAGACGCTGATAAACTCAAACAGATCAAATACGGGCTGTAGGACGTCCTCCTCCTTCTGGAGCATACCTTTGAGCTCTTCCCAGACCTTAACCGCAGAATCCTTTTCACCTTTGAACAGAGCCTCCAGTATTAGAGATAGTTTATACGCTACATTCTTATGGTAGTCTAGGTATAGCCAGGACTTATAAACAGATCCTGAGCTTGAAGATAGGTTCTTCCTGATAATAGGATCAAACTCGTAGATTACATCTCTGGCTCTAGCCAGATTCTCTGTAAAACCAGAAGAAGGCGGACGTTCTCTTCTGAGTACCGGGGGTTCAAAAAGTACAGACAATCTGGTTAAGTAGTCCTTTACTAAACTTCCATCAGGACCATAGGCATTCGTAAAGTAATCATTAACGAGTTCCTCAAAACTAACAGTATCATCCCAGAGTGTGGAAGCCATTAGATACATTGGAAATCCTGTAGGGAAGAACGCTCTCTGGATCTGACAGCTGATCAGTCCATTCAGTCCTATCTCTTTAAGATTCTTAACATCCTCATATATAACCCTTGCAATATCCATATACCCCGGATCTGCATAATGAGCCCACATCAGATGGTAGTCAAAATCAAAGCTATCCCCACTGAATATCTTCTGCCATTCTCTCAAAAAAGCCAGATTCTCCTCTATATTCTTGGGAAATATAAGTCTATTTCTCCTATATTCAGGAATCTTTACAGAGGTATCTACCGGTTTAAAGGTATCGCTGTAAGATCTGGTGATGGGGGCAAACATCATAATAAACCTCTCTGGGTTTTCTATTCTCTCTTTCTCAGGTGGCCAGAGCAGATCTACGTAAAGTAAAAAGACTATCTTCGTATCTATACCCTTCAGAGAGAGCTTCTTATCCAGCTCATTCAGCATCATCACGTAAAAGTCTGAAGGCAAAACCTTCCTACACTCTTCACACTCACACTGATTATTGGTACCATCTGCCAACCAGAAGTGTAATATATCTATCTCGGGATGGGTCTCCAGATACTCTACTATGCTATCGGTTACGATATTTCTTACCTCAGGGTTTGAATAACACAGATTTGTATTAAGTGGTATCCCTTCCCAGAGTCCTCTCTTACCATTTATCTCTGCTGTGTACTTTATATAATCCTCAGGGACTTCTCCTTCATATAAGTCCCACCCAAGTCCAGGAATACCAAAGGGCTCACAGGTCCAACCATGCCCGACTGCATGATAGATAAGACCCCTCTTTTTTATTTCCCCACCGAGGTTTCTAACAAACTCCCTAGCCTTTTCTACAGAGAACGGCTCTTTCTCCTTGAAAGGATTATTTATATGTGAATACCACCTTTCAAAAAATGTATATCCCTCCCTAAACTGTATAAAATAGCTATTAAAACCAACCTTTGGAGCCCAGTCTATGATATCCCGAACATTCTCATAACTGACCGCTCCCTCTATACATATACCCCTATGCCTGTATGAAGCCTTTTCTATCAATTTAACATCAATAGAAGAGAGACTCTGCTGAGGGACTATCTCTCCATCATCTCCGGGACGGATCCATCTACAGCCAAGTTCTCTCAGAAACCTGTAGACACCCAATAATACGCTCCGTTCATTTGTCCCTCCTATTATACCCTTTCCAGACTGTACTTCTATATGTATGCCATCATCAAATCTTGGGTCCCTAACATTCGGAGTCTCCAAGCCAAATCGATCAATCGTACCAAGATATATGCTATCCTCCTCACCGGGGTTAAAAGAGCTACTGCTCTCTACAGTGACCATTTTCTCTGGATCTATCTTTCTCAGATATCTTCTGATCTCTTCACCCGCAAAATTCAGGGTTTCAGTATTTCCGAGTTTGACAATCTTTAAAGCATCCATAATTAAACCTCCCCTCACATCATTTTATACTATGATTATAGCACTACCAAGAATACCTTGCAGATTACCCTTTAGATGGTATAATTTACAGAGGTGATAATCCCTTATTTAGGAGTGTATAAGAATGGAAAGGTATAAAATAAGGATATATCCAGATGGGATAGAAGGATCAGCAGAAAAAGATACCACTCTGCTGGAGGCATTAGAAAGTATAGGTATAAAACTTGAAACTCTCTGTGGTGGAGCAGGCTGGTGTGGGCAGTGTATTGTAAAGGCAAGAGGACAGCTCTCTGATATATCTTCAAACGAGAGAAATCTAATCTCTGAGGATATGATCAGAGAGGGATATCGACTCGCATGTCAGG
>Ga0209809_1000910_pt1 | contig 25323 bp, 19 predicted proteins | sample YNPMSTMetaG_FD_186172 | JGI IMG/M metagenome (GOLD analysis project Ga0209809, IMG submission 186172) | Anoxygenic and chlorotrophic microbial mat microbial communities from Yellowstone National Park, USA - YNP MS-T MetaG (SPAdes) (version 2) ...
TCAAGGGGGGTGAGGGGTTAATAAAAGCCGGTGAGCGCAGCCAGTCTCAGCCGTTACGGCACTCTGGAGGTACGGTTTTTCAGGACTTTGGGCTTCTGCCCCCGGTACGATTTTAAGAGACTTGACAGGGCGCAAAGATTGCGGTGAATCTCAAAAACAGGAGGCATCAAATGGCAGAATACACCCCTGAAAAGACCCTGGACGCCCGTGGGCTGAAGTGCCCCATGCCGGTGGTCAAGACCAGCCAGGAGATCAAGAACGTCTCTGTGGGCGGCGTTCTGGAGGTGCTGGCCACCGACCCCGGCTCCGTGGCCGACATCCAGGCCTGGTGCAAGAGCACGGGCAACGAACTGTTGGGCATGGAGAAGGGCGAGGGCGTCTTCAAGTTCCACATCCGCCGCGTGAAGTAGGACAACTGCGAGCAGTTGTCCTACAGCCCCAGGAGGTGTCTATGGCAACCCTGGCCTTTCTGTTCTACTATGTCACCCCCTATATCGCCGTCGCCGTCTTCTTCGGCGGGCTGGCGTACCGGGTCTACCGTTGGTGGCAGAAGAGACCGGCCCCGGCCCATTTCTCCCTCTTTCCTCGCCCCCAGAGCCGCCTGGGTCGGCTGATAGACGCGCTGGTGGATATGTTCACCCTGAAGGGGCTCCTGCGGGTCAATCCGCTCCTCTGGGTCGGCGGTTTCATCATGCACCTGGGGCTCCTCTTCGTCCTGGTCGGTCACGTCCGGGCCTTCACTGATTTCTACTTCCTCTGGAAGTTGCTGAACTGGGGCAAGGAGCAGCAGCATACCTTCTCCGCCGTCGCCGGGACGATTGCCGGGACCCTCTTCACGATACCCCTTTTCTACCTGCTGGCCCGCCGGTGGAGCGGCGCGGTCAAGTGGCTCTCCGTCCCGGAGGACTTCTTCGTCCTCTTTCTCCTCATCGGCATCGCCCTGACCGGATTCCACATGCGCCTGTTTCGGACGGTGGAGGTGGAGGAACTGCACCGGTTCTTCGCCGGACTGGCTTCCTTCCGCTGGCAGCCGGTTCCGGAAAGCGCGGGGCCCGCGTTCATCTGGCACTTCGCCCTGGTCCAGTTGTTGATGGTCTACTTCCCCTTCGGGAAACTGAGCCACATCATCGGCTCGGTGCTCTCCAAGATGGTCGCCCGGAGTTAGGAGGACGCGATGTTGGCCAAATTCCTGGATACAGTTCGTCAGCGCATTACCCGCCCGCTCCAGTACTACCAGGACATCTGCGTCCGTTGTGGGGCTTGTGTGGACGCCTGCCACTTTTACGCCGTCTCCGGCAACCCTGCCCATATCCCTGCCTATCGGATGATGCTGGTCAAGAAATTGCTCCAGCAGGGGGGCAACGGCCGGAAAGGGCTCCTGGGCTGGTACCGGGAGACCGGCATCGCCAGCGAGCGGATGGTCTCCGAACTCCGGCAGGCCCTCTGGGAGTGCACCGGCTGCCGGCGGTGCTCCGTCTTCTGTCCCTTTGACCTGGATACCGCGCTCCTGGTGAATATGGGCCGGTACGCCCTGGGTCAGGAAGGGATGGGGATGGAGATGGTCGCCGAAATCGGCAACGCCGAGGTCAGCAAAGGGGAAATCATAGATGCCCTCAAAGAGTTCTACGTGGACCAGATCCGGGAACTGGAGGGGCGAATCCGGGAAGAGTGGGGTGTCCCCGACCTGCGGATTCCGGTGGATGAACCGGCGCGTGTCCTGTACGTGCCGGTGGTCGGCGAGCACGCCATTATCCCGCTGGCGAAAATCTTCCACGCCGCGAAGGAGAGTTGGTCGCTGAGCATGTTCACCGCCACCAACCACTCCTTCTTCGTCGGCGACATAGAGAAGGCGAAGCAGGCCGCCCACTGGATTGTCCAGGAGGCCCGCCGCCTGGGCGCGCAGGTCATCGCCTACGCCGAGTGTGGCCATGCCACCCGGACCCTGCTGAATTTCTGGGACCACTGGTTTGGGGATGAAATTGCGGGCATCCAGCGGGTCAGCGTGGTGCAACTGGTCGCGTCGTACCTGCAGGAGGGGCGCATCCGGGTCCGGGAGGGCGCCTTTGATGTGCCGATGACCTACCACGACCCCTGCAACCTGGGCCGGAACGCGGGCATCTTTGAGGAACCGCGCATGCTCATCCGCGCCGTCGCCACGGACTTCCGGGAACTTTCGCCGAACCGGGAACTGAACTGGTGCTGCGGCGGGGGCGGCGGAATGATTGCCGAACCGGATATGTTTGAAGTCCGGATGAAGGCCGGGCAGCCCAAAGCGGAGCAGATCAAGCGCACCGGCGCCCGGTGGGTTGTCACCACCTGTGAGAACTGTAAGACGCAACTGGCTGACCTGAGCGAGCGCTACGGCCTGGGCGTGGAGGTCAAGGGCGCGGTGGACCTGATCGCCGACGCGCTGGTGGTATAACCAGCAGATGAGGTGACCGTCACCTTCAAGGTGACGGTCACCTGACTTGAGGAGGTGCAAAATGGACCCTCGCGAATCCTCTTCCCCTCAGTGGTGGGAGGAACGGCTGGTGGCGGACTATCGGGAGTACCGCTGGCGCCAGTTGATGGAGCCGATGTGTCGGCGGATGGAGAGGTGGAAGGCCGGGGAACTGACGTCGGCCGAGATAGAACAGGCCTTTGGGGAGTGCTACCAGAAGATTACCGAATTGCGCCACATTCTGAACCAGCGCAGCGACCGGGCGGCGCTCCTGATCCAGGTGCTGGACCGGGAATGGTTTGAGGGGTGGATTCGGGAGCACACGCCGCCGCCTGGGGCCCGCGTCGTCCTGCCGTAAGGCGCTCCATACCAGAGTTTTTATGGCGGCGGCGAAGCCGCCGCCATAAAAACGGTCTTTCAGCGCGCAAACTTGACAAAACCTCAAAAGGGTTTATAATACTTCCACTTTCCAGCAGGTACCGGTAAACTTGTGACCATCTTCGTCAAGCGCTGAGACAGGGGCTCAAGCGCTTTGTTTGTGTTTATCCCTGGTAAACGCAAAGGGGATTGGAGGGGGTTTATGAAGTATCTGGACGATTCGGCCGAGATTCAGAACTTCGTTTCGTTGCGAGTCAGCCTGGCCTCGCCCGAAGAGATTCGCTCATGGTCCTACGGCGAGGTGACCAAGCCCGAGACCATCAACTATCGCCGCCTGCGCCCGGAGAAGGACGGCCTCTTCTGCGAGGCCATCTTCGGGCCCACACGGGACTGGCAGTGCTATTGCGGTAAGTACAAGAACATTCGCTATCGCGGCATCATCTGCGATAAGTGCGGTGTTGAAGTCACCCGTTCCTCCGTCCGCCGGGAGCGCATGGGCCACATTGAACTGGCGGCTCCCGTCGCCCACATCTGGTACACCCGTCAGACCCCCAGCATCCTGGGCATCCTCCTGGACGTCTCCCGCCGGAACCTGGACCGGGTTCTGTATTTTGCCCAGTATGTCATCACTTCTGTAGACGAAGAGGCGCGCCAGAAGGCGCTGCGGCGGCTGAAGGACGAGTACGACCACCATCGGCGGGAACTGGAGGAGAAGGCCAACGCCGCCATCACAGCCTTGCAGGAGCGGCTGGCTCAGGAGCGGGCCCGCATTGAGGGGGAACTGGCCGCCGTTCACGCCCGGATTGAGGAACGGCTCAACAACGAGACCGAAGCGCTGATGAAAGAGGCGCAGGCCCTGCGGAAGCGGCTGGAGGAGCGCCAGGGCTCCGCTGTCCGTACCCCCGTCGTCCTCAAAGCGACGGGCACCGTCATCGCCGAGGCCGGGGAGACCATTGGACGGGAGCACCTGAGCCTGCTGAGCCGGCTCATCCAGGAAGAACTGGAGCGTCTGGAGGGCCGCCTGCGGGCGGAGGAGGAGCAGGAACTGGCCCCGCTGCGGGCCGACCTCCAGCACTGGCAGGAGTCGGTCGCCGACGAAATCGCGCACATTCAGGAACAACTGGCCCGCGATATAGACAATCTGCGAATCCGCTTTGAGGACGACCAGGAAGAACTCCTGGGTCTGGCCCCGCTGCAATTCCTCACCGAGGCCCGCCTGCGGGAACTGAAGGCCCGCTGGGGACAGGTCTTCCGCGCCGGGATGGGGGCCGAAGCCTTCTACGAGATTCTCCACCGGATGGACCTGGACAAGATGGCCCAGGAGTTGTGGAACGAGGCGCGCAACGACCCGTCCAAACAACGGCGCAAGAAGGCCATCCGCCGCCTGCGGGTGGTGGAGGCGTTGCGCAAGAGTGGCAACCGCCCCGAGTGGATGATTCTCACCGTCCTGCCCGTCATCCCGCCGGACCTGCGCCCGATGGTGCAACTGGACGGCGGACGGTTTGCCACTTCCGACCTCAACGACCTTTACCGGCGCGTCATCAACCGGAACAACCGGCTGAAGCGGCTGATAGAACTGGGCGCCCCCGACGTCATCGTCCGCAACGAGAAGCGTATGCTCCAGGAAGCGGTGGATAGCCTCATTGACAACAGTCAGCGGGGCAAGGCGCTCTCCCGCCGGGGTCAGCGACAACTGAAGTCCCTCAGCGACATGCTCCGGGGGAAGAAGGGCCGCTTCCGCCGCAATCTCCTGGGCAAGCGGGTGGACTACTCCGGCCGTTCCGTCATCGTCATCGGCCCGCAACTGAAACTCCACCAGTGCGGTCTCCCGAAAGAGATGGCGCTGGAACTCTACAAGCCCTTCGTCATCAGCAAACTGGTGGAGTACAACTACGTCAGCAACGTCAAGGCGGCCCGCCGGTTCATTGAGCGTCAGCGCCCCGAGGTCTGGGAGATTCTGGAGGAGGTCATCAAGGACCGACCGGTGCTCCTCAACCGCGCTCCCACCCTGCACCGGCTGGGCATTCAGGCCTTTGAGCCCGTTCTGGTGGAGGGGAAGGCGATCCAGATTCACCCGCTGGTCTGCACGGCCTTCAACGCCGACTTTGACGGCGACCAGATGGCGGTCCACGTCCCGCTTTCCGACATGGCGGTGCAGGAAGCGCGCCGGCTGATGCTGGCGACCCGCAACCTCCTCAAGCCCGCCGACGGCCAGCCCATCGTCGGGCCGACCAAGGACATGTGCCTGGGCATCTACTACCTGACGATGGAGACGACAGGGCCGCATCGGGGCGACGGCAAGTACTTCGCCGATCTGGACGAGGTGGAAATGGCCTACCTGCTGGGTTATGTGGACGTCCATGCCCACATCCGGGTCCGGCAGGTCTATGACCATCAGCCCCCGCCGCCCCAGCCGGTGGAGACGACGGTGGGCCGCTGTCTCTTCAACCGGATTCTCCCGGACGAACTCCGGTTTGTCAACGAACCGCTGGATAAGGGGAAACTGCAGGACCTGGTGGCCCTCTGCTACCGCCGCCTCGGCGAGGAGAAGACGACGGAGGTGGTGGACCGGATCAAAGCCGTCGGCTTCCACTACGCCACCCGCTCTGGGGTGACCATTGCCGCCGCCGACCTGATCATCCCCGCCGAGAAATCCCGCATTCTGGAGGAGGCGACGGCCCAGGTGGCGGAGGTGGAGCGGCAGTACCAGCGGGGCCTGCTGACCGCCGAGGAACAGTACGCCCGCACCATTGATCTCTGGAGCCGGGCCCGCGATGAGGTCTCCAAAGCGGTCTCCCGCGCGCTGGACCCCGAGGGTCCGGTGGCGATTATGGCCCAGTCCGGCGCCTCCAAGGGCGGCTTCGGGCCCATCTCCCAGTTGGCTGGAATGCGCGGCCTGATGGCCGACCCGTCTGGCCGTATCATCCCGCTGCCCATCCGCTCCAATCTGCGGGAGGGACTGACCACGCTGGAGTACTTTATCAGCACCCACGGCTCCCGCAAGGGTCTGGCAGATACGGCCCTGCGTACCGCCGACGCCGGTTACCTGACCCGCCGTCTGGTGGATGTGGTGCAGGACGTCATCATCAACGCCCACGACTGCGGCACCCGCAGCGGCATCTGGATTCGCCGGGACGACGACGTGGGCGGGCAGACGATGGCGGAGCGGCTGGTGGGTCGTATCGCCGCTGCACCCGTCGTCCACCCGCAGACCGGAGAGGTTATCGTCGCCCGCAACGAGGAGATTGATGAGGAGGCGGTGGAGGCCATAGAGGCCGCTGGCATCAACGAGGTGTACGTCCGTTCGCCGATGACCTGCGCCCTTCAGCGGGGTATCTGCGCCCTCTGCTACGGGCGGGACCTGGGCCGGGGCACCCTGGTCCACATCGGGACGGCGGTCGGCATCATCGCGGCCCAGTCCATCGGTGAGCCGGGTACCCAGTTGACCCTGCGGACCTTCCACACCGGCGGCGTCGCTGCCGGCGGCGACATCACTACCGGTCTCCCGCGCGTGGAGGAACTCTTTGAGGCCCGCAAGCACCCCAAGGGCGAGGCCGAAATCTCGGATATTGACGGCATTGTCCACATCGTCCGCGAGGACGGCCGCCGACGGGTGATCGTCTCCAAGAGCGAGACGCTGGCCGATGAGTACACCGTCCCGGAAGGCTGGACGGTCCTGGTAGGGGACGGGGATGTGATCAACGCCGGGGAGGCCATTGCCCGGCAGGGGACGGAGGAGGAGCCGGGCGACCAGATTCTGGCCCGACACCGGGGCACCGTCCACCGGGACGGGCGCCTTGTCCGGGTAACCTACGAACGGCGGGACGAGCGGGAGTACGAAATTCCGCCTACGGTCCGGCTGCTGGTGGCGGAGGGGCAGTACATCAAGGCCGGCACCCAGTTGTTTGAGGGCTCCCAGAACCCCCACCGCATCCTGCAGGTCCTGGGACGGGAAGCGACGCAGATGTACATCCTCTCCGAGGTGCAGAAGGTCTACCGCTCCCAGGGCGTCAACATCAACGACAAACACTTTGAGGTCATCATCCGCAAGATGCTGGGGAAGATGCAGGTGGTGGACCCCGGCGACACGGACCTGCTCCCCGGCGACCTGGTGGACCGGCTGGCACTGCAGGAGATCAACCGTCGGGCCATCGCCGAGGGGAAGCAGCCCGCGAAGGCGCGGGCCGTTCTCCTGGGCGTGACGAAGGCCGCGCTGGCAACCGACAGTTTCCTCTCCGCCGCCTCCTTCCAGCACACCATCCGGGTGCTGGCGAAAGCGGCGGTGGAAGGCCAGAAGGATATGCTCTACGGCCTGAAGGAGAATGTCATCATCGGGAAGTTGATCCCGGCGGGCACCGGCTATCGGGGCGATTCGCCCGATTCCGACGGCCCCATCCCCTCCTACGAGGGCGTCCCGCTGCGACCGGCCGTTTTGCCCGTTCCGCCTTCGCCCTTACTGGCCCCGAAGGAGGAGGGCCTGGAAGAGGAACTGGCCGCGCTGGAGGAGGAACTGGAACTGGAGAAGTTGATGGTTGGGGAGGAAAGCGACGACCTCCTGACGGTCACCACGGACCTTCTGGATGAGGATGAGGAATACGGGTACGAGGATTACGAGGATGTGGAAGAGGACGAAGGGGACGAAGAAGACGACCTGATGGATTAAGATGGATGAAGGGGACAAAAAAGAGGCGACCCGAAAGGGTCGCCTCTTTTCGTTGGTTGGGGGTAACTATTCAGCCGATTGAAATCGTCCTCCCTGGGCCCTGCGTGCCGGGCCTCGCCCCGAGGGCTCGGCCCTCACCCCTCCCCCCAACCCCCTCCCCTCTCCCGCCCCGGCGGGAGAGGGGAGGGGGTGGCGGCGCAGCCGCCGGGGGTGGGGTGAGGTCGGCGAAGGCCGACCGAAAGCCAAAGGCCTATGGCGGGCGACTTTAGTCGGCACGTAGGTAATTGCGAGCCTTTACCCTACGACAGGCCCAGGACAGCGCTCCGCTGGCGCTTCGTGCCTGACTACGAACGAAATAGGATGAGAGCGCTGATAAGCCCTGTCAGATGACGACCGGGCAGGAAAGGGCACGGGCATCCTCTTATCCGAAGGGCCCCTGCGTTGCCCGCCGGTACATTTCCAGGATCCCCGTCACTTTCCCCAACAGCAACTCGCGCGGGTGGTTTCGGAGTTCCCCACGGCGCACTTTGCGGTACTCCTCCGGCAGGTACTGGCTCAATAGCCCCAGCGGAATCGGACGGTCGCCCAGGTTGCGCATCAGACGCTGAAAGGCCGCCTGGACTTCGGGCACGGTCCAGTAGTAGCGGATTCGGTCGCTGAAACTGTACTGGCGGGCCAACTTTTGGTCCTGAGGACTTCCCCGGTAGTACCCCTGCCAGTGGGCCGGGTTCGCGATCATCGCGGCTTCCAGGGCCTCCCGAATGCCGGAGGGGTGCTCCAGTCCCAGGGTGGCCTCTATGTCCGCCAGGGCGAAGACGGCCTCGCGCAGGGCAAAGGTCAGCGCCGGGCCCACTTTCAGGATGGCGAAATGGTCCTCCACCATGGCCCTCAGGGCCTCCAGGGGCTGGTAGTCGGTGGAGTGGGCCTCGTAGACCAGCCCCGGCACACCCTCAATGAAGCGCGCCAGGGGCGCAGCGGCCATACGGTCGTATTCGTAGACGGCTTCGTCGCCGAACTCCACGCCGGGCTGGACTACCAGGGCGATCACCCGCTCCCATGCGGCCTCCAGCCCCAGGGCGAGGAAGGCCCGCCGGGTGGTCTCTATGGCTTCTGCCGCGTCCTCCGGGCGCGTGACGGGCGGCGGCCCCTCCTCCGCCCTGGCGCCGCCCGCGGGGGGAACCTCGCTGCCAATCACGTAGCGCAGGGCATCGCGCCGGCCTCCCGCGGCCTTCTCGGCCACCTGGGCCAACCGCGCAATCCGCTGGGCGATGACCTCCTGGGGCGGCGCAGCCGCGCCTCCCAGAGGCATACTGCAGTCCAGGTGGATTTTGGTGAATCCGGCCCGGACGAAGGCCCGGACCAGGTCGGCCGCCTTGGCCATGGCCGCCTCGGCCGGTTCCCGGGCCCAGGGGAGGGGGCCCAGGTGGTCGCCGCCCAGGATCAGGTGCTCCCGGGGGAAACCCACCCGCTCCGCCAGGTCGGCCACCTGGCGCGCGAAGTCCTCCGGCCTCATCCCGGTGTAGCCACCGAACTGGTTGACCTGATTGCAGGTGGCCTCAATGAGGACCGGTCTCCTGTGCTCCCGGCCGTGCCGCAGGGCGGCCTCCAGTACCAGCGGATGCGCGGAGCAGACGGAGGCAATCCCACGCGGCTCGCCGAACTTCTGCGCGGCGACGACGAAGTCCAGGTAGTTCATCCCAGATAGGTCAGAACTTCATCCAGGGTGGGCTGGCCCGCGATCCCTCCCGCCGCGCGGGTGGAGAGGGCACCGCACACCGTCCCCAGCCGCAGGGCCCTCTCCAGCGGCCAGCCGTGGAGATAGCCGTAGAGGAAGCCCGCGTCAAAGTTATCCCCCGCGCCGACGGTGTCCACCACGGCGACAGGGAGCGAGGGCACGCGCGCCATTTGCTCCCCCTGCACTCCCAGCGCACCCTCTGCCCTCAGTTTGACGGCCACGACCCGCACGATGCGGGCCAGCCGGGCAGCGGCCTCCTCCACATCCGGTACCCCCGTCAGGGCGCAGGCCTCCGTCGCGTTGGGCAGGAAGACGTCCGTCAACGGGAGCAGTTGGTCCAGGCCCTCCCAGCGCTCCGTCGGGTCGTAGTTGGTGTCCAGGGAGGTGGTCAGGCCCAGGGCGCGGGCGCGGCGGAAGAGGTCGGGCAGGCCGGGGCGCAGGGCGTCCTGCAGGAAGTACGAAGCCACGTGCAGGTGACGGGCCCGGCGCAACAGGTCGTCGGGGATTTCGTCGGCACGCAGCGCGCCAATGGCACCGGGAAAGGTCAGCATCGCCCGGTCATCGCCCTTGTTCAGGATGACCGTCAGGCCGGTGGAGAGGAGCGGGTCCACAATGACAGGGGAAGTATCTACGGTGCGCTTCCGCATTTCCTCCAGCATAAAACGCCCGAACAGGTCGTCGCCGCACTTGCCGATGAAGGCCACCCGCAGTCCCAGCCGGGCCGCGCCGCAGGCGAAGATGACCGACGAGGAGCCCACGGTGAGCACGGCCGAGTCCACCACCTTCTCCACCTGTCCGAAGGCCGGCTCCACGTCGCCGGAAAGGATCAGGTCGGGGTTGATCTCACCTGCCACCAGAAGGTCGTACGGATGGCTCATAGTCCCTCCTCAGCAGTAAGAATCCCAGCCCGACAAGGGAAATCAGCGCCGCGAAACGGAACAGATTGACTGGCCCGAAGTGTTCGTACACCACTCCGCCCACCATCGCGCCCCCAGCAGAGCCAATCCCCAACAGGACGCCGGAGAAGAGCCCCTGAGCGGTTGCCGCAAAGCCTGCGGGCGCGATGGCGTCGGCGTAGGAGACGCCCGCGAACCACATCAGGGAGAAGGTGGGGCCGTGCAGCAACTGGAGGAAGAGCGCGGGGGTGGGGGTGGAGAGGGCCGAGAGGGCCGCCCCCCGGACGGCGTAGAGGAAAAGCGCCACGCCGATCAACTGCCGTGCGCTCCAGCGGCCCAGCATCCGGTCTGATAGGAAGAGAACGGGGAGTTCGGAGAGGGTGGCGGCCGTCAACATCAAGCCCAGCGTCCGCCGGTCGGCGCCCAGGCCGTCCAGGAAGATGAACAGAAAGTTCCCGATGACGGAGAGTACCGCACCGCCGCAGAACGTGGCGGCCAGGAAGGCGGGCCAGCGGGGGTCCTTCCAGAACCGCCGGAGTTCCCGGCGGGGCGAGGCCCCGTTGCGCTGGACCGGAGGGATGCTCCGGACGAGAGGGAGACAGAGCCCCAGGAGCCCGGCGAAGGCCCAGAAGAGCCACCGGAGGCCGCCGGATTCCGTCAGTTGGCCCACAATGGGCGCGGCCACGCCCCAGCCGATGGCCCCCCACAGGCGAATCCGCCCGTAGGACTCCTTCCGGGCCCCCAGCAGGTGCATCGTGGTGCTATCCACCACGGGCATGATCGGCGCAAAGAAGAACGAGAAGAGAGCAACCGCCGGAACCAGCCAGGCGAAAGCCCGCAGGGCAGGGAGCGCCAGCGCCCAGCCCATCGCGCCCCCGATCATCACCCCCAGCAGCAACCGGTGCCGCCCGGTCCGGTCGGCGAGGGCCCCCCAGGCCGGCGCGCTGATCCAACTGATGAAGGGGAACAGCCCTGCCAGGAAGCCGATCTGGCTCCCCGTCAGCCCGATTTCCTGGTAATAGAGGACCAGGAACGGCACCAGGGCCGCGGCGGCCGCGTAGTACAGGAAGTAAAACGGGGGCGCCCAGGTCAGGGAAGTGGGTCGCATGGCGGGTAGGTTCTGTACCAGTCCAGGGGGGCCTCCGTCGTGTAGACTTCGGTCCAGGGGCGGGCCAGGGCGTGGGTGAGGGAGGCCAGGCGGACCAGGCGCTGGCGGGCAACGGTCCGCAGGAAATCCAGGCGGGCCGTCCCTTCCAGATGCACGGCCTCCTGCCAGACGGCGCGGCCCACCGCGACGCCGCTGGCCCCGGCCTGGCAGGCGGCCAGGACCTGGCGCAGGTAGGTCTCAAAGGAGACGGCGGCGGAGAGGACAATCCAGGGGACCTGCGTGGCGGCGTGAAGTTCCGCGCAGGCGGCGGGCCAGTCCGTTTCGGGGCTGTCGGCGGGGAGCGGGAACTCGGCCTTGAGGAGGTCCACGCCGGGGATGGCCGTCAGGCGGCGGGCCGTCTCCACCACGATGTAGCGCTTCTCCCCGGCGGAGAGTTTGTCGCCCGTGAGGGAGTAGGAGAGGGGCTCCAGCATCAGCCCCAAGTCGTACCGGAGGCATTCGGCGGCGACCTGAGCGACCAGGGCCTCGGTCTCCGGGGCCGTGGGGGAGTCGGGGTGGTAGTGGACCAGCAGTTTGGCCATTTGCGCGCCCATGCGCCTGGCCTTCTCCACGCTCCAGCCGTCCAGGAGGCGGGACCGGCGGGCCGTTGCGTCGCCTGCGTAGCCGGTGGCCTCCAGCGCGACCACGAGCCCCCGGTCTCCGGGCAGTGCTCCCGTGGCGACCGCCTGCGCGGCGGAGAACTCCGGGTCCAGAAGGACCGCGGTGGCGTAGGGGGCCAGTTCGCGGGCCACGTCCAGTTTGAACCGGGAGAGTTCTTCGTCATCCTGGAAGCGGGGATTGGCCCGGCGCAGGTTCTGCCGGTGGTCCAGGGCGAGTACGGTGAACGTCCCGCGCGGCGAGGCGCAGGCTTGCAGGGAGCGGTATTTGCCGATGGATAGGAGTTTCATCGGAATCTCCTCGCTGCGGTAGCGCTGGCGGGTGTGTCCCAATTCTGTCGGACTTGGCCGCTTTGTAGGACAACTGCGAGCAGTTGTCCTACATCACACGGGTTCCGCCTCCAGGAGCAGGTGATGCTCAAAGCGAACGGCCAGGCGGGCCAGCGGGCCGTGGACCTCTCCAACGGGCTGGTCGGTCTCGTAGTTGCGCAGGTGGTAGGGACGGGCCTCCAGGCCGCGCAGTTCCACCTCTCCCTCAAAGGCCGGCGCGAAGAAGGCGTAGTAGAGACGTCCGTCCTTCCGGATGACGTAGCCCTCCGGGACGTCAAAGGCCAGGTCGTAGAGGTTCAGGTATTCCCCCTCCGCCAGTCGATAGCGCTCGTAGAGGCTCAGCCAGAAGCGCCAGTGCTCCCGCTTTTCGGGGGTGAGTTCCCAGTCCTCCCTGAGGCTTACCTTGCGTTCAGGGGAGACGTTCCAGGTGAACTTGGTGCCCGGCACACCGCCGGTGCCGATGGCGGAGGCGAAGTCGGTCCCGCCGTCGGAGAGTTCCACGTGGTCGGCGAAGACCGCCGCGCGCGGCCCCCTCAGCGCCTTGTAGAACTTGATCCGCTGCCGCACCTGGGCGCTGGACGTGGGGTCGGCGGTGACGGTCTGGTCCGTCGCGGGGAGCAGGCTGAAGGTAATGGGCGTCCCGCACGGGCAAATCTGGGTCACCCCTTCCGGGCGCAGTTGACGGGTCAGGTCAAAGATGCGGCGGTAGAGTTCGGCGAAGGCCTCAATGGACTCCTCCGGACGGGCGTGGCGGTGGGCCGGGTTATGGCACGCCGGCATCGTGTAGACGTTATCCAGTTTGTGGCCGTCAAACCCCCAGTCCTCTATGAACCGGCGGACCAGCCCCAGGGTATACTCCTGCATCTCCGGCAGGGCCGGGCAGAGCATTGCCAGGTGGCGGTTGTTGCGGGCCACCCGGCCCTCCTGGTCCAGCACCACCCAGTCGGGGTGCTCCCGCAGGACTTGGGATAGGCCGTAGGTGTGGCTCTCCCAGGCGCCGTGGCCGTCCTCAGCGCAGAGAGGATACCACCATATCTGGGAGAGGCCCCCTGCAGCGTGGATAGCCTCATTGAGTCGGCGCATGTCCTCCGCACCGTTGGGGAAGGTATCGGGTCGGGGGTTCCAGTCGCCGTAGGCGTCAAACCAGCGGTCGTCCAGGGTGAACCAGCGGATGCCCAGCGCGCGGGCCACCGGGAGCACGTCCAGCACATCCTGGGGGCGGACGTCAAACTCGTAGCCCCAGGAGCACCAGGCGGGGTCGTAACTGGCGCGCACGGGAGGCGCGGGCTGCAGGCCCCGCTGGGCCAACCACTCCCGATAGCGGGCCAGCGGGGCGAAGAAATCGCTGCGCAGGTGCCAGGAGAGGGCAAAAGAGGGCGACGCCCAGGTCCCGCCGGGCCCCAGCGACAGGGGCGCGCGCCGCTCAAAGGCCATCACCGCCCCGCGGGCGTCGCGCGCAACCGGCATATACCACTCCAGCGGCGTCGTCTCCAGGTGCATAATGGCCAGGCCGTGCTCCCGGTTCCAGCAGTAGGCCACGGGAATGCCGCCCCCTTCGGCGTCCTGCAGGTGGCCCAGGTAGTTATCGCGCCGGAAACGGACTCCCAGCGGGAACGCGAAGTCCTGACCCCAGCCGACGGCCGCCCCCTGCATCGTCCAGAGAGGGTCCGGCCAGGCCGACGCCGGAAGCCTCACCTCCCAGCGCAGGCGCGTCAGGGTCAGTGCCTCCCGGCCCGGATTCGTCAGCGAAAAGCGCAGCCCCCAGGCGTTGTCGCCCAGGTCGGTCAGGGCCAGTTCCAAACTCAGGGTGCCGCTCTTCTCCACAGTGTAGGTCACCTGTACCTTTCGGTCCCCTGGAGTGCTGGACGCAGAGATCGCTTCCAGAGGGGTTCCCTCTACCCAGAGCAGGACGCGGCTTTCCGCCACAACTTCCCCGTTGCGATGCAAGCGGAAAGAAGCATCAGGGCCTGGAGTGATTTCTATCATCCCTCCTCCTTTACGACGGCAGGCGGTCCATAGAGGCCCACCGACCAGCAGACCGAAACCGAGAGCGCAATACCGGAGGAATTCGCGGCGGTCCAACGCTACACCTTGTGCACCTTGAACTGCGGCAGGTAGTCCCTGTGGACGGCAAACAGTTCGTTGACCATCTGCCGGATTTCGGACAGGGAAAGGACGGCGGCGGTGAGCGGGTCGTGGCAGATCGCGCGGTACACCATCACCGGGTCGCCCGCGATAGAGGCCTGCACCGCCATCTCCTCAATGCCGCTGGAGAGTTGGGTCAGCAGGGCACACTCCGGGGGAAGCGCGCCCACGTGGAACGGGTGGAAGCCCGCCCGGTCCACCAGTACGGGCACCTCCACGCAGGCATCCTGGGGCAGATTGGTGATCAGGCACGTGTTCCGCACATTCCCGTTGAACCGGAACGGTTCGCCGCCCATCAGGGCATTGATGATGTAGGCGGCGTACTCGTGCCCGCGCTGCAGGTCCTCCGCTGTCAGAGGACGTTCCAGGCGCTCCTGCACTTCCTGTTTCCAGGTCGCCTCCCGGCGCTGATATTCTTTCAGGATGTAGGCATACTCACCGGGGTTCCAGTTCGTGCCGTGGGTGCAGTACTTCTCAATCAGGTCAGGGCGTTTGCGGAACCACCAGTTGTACTCCGAGTTGTGGCCGCTGGACTCGGTGGGGTAGTACCCCAGGGCCAGGAACATCTCGTTGCGCACGGGCTCGGCGTTGTAGATTTCGGGGCGCTCCGTGACGGCCTGGTAGATGAGGGGATAGGCGTCTTTCCCCTTCCACTGGAATTTCAGGAACCAGGCCATATGGTTGATCCCCGCGCAGAGGTAATCCACCTCCTCGTACGGCGCACCGATCCAATCGGCCAGCATCATCGCGGTCCCCTGGACGGAGTGGCACAGGCCTGTGACGGTGATGAAACTCTGCTTCTGAATGGCCGAGACCAGCATGGCCATCGGGTTGGTGTAGTTGAGCAGGACGGCCTTCGGGCAATACCGTTCCATATCGCGCACAATTTCCATCATCGGGTTGATCGTGCGCAGGAAACGGAAGATGCCCGCAGGCCCGCGCGTATCCCCCACGTTGAGGTTCACCCCGTATTTCATCGGGATTTCAATGTCGTGTCGCCAGACCTCGGTGGAGCCCGCCAGGATCGTGGTCAGGACGACATTCGCGCCCTTCAGGGCCTCGGCCCGGTCCAGCGTGGCCTCAACCCGGGCGGGGTATCCTCCGGCCGCGATGAGTTTTTCCACTCCCCTCCTGGCCCACTCCAGCCGTTCGGCGTTGATGTCCATCAGCGCGAGGGTCGCATCCTGCAGGAGAGGGAACGTGAGGATATCGCGTGCCAGACTCCAGGTGAATTCCAGACTTCCGGCGCCGATAAAGGCAATCTTTGTCATTGGATCCTCCTCAGGGACAGGGCCACTGGCTGGGGTCTTTCTCCGGCTCAAATCCGGGGTTGATGCGCAGGCGGCCCAGAGAGCGGTCGGTGACATAGGGGATGTAGCCACGGGCCCGCGCGCGGCAGTAGGCATCGGCAATCTGCTCGGGGCGGGCGGTGTAGTCAATGGTCAGGACCAGTTTGCCTGCGGCTACCCACTGGTCCAGAATCGCCTCGCGCTGGGCTGTCCATTCGGGCGGGCTGGGTTCGTGGTCGCGCGGGTAGCCGTAGTAGAGGTCCTCCACGCCGATGCCGGTCATCGCTTCCATGTAGTCGGGGAACATCGGGCCCAGTTCCTCGGCGTTCTGCGGGAAGACACCGAAGCCCGGGCGTTTCTGACGGGCGTACCGGGTGAAGTCCAGGATGAAGTCCACCATTTCCCGCGCCGCCGTGGCGTGGCCCTGCTCCTGGTAGTACTGGTAGGCGTCCACCCGGTCCAGGTAAACCCCGTCAAAGTTGAGGGCCAGAATCCGGTCCAGATACGAATCGGGGGTCCCGTAGATGATGCGCTGCCATTCGGGGTCCCAGTAATGCACCCAGTAGTCCCCTGCCCAGGTCCCGTCCGGAGCATCCAGCCAGGGCGGCGGATTTCGGGTCCAATCGGGGTTCCAGTACCAGCGGTAGTTCTCGGTCTGCCCGATGCTCATGTAGCAGAGCACGATTTTGGGGCCACCGGGGGAGTTCTTCAGGGCTGGAACGACGTCCGGCGAGTTGCCCGCAATGGAAATCGGCACTACCACCAGGTCAAAGGCCGTCCGACCGATGCGCTCCGGGTCTGCGCGCTGGAGTTGGTACAGGAAGTCGTGCACTGCGTGCCAGTCCGGGCCTGCGGGCGGGCGCGCCCGGCAGGCGCTGCCCAACCCGCAGAGGACCACCAACAGGGTCAGCCAGAGGGTCCAGCGTCGCATGCTCTCTCCTATTTGAAGCCGGAAAAGGTAAAGCCCTGGACAATCCAGCGCTGGAAGTTGACGAAGACCAGCAGGATGGGGGTGACGATGAGCACCGTCGCGGCCATAATCAGCGCGGGCTGGCCGGTGTAGGTGGAGTTGAACCACGTCAGGATCACGGGCAGGGTGCGGACTTCTATTTTCTGCAGCACGATCATCGGCCACAGGTAGGCGTTCCAGTTGCTCATAAAGACCAGGATGCCGAGGGTGGCCAGCGCTGGCTTCAACTGGGGCAGGACGATACGGAAGAAGATCTGCCATTCTGAGGCTCCGTCAATTCGACCTGCGTCCAGCAATTCGCCAGGGAGCGTCTCACAGAACTGGCGCATCATAAAGATGCCGAACGCGTTCACGGCGCTGAAGACGACCAGACCCCACAACGAGTTGATCAGCCCCAGTTTGGCCAGGATCAGGTAACTGGGGATCATCGTAATCTGGAAGGGGATCATCATAGAAAGCAGGTACCAGCCAAACAGGATGCGTTTGAGCGGGAACTCAAACTTCGCCAGGAGATAGCCCACCAGGGCGCTGGTGAACAGCGTGGTGCTCACGTTGAACACAGCGACAAAGGTGCTGTTCGCATAGAACCGCAGCAGGGGCAGTTTGGGGTTGTTCAGAATTTTCAGGTAGTTTTCCACCGTGAAGTGCTGCGGCCAGAAGGTGGGGGGAACCCGGAGGGCCTCCGTGTTGGTCTTGAACGAGGTCAAGATCATCATCAGAAAGGGCAGCAGGGTGAGGGGCAGGCCAATCGTCAGGATCAGATATGCCAGGGAGCGTCCGGCCAACTTTCCGCCCCGCCGATAACCCTTCCGTGGAGCAGAACCGGCTTGTGGAATCGCCTGTGTGGTCATCTCAATACTCCCACCGGGTGCGCAGGATTCGCATCTGGATCAGGGTGATCCCCATCACGAGCAGGACCAGGATGAAGGACTCGGCCGCGGCCCAACCCATATTCTGGTACCGGAAGGCGTTTCTGTAAATGTCCAGCATCAGTACCTGGGTTTTGTAGCCGGGGCCGCCGTTGGTCATCACCTGGATGATGTCAAAGACCTGGAAGGAGGAGAGCATGGTCATCACGCAGACGAAGAGAAAGGTGGGCTGGATCAGGGGAAGGACGACCCGGAGGAACGCCTGGAAAGGGGTCGCGCCGTCTATGAGGGCCGCCTCCCGGAGTTCGTGGGGGACGTTCTGCAGCGCGGCGATGAAGATGACCATGTTGTAGCCGTAGTCCTGCCACAGGTACGCGATGACGACGGCCCACATGGCCACCGGCACTCCCAGGAACCCCGCGCGGGGGTCCGAGAGCCAGGCGACGGGCCGAAGGCCGACGGCGCGCAGTATTGTGTTGATCCACCCGGCCTGGGGATCGTACATGCTCATCCAGATCAGGGCCACGCCGACCGAGGAGGTCAGCACGGGCAAAAAGTAAATCGTGCGGTAAATGACCTTGAGGCGCTCTCCAATGGCCTCTAACAGGTAGGCCAGCGGCAGGGTGATGAGCAGGTTCAGCGGCAGGACCAGGAAGGCGAAGATCAATGTGTTTTTCAGACTGGTGCGAAAGAGGGCCGCGGAAGCGCTGGTGCCCGTGAACATTTCCACAAAGTGTTTCAATCCGACAAATGGATTGCTGCCGCCCAGCCCCAGGATAGGGCCCCCCAGCCTGCCGGGGCTGTAGTCAAAGAACATCAGGGCGAAGACCCAGGCCAGGATAAAAATGCCCACCGATTGATAGAGCAACAGGGGCATAAGGATGCTCGCCACGAACCGACCTTTGGCAATCGCCAGTCCGCCCTTCGGGCGTTTGTCGGGTTTCTGATGCCTGGTGTTCATCGTCGCTCTCCCCGAAGACGGCGAAGCAATCTCCAGGCTTGTGGGGAGATTGCTTCGGCGGCTATTGCCGCCTCGCAATGACAGCGGGTAGGTCATTACGCTCTAAGGCAAAATCCGCGCCCTGCTTGCCGTATGGGGCTGCGCCCTCACCCTTCCCCTGATCCCTCCCCTCTCCCGCACAGCGGGAGAGGGGAGGGGAATGAGGGAGGGGGATTTTGCGGTGGGCGGCGAAGCCGCCCACCGCAAAATCCCTTTTTATCCCCCTCTCCCCCGCCGCGAAGCGGTGGGGAGAGGGGGATAAAGGGGGTGGGGGGGCCAAAAGCCGCTTGAGCGCATCAGGTGTGGATTTTGCCCTATAGCGTTTTTCTTTTGGGAGTGGGAGTGCAGGACCCGGGTCCTGCACTCCCACCCGTAGCGAGACGGATTACTGGAAGGTGGAGTTGGCCTCCGTTTCAATCGCTTCCAGCGCTGCGTCAACCTCCTCCACACCCTGCAGGACGTTCAGGATATGGGGGTAGAGGATTTCGTAGAGCGTCAGGTCCCGGTCGGGCATATTGCCCAGGTACTGGCCGTAGGGCAGAATCTGGAGGGCTCTGGGAATCCAGGGCATAGCCTGGGCAATCTCCGGCGATTCCGCCACTACCGGCATCGCCGGAATCGTGCCACTGGCGATATTCCACTTTGTGGCAACGGCGGGGTTGGTGGTGACAAAACGGACGAAATCCCAGGCAATATCCTGGTGGGGGCTGTTGGGCGAGACGGTCAGGCCCCAGCCAGAGTCCGCCACGAAGACCGGGTCACCCTGGAAGGACGGCAGGTAGAAGTAAGCCCACTCGTCCGCGAAGTCCGGGTAGTTGGTCTTCCCCAGGGCAATCGCCCAGGTGCCGATGTAGCCAATCCCCACCCGACTCTGGAAGAAGGCATCAATGACGAAGTTGGTTTCGGCGTTGAAGACCACCGGGTCCACCACGCCCGCCTTCACCGCATCCAGCATCCACTGCAGTTGGGCTTTCGCCTGAGGGGTGTTGAAGGTGAAGCCGGTGCGGTCGGCGTTCCAGAAGTCCCCGCCGCGCTGCTTAATGCCCGCCAGGAACGAGAAGACCGTGGGGTCGGCGGAGGTGAAGTGGAAGCCCGCGACGGACATCATGCCGGACGCGTCGTATTGGGTCAGCGCTTTCGCGTCCGCCAGGACGTCGTCCATTGTCTTCCAGTTGGGCGGATAGGTCAGGCCCGCGGCCTGGTACTTGGTCTTGTTGACCAGCACGCCGCCGTATTCCATGTTGAACTCCTGCGGGAGGCCGTACAGGACACCGTTGACGATGTAACCACCGATAGGGGCGGCATAGAAAATCTTCTGTGCCTCCTCCACGGTCATTACCTCAGGCGGCACGGGGGCCAGGCGCTCGTAGTACTGAGAGGTCCAGGTGCCGAACAGTTGCAGGATGTCCGCTTCCTGGCGAGCAGGCATCGCGGTCTGGAGCGTCTGGATGTACAGGTTGTAGTCAAAGTGCTCTATCTGGATGTCCACGTTGGGGTGCTCGGCCTCGTAAGCCGCAACGGCCTCCTCGTAGCCTGCGATGAAGGCCGCATTAGTGTGCATCCACATGCGCAGCACGACCTTTTCGCCCGCAGGCGGCTGGGGGGATAGTTGGGGAAGGGACGGCGTGGAAGTGGGAGGTGCCTGGGTAGCAGGTGCCCTGCAGGCGCTCAACAGCAGGAGAAACACCGTAAATAGGACAATATACTTTTTCATCTTTACCTCCTTATGATTTTGGCTTGGCTGTCTCCAACAGTAAGGTTGCTTATACAGAGTAAGGTTGCTTATACAGGGCACTGCTCGGAAATTCCTAAGCCGACTATCACCTCCTTTCCTCATCTTAAGGCTGAATCCAAACTGGTGAATTCCTGCAACATAACCACTGCTTCTAAGTGGTGGGGCGAATCGGGGTTCAGCCCCTTTTCCAGCGACCGATAGAATGCCATTAACTGGAGAACCGGCAGATAGAGGGCACCCTGAACGGTCTCGGGAAGGCCGCTGTGGAAGACGACATCCGCATTCGTTTCGGCCAATCCCAGAATGGTTGCTCCTCGGGTCTGCATTTCCTCCAGGATTGCCCGCTCGTGGGGACTGTTGGAGCCCGAAAGGAGGCCGACCAGAACTGTGCTTTCGTTGACCATGCTCATCGGCCCGTGGCGGAACTCCAGGAAATGGAAGGGCTCGCTGTGGGAGAGGGACATCTCCTTGAGTTTCAGGCTCGCTTCGCAGGCCAGGCCGTAGCGGGCGCCCGAGCCGAGAAAGTAATAGCGGTCAAACCGGAGGTCCTCCCCGAAGTGCCGGGCCAGCGCCTCGTGGTCCGCCATCAACCGGGCACCGATTTCCGGCAACCGATCCATAGACCGCAGGGCCTCCTCCTGCCCGCCTGCCAGAAGGGAGAGGGCCGTGGCCACCACGTACATGCCGGTGAACGAACGCGTCTGCACCACGCTCTGCTCCTGCCCCTTTTCCACCACCAAAGCCAGGTCGGCCAGGTCGACCAGGGGGCTGTTCCCATAGACCGTGATCCCCACTACAGGCCCGTGCTGCTGCTTCTTGAACTGTTCCACCGCGTGGATCGTTTCCGTGGTGGAGCCGGAGCGGGAGATGGCCACCAGGAGCGTCGGGCCGTCGGTCAGCACAGTGGGTCCGTTCAGTAGCAACTCGCTACTGGGCACAGCGCGGGCCATCCGGCCGGTCGCCTGCTGGAAGAGGGCCGCGGCGGAGAGGGAGAGATAGTAAGTGGAACCGCAGCCGATGAACAGCACCTGGTGGTATCGGGGCTCCAGAAGACGCTCCAGCGCCGGGCGGTTCTGCTCCACCACCCTCAGGGCCTCCGCCCAGGTCTCCGGTTGAGAGAGAATTTCGGTATAGGTGTGGAAGTTCGGCTTCATCCATCCCCTCGCCGTTCCAGATAGGAGTGGTGTATGTCCGGCAGGCGGAGGACCCTCTGAGCGTTCTTAAAATACACCTTTTCCAGTGCCTCGTCCGGAAGGAAAATCCCGTAGATGTACCATCGTCCCTGCTGGGGAATCTCGCCCACGCTGTAGTTAAAGTACTCGTCGTCCGTTTCCAGAAAGCGGTAGTAGATGCGGTAGGCTTCCAGGTCGGGGCCGAAATCGGAGCCGAAGAGGATGCGGTCCTGGTAGCGCAGGAAAAAGCGGCGGGCGGTGTAGGGCTGGCGGCCCAGTTCCCCCAGGCGGGCGGCGATGTCCACATAGTAGTTGGGGCAGTCGTCCAGCATCCTCCCCACCCAGGCCAGGTTTTCCGCGTAGCAGCCGACGTGCGCGCCGATGAAGGTGGTGCCCGGATGGCGTTTCACCAGGTTGTACAGGCCGCCGACAATCTCCAGGAATGGCGGGAAGGGCGGGCTGGTGAAAACCCAATCGGGATTCTCCTGCAGTTCCTCCCAGCGCTCGTTGGTCTCGTCTACGGGTTCAAAGAAGGCCACCGGGTCGGCGACATGAATCAGCACCGGCAGGCCCAGTTCGCCCGCGGCCTGCCAGATGGGGTCCAGGCGGGGGTCGTCCACCCGGACCCGTTCTCCCCGGTGGTCGCGGACCTGCAGGCCGAACCCCTTCCAGATTTTGAGCCCTTCGGCGCCCCAGGATTTCTGGACCTCCAGCCGTCGGGCTGCGTATTCGGGGAAATCGTCCCCCAATTCGGGCCATCGGTCCCAATCCACGCCGCCGAAGACCGAGAATCGCTCCGGGGCGCGGGCTTTGAAATGGTCCAGGTGACGCTGCAGAATCTCTTCGCCCCAGCCGCCGTCCAGGTCCACGTAATGGACGACCCCGGCCTCGTCCAGCAGGTCCAGTAACGCCGGGAGGGGCTTCTGGTCCCACCCGCCGCCAAAGGACTCACCGAGATGGTTGTGGGCGTCCACGACCGGGTAGCGGGGCTTCGTTACCGTCGTTGTTTTGGTGACCAGTTGGGATTTGGGGCGGAAGTTCTTCAAGAGCATGCGGGCCCACCTTTGGGCCGTCAGGCCAGGATGACGTCAATGCCCATCTGGCGGAGCGTCTCCACCATATCGGGCGGGGCGGCGGAGTCCGTCACAATGCGGTGGACGCTCGCCAGAGGGGCGACGAGGGCGGAGGAAACCCGGCCGAACTTGGTGTGGTCGGCTACCAGGATCACCTCGCGGCCGATCTTGAGGATAGCCCGGTCGGTGAGGATTTCGGGCAGATAATCGCTGGTCAGGCCCTGTTCCAGGCTGAGGGCGTAGATGCCGATAAAGACCTTATCGGCGCGCAGTTCGGCGATGGCCTGCTCGGCGATGTGCCCGATGAAGGAGAGTTCGCTCTGGCGCAGCATCCCGCCGATCCCGATCAGGGTGATGCCGGGCTCGTTGGCCAGCACATTCATCACCGGTAAGGAGTTGGTGATCACGGTCAGGTTGTGACGGGAGCGCAGGTGGTAGGCGACGGCGAGGGTGGTCGTCCCGGATGCCAGAAAAATGGTCTCTCCGTCCTGCACCAGTGCGGCGGCGGCCTGACCGATGCGTTGCTTTTCCAGGAACTGCTCCCGTTCCCGCTGGAAGAGGGGGGGCTCAGGAGGGGCCTGGCGGATCAGAATCGCGCCGCCGTGGACGCGCTGGATGTTTCCTTCTTCCGCAAGGGCTTCCAGGTCGCGCCGGGCCGTGGCCTCGCTGACGCCGAAGTGTTCGCAAATCTGCGCGACGGAGATACGGCCGTTCCGTTCAATCCAGCGGAGCAGTTGCTGTCGTCGCTCGTAACTGGAGAGCCCGTTGGTATCCTTCATAAGCAATCTCAATCAATCAAAATCGCTCACAATTATAATCGCTTCCTGGAAAATGTCAAGGGGCTGACTTCAGTCAGCGCCTGAATAGTTACCTCCACTGCAAAAAGGGTTCTTTATCGTAATTACCTACCACAAAGGACACAAAGTACTCACAAAGGACACAAAGGGATAAAATATCGTCCTTTGTGCCCTTTGTGCGGCCTTCGTGTCCTTCGTGGTTTTTATGAAACGGTTCTTGGGTAGGTAGTTACCCTTTATCGCAGAGACCGCAGGGCACGCAGAGCATTATCCAAGAAAATCTCTGCGCTCTCCGCGTTCTCTGGGATGAGTTTTTGCAGCGAACTCATTTGTTGACAAAAATACTCAACTATGCTATAATCAGGAGCACCATGAGACTTTCCACCCAGGGCCGATACGCGGTGCGGGCGATGGTGGACGTTGCCCTCCACGCTGGGGAGAGTTCCGTCCCCCGGGCCGATATTGCCCGCCGCCAGGGCATCTCCGCCGCCTACATCGCCCAGTTGTTCCGCAAACTGGAGCGGGCCGGGCTGGTCCAGGGGGTGAAAGGCCCCGCCGGAGGCTATCGCCTGACGCGGCCCCCGACCCAGATCACTGTGGGCGACATCGTCCGGGCGGCGGAGGGCCCCATTGCCCTGGTCCACTGCGTCGCCCCCGGCGGCGAGGCCCGATGCCAGCGGGCCGAACGCTGCGTGACCCGCCGCCTCTGGCAACAGGTATCCGCTGCTATCGCGGACGTGCTGGACGGAGTGACTCTGCAGGACCTCTGCAATCAAATCCAGGAGGATGTAGACCGTGGGCAGAATCTACAGCGACATCACCAAAACCATTGGCGAAACCCCTCTGGTCCGCCTGAACCGCCTGACCGCCGGGCTGGCGGCAACGGTGCTGGTCAAACTGGAGTGCTTCAACCCTCTGGCCAGCGTCAAAGATCGCATCGGCGTCAGCATGATTGAGGCGGCGGAGCGGGAGGGGAAGATCGGGCCCGACACCATCCTCATAGAGCCCACCAGCGGCAACACGGGTATTGCCCTGGCCTTCGTCTGTGCGGCCCGAGGGTATCGGCTGGTGCTGACGATGCCGGAGACAATGAGCGTGGAGCGGCGCAAACTTCTGCGCGCGCTGGGCGCCGAACTCATCCTCACCCCCGGCGCGGAGGGGATGCGCGGCGCGGTCCGGAAGGCGGAGGAACTGGCCGCCCAGGACCCCCGCTACCTGCTCCTCAACCAGTTCGGCAACCCGGCCAACCCCGACATCCACCGTCGGACCACCGCGATGGAGATCTGGCGGGATACCGACGGCGCGGTGGACATCGTGGTGGCGGGCGTCGGGACGGGCGGGACCATCACCGGTGTGGCGGAAGCGCTGAAGCCCCTCAAGCCGTCCCTGCGGGCGGTGGCGGTGGAGCCGGCCGCCTCCCCCGTCCTCTCCGGCGGGCAACCGGGCCGGCACAAAATCCAGGGCATCGGCGCGGGCTTTGTCCCCGACGTCCTGCGGCTGGACCTGGTGGACGAAATCATCCAGGTGACGGACGACGATGCCATCCGGACGGCCCGGCAACTGGCCCGGCAGGAGGGCATCCTGGTGGGGATTTCCTCGGGGGCGGTGGCCTGGGCGGCCCTGCAGGTGGCGGCCCGTCCGGAGAACGCCGGGAGGATGATTGTCGCGGTCCTGCCCGATACCGGCGAGCGCTACCTGAGTACCGACCTCTTCGCCGACGAGGAAGCGGGCCTCACCGTCGCCGGATGCCTGTAGCACGGGCTTTAGCCTGTCGTAGCCAGGCTTCAGCCTGTCGTTGCTTCAGCCTGTTGTAGCATAGGCTTTAGCCTGTCATAGCCCAGGCTTATGAAATTTAAAAAATTAACCCGGACATAAACCGGCATATTGGCCACCTGACCCTCGGGGCTCGCCCCTCCCCCTGGCCCCCTCCCCGCTGCCGCTGCGCGGCGCGGGGAGGAGGAAAAAGGAGGGGGTTTGGGGGCGGCGGCTTCGCCGCCGCCCCCAAACCCCACTCTCTTCCCCCCTTCTCTCCCCGCTGCGGGGAGAGAAGGGGGGCCAGGGGGGATG
>Ga0209809_1000913_pt1 | contig 25283 bp, 22 predicted proteins | sample YNPMSTMetaG_FD_186172 | JGI IMG/M metagenome (GOLD analysis project Ga0209809, IMG submission 186172) | Anoxygenic and chlorotrophic microbial mat microbial communities from Yellowstone National Park, USA - YNP MS-T MetaG (SPAdes) (version 2) ...
GGAGCCTGACCCGCTTAGCCCGCGCCAGGGCTGCGGTGGGCAGCTTCTTGGAATCCATACGCAAACACGGTGCAGGGTTATAGAGACCGGCCAGGGCTTTGACCGCCAGAATCACCTGGCCGAGTAGCTGGGCTTTGCGTTCACAGAAGGTAGCGGGTGCAGGAACCTGGTGCCCATGCGTGCGCAGCCAGTACAAGAGATCCTGGGCGTAACGGAAGCGCCCGAGGTGTTGGTAGACGGCCAGGGCGATGATGAGCTCATCGCTATAGCGGGGCTTGCGTCCTTGCGGAGCCTTCTTGCGTCTGGGCAGCAGCAGCGCTTCTACGGCTGCTACAATCTCTGGTAGGGACGGGTAATGTCGCATAACTAACCCCCGTCCCTTATTTTCTACTTGGTGTCAAGTCCTTTTCCGAATTGGCGTTAGATTCTAACAGAGAGAGGCGTTGTAAAATACGGTTATTCAAGAGGTGGTTTCCCAAAACCGCCACGCCGTTATCACCAGGGGCTCTCGGCAAGGCGTAAACTCTAAGGCCTCGGAGGCTCTCCCAAAGGATGGTTCTATGAACCGGCCCGTAGCGCAAACCCACCTTTCGCAGCTCGCCGAGTTGCTAACGGAACGATTCAGGCGGGGTTCACATCACTGCCCATTCCACCTGAGCATCGTTCAGGATGGGGCAGATTACCTGCAACACCCGGAGGATGCGCTCGGGAATGGGGGTCATAGGGTTCTACCGCTGGCTCAGTTCATATAGCTCAAAGGCATCGGGATCGAAGCGGCACTGGGCCAGGTCTTCCCAGTACAGCCAACCCTCCCTAAGGGGTGGGAAGCTGCAAAAGCCACCTTCGGCCTTGAGGTGAAAGGCCAGCTCACAGGGCTCGCTGACCCCCTCCTGAAAAGCCATCAAGGCGCTGTGGTAAGCCCCAAAGCTGGACAAAGCCTGCGACCCCACCATAGCCTTTTTGCCTTCGGCGCGGTTCAGGGCCAGCATCTTCAGGGTCTGGGTATAGCCGGTGCGGGCGGGCTTGAGGTTCAGGATGTCGTAGGTGTCGAGCTGGGCCTCGCGCCACAGGTCGCGCAGGGTAAAGGCCGAGTCATCGGCAATGAGGGGCAGGATGGCGGCCTTGCGCAGGCCTTTGCGGGCCAGTACCTCGGCCACCGGTAGGGGTTCTTCCACGAAGAGCAACCCGGCCTCGGCCCACTTACGCAAGTACACCTCGGCTTCCGCGGGGGACAGTGTTTCGTTGGCATCGGCATACAGGGCCACATCGGGGAAATGTTCCTTCAAGGCGGCAATGCGGGACAGGTCGCCCTCCAGGTCGCGGCCTACCTTGACCTTGAGCACCCGCACCCCGGCCTGGTAGGCCGCAGCAGCATCGGCCAGCATCTCGGCCTCATCGGCGATGCCCAGGATATAGCTCACCCGTACCCGCGGGTGGTGCGGCTCAAAAACCTGCCATAGCTCTTGTCCTTCGCTATGGGCCCAGGCCTCCCATAGCGCGATGTCCAAGCCCGCTTTGGCAGTAAGGTTGTTGGGGAAGTTGTCCAGGATATTCTGGATGGCCTCGGTATCCTCGACCTCCAGGCCCAAGAGTTGTGGGGACAGGTGGTCCAGCGCGGCCAGCACCGTACCCAGGGTTTCCCCGTAAATGGTAGGGCGGGGCGGAATCTCCGCGCGGCCAACTGCCCCATCGGAAAGCTCGACCTCGAGCAAAACGTGCTCCAGCGCTGCCAGTTCCGAGGCTTTGCCCCAGCGCAAAGCCCCCTTCAGGGGCAGGCGAAAGGGGTGGGGGGTGATTCGCTTTATTTTAGGCATGAATTCGCTCCACAAAGGCCCGAATGGCCGCCGCTTCCTCATCGAGGCTCAGGGCTTCGGTGTCCAGAAATAAGGCCCGTGGCGAACCCCGCAGCACCTTGCGGACTCCATCAGGATTGTAGTTTTTGCGCTCTTCAGCCACAATTTTGAGTTTAGCGGCAAGTTCTTGTAGGGGAACCTGCCAGCTCAGGGCCTCCTCGAGCTCTGCCTCGCTCAAAACCCCCTGGGCCAGTTGGCGCAAGGTTGCCAGGTCGCCTTTGTCTACCCGCACCTTATCGAAGGCATCCCCTCGCCCCAGCAGGCGCGAAAGGCGGGTCAGGTCGCGGGCCTCCAGCACGATGAAGTAGCTCTGGGGAAGCCGCTTTAGAGCAAAACCGACTTCCTCCTCACCCCGCAAACCATCGAACAACAAGGGCCAGGTGGGCATAGCGCGGCCATTGAGCAGGATTTCCGCTACTCCGCCGGGGTGTTCCTGGCGAAAGCGCCGGGTGAGGGTAAAGCGCTCACTGCGGTCTAGCGGTGGTTGGGCATAGCCGTACAGGGGAAACACATAGCGGTCTACCAGCTCGCGCCGGTCGGGCAGGGTGGGGTAGTTTAGGCGCTTTAGCAGGCTGGTCTTGCCCACCCCGGTCAGGCCCACCAGTATCAGCAGGGGCATTTCAGCAAGGGGGCGGCTTTGTGGGGCTTCTTCGCCCGGCAGGTACAGGCTGGCTCTGGTGAGGCTGGCATTCATGCCCACAGTGTAAGCCAGTCGGGTAGCATAGGGGTTGTGGATGTTCTTAACCTCTACAAAGAGACCGGGGCCTTGCTGGAGGGTCATTTTTTACTGCGCTCGGGCAGGCACTCCCCCAGGTTCCTGCAATCCACCACCCTGCTCCAGCACCCCTTGTATGCTGAGGCCGTGGGACAGGCCCTGGGCGAGCTATTCGAGACGCTCGAGCTCAATTTTGTAATTGGCCCCGCCATGGGGGGCGTCATCCTCGCCTTCGTAACGGCCAAGGCCCTGGGTGTGCGGGCGCTCTTCGCCGAGAAGAACGGCCAGGGAAGCATGTGGGTACGTGAGGGGCTTACCATCCACCCCGGTGAACGCTTCCTGGCCGTAGAGGATGTGGTCACCACCGGCAGCTCGGTACAGCAGGCTATTCGGGCCGCCGAGGCCAGAGGAGCCCAGTGTGTTGCGGTGGGGGCTATCGTAGACCGAAGTGCAGGCCGGGCCGAGTTTAGCGTGCCCTACCGCTCGCTGGTGCAGCTCGATTTTCCAACCTATGCCCCCGAAGCCTGCCCGTTGTGCCAACGGGGAGAGCCCTTACAGGAAGTCTAGGCAGACTTGGTAGGCTAGGGCATATGTTACGCACTGTTTCCTTACAAACCCGGTTGCGCCAGGCGGGAAGTTGGCTCTTTGCAGCCTGGCTTTTACTGGGACTGGGGCTGGCCCAGTCCAGCGCAGAGCTCGCCCGTCAGGCCGTACAGGACTGGCAGGCCGGGAAATACCAGGTAGACCCCATGCAAGCCCTCGGCAAGCCCACCGAGGAGGCCGTCCGGCTGCTCGAGCGCAGCATGGCCTTTCCCCCCGTTCCCCCAGGGCTGTCGGTTAATCTGGACGATCCCCTGGAAGAATCCACCCCAAGGGGAACGGTTGTTAAATTCCCCGCTACCGTGTCCGGACGCGGCGGCGAGGTGCGGGTAACTATCCGGGAAGGTGAGGTGACCCGAATTGGGTTTGCCCCAGAGGGCGGGCTTCTGCCGCGCTGGCTCAAAAGCCCTGTAACCTGGATACTTTTTGTGGCTTTATCGCTGGGTTGGCTGGTGGCCTTACGCAGCAGTAGCCCTGTGGCCCGCTGGTGGGCTGAAGGCTGGGCCCTGGTGCGCCAGTACCGGGGTGTGTATCTTGGCACCAACCTTGGCCTTTACGGCTTGTTCGCCCTGGGTGGGCTGGTGGCTTATGCCAACCCCCAGCTGGTGCGCTTGATGCAGGAGCTGGTGGGCGGGGCCCTCGAGCAGATCGGTCTGGGTAGCGCCCTGGCTGGGGGTGTGCTGGGTCTTGCGGTGGTGATCTTTTACTGGAACTTCACCAACGGCCTCCTGCTGACCACTGCCGTACCGGGGCTTTTACTGGGCATTCCGGCCCTGCTGTTCAACGCCCTACGCTACTTTGCGCTGGGCTTTGCCCTGAGCCCGGTGGCCCTGCCTCTGGCCAACTACCTGCTGCACCTACCCACCATCGTGGTAGAGCTCCAGGCCTACATTCTGGTCACTTTTGGCGGGCTGGTGCTGATGCTCAAAACCCTGCGGGGCGAGGGCTACCGGGCCGGCTTACGGGCCTTGGGGCTCATGGTTTACCTGGGGGCCTTCTTCCTGCTGGTGGGTGCTTGGTACGAGGCCTTCTCGATACTGGTCCTTATGCGGCCATAGCGCGCTACGGGTCTTGCTGCCATGAGGCTTGACCTGCCACGCTTTCTTGGAGACGGCAAAAACAAGCAGAGCCGCAGATATAGATCGGCCCGGCCTTTGTTCAGAATGGTGGTTGGTTTTTTATGTCTGTGTCATCCGCCATCTTTCCCGAAGCGCGCATAACACAAACGGGTAGCCCCCACCCAATTGCCGTGCTGGGCGCTGGATCCTGGGGTACGGCCCTGGCTTTACTGGCCTCCTCCAAGGGGATTCCGGTTTATCTTTGGGCCCGTCGGCCCGAACACGCCCTGGCCATGCAGCTCGAGCGACAAAACAGCGAGTATCTACCGGGGGCACACTTCCCCCAACAACTCCATCCAACCGCCAATGCCGAAGAAGCCTTACATCAAGCCCAGTTTGCGGTTGTGGCCATCCCTTCCAAAGCCCTGCGGGAAACCCTGGGGCCTTTGCCCAAAGCGAAAGCCTATGTTTCGGCAACCAAGGGTCTGCACTTTAGCGACCACCACCTGCTGCGCATGAGCCAGGTGATTGAGGAGGTCACCGGGGTTTCACAGATTGCGGTGCTGTCGGGGCCAAACCTGGCCGAGGAGATTGCCCGGTTTTTGCCTGCCGCAGCGGTAGCGGCTGCCAAAGACCCCGCACTGGCCCATCGGGTGCAGCAGGTTTTCTCGGGGAGGAGCTTCCGGGTCTATACCTCCTCGGATGTGGTGGGGGTAGAGCTGGGCGGGGCGCTCAAGAACGTGATCGCCTTGGCCGCGGGCATGGTGGATGGTCTGAAGCTCGGCGACAATGCCAAAGCCTCGCTTATTACCCGGGGATTACGTGAGATTATCAAATTCGGAGTGGCCCAGGGGGCTCAGGAAGCCACATTTATTGGACTTTCGGGCCTGGGCGACCTGATCGCCACGGCCAGCAGCCCGCACTCGCGCAACCGCACCGCCGGGGAGCGCATCGTGCGGGGTGAGACCCTGGCCCAACTTCAGGCCCAAAAGTCAGTGGTGGAAGGCATCTACACGGTCAAAGCCTTGCATGCCTGGGATCAGGCCACGGGCGCCGACCTGCCCATTACCGAGGCGGTGTACCGGGTCATTTACGAAGGGGCCGACCCCATGCAGGAGCTGTCGCGCCTGATGACCCGCGAGGCCAAGCCGGAGTAGCCGCCAGGCTAGTCTTTCCCCACCAGAGCGTTTTGCTGTTCGGCTAGGTAAAGCCAGGTTTCCAGCACGCTATCGGGGTTGAGCGAGATGCTCTCGATGCCCTGCTGCACAAGCCACAGGGCAAATTCGGGATGGTCGGAGGGGCCCTGGCCGCAAATGCCAATGTACTTGCCCATCTTTTTGGCCGTGCTGATGGCCCGCTCGAGCAAGAACTTCACTGCCTCATCCTGCTCGCTAAACAGGTCAGCCACCAGACCCGAGTCGCGGTCCAGGGCTAAGGTGAGCTGGGTCAGGTCGTTGGAGCCTATGGAGAAGCCGTCGAACAGTTCCAGGAAGCGCTCGGCCAGAATGGCATTGGAGGGCACCTCGCACATCATGATCAGGCGAAGCCCATCTTCACCGCGTTTGAGCCCGTTTTTCTCCAGAATCTCGATGACCTGCCTGGCCTCCCCTACCGTGCGCACAAAAGGTATCATGACCCAGACGTTTTTCAGCCCCTTTTCTTCCCGCACTTCCCGGATGGCCTGGCACTCCAGGGCAAAAGCCTCGGCAAACTCCGGGCTGCGGTAGCGGGAGGCCCCCCGGAAGCCAATCATGGGGTTTTCTTCCTTTGGCTCGTAGCGGCTACCGCCCAGCAGGTGGGCGTACTCGTTGGACTTGAAGTCCGACACGCGCACGATCACCGGATGGGGGGCGAAAGCGGCGGCAATCATGCTGATGCCCTCGGCCAGCTTTTCGCGGTAGAAGTCCACCGGGCTTTTGTAGCCCGCGGTGCGCCGGGTAATCTCGGCTTTGAGATCTTCAGGCAGTTGCTCAAACTGCAGCAGGGCTTTGGGGTGGATGCCGATGGTGTTGTTGATGATGAACTCGAGCCTCGCCAGGCCTACCCCGGCATTGGGCAGGTTGGCAAAGCTAAAGGCCCGCTCGGGCGAGGCCACATTCATCTTGATCTTGGTAGGAATGGGCGGCATGTTGTCGAGTTCGATGCGCTTGACCTCGAAGCGCGGGGTACCGGCATACACCCGGCCCGTGTCGCCTTCGGCGCAGGAAACCGTAACCACATCGCCCTCGCGCAATACCTGGGTAGCGTTACCAGCACCCACCACAGCGGGGATGTTCAGCTCTCTAGCCACGATGGCTGCATGGCAGGTGCGCCCACCCCGGTTGGTCACGATGGCTGCGGCTTTTTTCATCACCGGTTCCCAGTCCGGGTCAGTCATATCGGCTACCAGCACGTCGCCAGGTTGTACCCGGTTCATCTCGCGGGGGTGGTTTATGACCCGTACCGGGCCCACGCCAATGCGCTGCCCCACCGCCCGGCCCGTCACCAGCACCGGGGCCCGCTCCAGCATGGCAAAGCGCTCGATGACCCGTCCGGTGCGGCTTTGCACCGTCTCGGGGCGGGCTTGCAAAATGTAGATTTGACCGTCCAGGCCGTCCTTAGCCCATTCTATGTCCATGGGTCGGCCATAGTGCTGCTCGATTAGGAGGGCCTGCCGGGCCAGCTCCAGCACATCTGCGTCGGAGAGCGAGAAGCTGCAGCGCTCGAGCTCAGACGTTGCAACCGCCTGAACCCCCCGCCCCTCCTCGGCAAAAACCATCTTTTGCAGCTTGCTGCCCAGGGTGCGCTGCAGAATGGTGTTGCGGCCCTCGGCCAGTCCCTTTTTGTAGACATAAAACTCATCGGGGTTGACCGCCCCCTGCACGAGCAGTTCTCCCAGGCCAAAGCTCGAGGTCACAAAGATCACATCGCGAAAGCCCGACTCGGTATCGAGGGTAAAGGCCACCCCGGAAGCCCCCAGGTCGCTGCGCACCATGCGTTGTACGCCCGCCGAAAGGGCCACCTCCTGGTGGGAGAAGCCGTGGTGGACACGGTACGCGATGGCCCGGTCGTTGTAGAGCGAGGCAAAGACCTTCTTGATGTGCAGCAGGACGCTCTCCACCCCCCGCACGTTCAAAAAAGTTTCCTGCTGACCGGCAAAGCTGGCCTCGGGCAGGTCTTCGGCGGTGGCGCTGGAGCGCACCGCAACAGAAAGCCCGCCTTTAGAGGCGGACTCGAGGCGAATGTAAGCATCCACAATGGCTACCTCTAGGGCCTTGGGTAGCTCAGCGTTTTCTACCCAACTGCGAATCTCGGCCCCTACCCGGGCCAGCTCGTCCACATCATCGGTGTTTAGGTTTTGCAAGGCGCTGGCGATGCGTTCTGTCAGGCGGTTGTGATGTAAAAACTCGCGGAAAGCCTCCGCTGTAGTAGCAAATCCCCCCGGCACCCGCACCCCGGCTTGGGAGAGGTTGGCCATCATCTCACCAATGGAGGCATTCTTGCCCCCTACCAGGTCTAGATCCTTCATGCTTAGTGTTTCAAACCAGCGGACGTAAACCATAAAGCTACCCCGTTGCAGTCCGATGGTAGTGTTTAGCTTTAGTGAAAAGGAGTGGCTTGTTTTGGTGTAGCTATAGCTCAAAGTGTAGTGTAAATACAATTACACACCTAAGATACACGCTTAAACAAGCTGTGCTTTGGAAGCTTGTATGGAACGAACAGTCTTCATCGTCTCAGACCACACCGGCCTGACCGCAGAGTCAGTAGCCAGAAGTTTACTGGCCCAGTTCGAGCCGGTCTCGTTTCGCTATGTCACGCGACCCTTCACGGACACCGAAGAAGAGGTGCACAACCTGGTCCGCGAGATTGCCTCGGTTTTTCAGCGGGACCGTGTACGACCCATTGTATTCTCAACCCTGGCCAACCAGGCACTAAACAACCAGCTCAAAACCGCTCCCGCCTTGCACTTTGACCTTTTCAGTACCTATTTGGGGGAGCTCGAGCGCGAACTCGGCCTGCCCGCCACCGGCCGGGTCGGGCAGCTACACAGCGCGAACAACAGCAGTTACTTCGCTCGTATCGAAGCGGTGGAGTTTGTGCTAGCAACCGACGACGGCATCGGTGAACGGCATTACCAGATGGCCGATGTGATCCTCTTGGGGGTCAGCCGGGTGGGCAAAACCCCCACCTGCTTGTTTTTGGGTCTGCAATACGGCCTGCGGGCTTCCAACTACCCCCTCGCCGAGAAAGACTTCGAGCAGGAGGAGCTGCCTGAGCCGATCAGGCCCTACAAGGACAGGGTGTTTGGTCTAACCATAGCCCCAGCCCGCTTGCATCAGATCCGCACCCAGCGCAAACCCAACAGCCGCTACGCCTCTATGGAGCAGTGCGAGTACGAGGTACGCCGGGCCGAGTTGTTGTTCAAACAACTTAGGATTCCCTACTTCGATACCACCTCTGCTTCTATTGAGGAGATCGCCACCAACATCGTGCAAAGCATGGGGCTACAGCGCAGGATCTAAGGGGCCCCCGCCTCAAGCGCGGTTAGTGAGGGAGCAAGAGATCCTGCTGCACCCTGCCCTAGGAACGATCCAGGCGGGGTTCAACAGGGGATGCCCCTAAAATCGGCTTCCAATAAGCTCCATGGCCCGCTCGAGCCGCCCAAGCACGCGTTGCTTGCCTAACAGGGCCAGGATGTCAAACATACCGGGGGTCTCGAGGCGCCCAGTGAGGGCAGCACGCAAGGGCTGCATGACGGTAGCTGCCTTAACCCCCTTGGCCTCTGCAAAGGACTTGAGCAGCGGCTCAGTGTTCTCGGGCAGCATATCTGGCAACCGGGCCAGCCGCTCGCGGAGTTCGGGCAACAAAGCAGCCCCCTCGCGCAGTGTGGCCAGGGCTTTTTCCTGCATGGGGTAGGCCTCACTGAAAAAGTAGAGGGATTTATCCACGAACTCTTGCAGGGTCTCGAAGCGGGCCCGCATGGCCTCGATTACCTGCTTAAGGTAGGCTTCGGAAGGGCAAGAAAGGCCTGCCCGCTCGAGGAAGGGCTTGACCCGTTCGGCCAGGTCGTCTAAGGTCAGCACCTCGCGGATGTACTTGCCGTTCATCCACCTGAGCTTGTTGAGGTCGAAGACCGGCCCCCCCAGGCTGATGCGCTCCAGGCTAAAGTGTGCAATCATGTCTTGCAGGCTAAAAATTTCCCGTCCATCGGGCATGCTCCAGGCCATGGTAGCCAGGTAGTTGAGCAGGGCTTCAGGCAAGAATCCCTGGGCCCGGTAGCTATCCACACTGGTGTCCATCTTGCGCTTGGAAAGCTTGGACTTGTCGGGGTTGCGCAGCAGGGGGGTATGGCACCAGACCGGCTCCTCCCAGCCAAAAGCCCGCAAAATTAGAATGTGAAAGGGGGTGCTGGTAATCCACTCCTCGGCCCGGATCACGTGGGTTACGCCCATCAGGTGGTCGTCGACCATGGCGGCCAGGTGGTAGGTGGGGTAGCCGTCGGCCTTGAGGATGACCTTGTCGTCCAGGGCGGCGTTGTCGAATTCGATAGGCCCACGCAGCAGATCGTGGACGATGGTCTTTCCCTCCAGGGGCACCTTCAAGCGCACCACGTGGGGCTCTCCGGCAGCGGCGCGGCGTTCGGCTTCCTCGACCGGGTAGTCGCGGTAGCGTCGGTTGTAGCCTTGCTCCTTGTGGCCGGCTTTTTGCGCGGCCTCGCGGGCCGCCGCCAGCTCTTGTGGGGTGTCGAAGGCGCGGTAGGCGGCTCCTTTCTCCAGCAGCATCTGCACGTGTGCGCGGTAGATGTGCAACCGCTGTGACTGCACATAAGGGCCGTTGGGGCCGCCCTTGGCAGGCGACTCGTCGGGGGAAAGCCCCAGCCAGTCCAGCATCTCCAGTATGCGTCGCTCGGAGGTAGGGTTGTAACGGTTGCGGTCGGTATCCTCGATGCGCACGATAAATTTCCCGCCGTGCTGCCTGGCAAAAACATAATTGAATAAAGCCTGGTAGGCCGTCCCCACATGGGGGTCACCGGTGGGACTGGGTGCGATGCGTGTGACTACCATAACCGATAGCTTAACCTAAGGCTGAAAGCCTCTGGGCGATTAGTTGCACCTCTCACAGCTGCCTTAGCGGCGGGTGCTATTTTGGGATAAATGGAAGCTGCGCTGCAGAAAAGTCATCATCCCATCGCTGGCTCCCACACCCGTCTCGAGGCCGTCGGGCTGGTCAAACGCTATGGCAGACGAGAGGTGGTGCGGGGGGTGAACCTCGAGCTCACCCGCGGTGAGATTGTAGCTCTTTTTGGCCCCAACGGAGCGGGTAAAACCACCACCTTTTACATGTTGGTGGGCTTTGTTGAGCCCAACGCCGGACAAATCCGTCTGGGCGACCAAGACATCACCCGGCTGCCCATGTACAAGCGGGCCCGGCTGGGCCTGGGCTATCTGCCTCAAGAGCCCTCGGCCTTCCGCCGCCTGACTGCAATGGAGAACCTGCTGGCAGTGCTGGAGTTTCAGCCCCTTTCAAAACAGGAGCGTAGCCAGCGTGCCTTGGAGCTGCTCGAGGAGCTGGGGATTGCCCACCTTAAAGACAGGTACGCCTATACCCTTTCAGGCGGCGAGCGGCGGCGGCTGGAGATCGCCCGTGCCCTTTGCACCAACCCTGACTTCATCCTGCTGGACGAACCTTTTACCGGTGTGGATCCCAAAAACGTCCACGACATCCAGCAGCTGATTTCCGAGCTGCGCACGCGGCGCGGGGTGGGTATCTTCATTACCGACCATTCCGTGCGCGAGACCCTGGCCATCGCCGACCGCATCTACCTGATGTACGATGGGCAGATGGCTTTTCAGGGCACACCGGAGGAGTTTGCCCGCGACGGCAGGGTGCGTAGACACTACCTGGGTGATGCCTATCAACTCTAGCCGTTTAGGGAAAACCGACAGCAACACCGTTACCCCCTCCCCTCTTCCTGGGTATGACTTTCTGGGCCATCCTGATCCTTTCGGTACTTGTGGCCGGCCTGGTGGCCTATGTGGGCGACCTGGTGGCCAAGCGGGTTGGGAAGCGCCACTGGCGCTTTTTAGGCCTGCGTCCCCGGACCACCGCTACCCTAGTAGCTGTAGGCACCGGGGTGCTCATTGGCATAGGGGCCTTCGGGGCGTTCTTCTTGCTGGTGCAGGACGCCCGCGAAACCATCTTACAGGCCGAGGCGGTGCGGCAGGAGCGCAACCGTCTGCGCGCGGAGGTAGAGCGGCTGGAGAGCCGCGCAGCCAGCATCTTCAGCCAGTACGAGCAGCTTAGAGCAGAGCGTGACGAGTTCGAGAAGAACAATATCCTGCTGGCTCGCCAACTCGCGCAGAATGCCGAGCTCCAGCGCCAAACCCGCCAAGACCTCGAGCAGGCCCTGATTGAGCGGGAGAAAATGCGTCAGGAAGTGGAAAAGCTCAGGGCTGCCAGTGCCGCCCAACGCGAAGCCCTGGAGCAGCTCAGACGAATTCGCCTGAGCCTACAGCAGGAAAAAGAAAAGCTTTTACAAGATAAAGCGCGCTTGCTGGTAAGCAGCGAGCGGCTTGCGGCCCAGGCCCGCAAGGCCGAGCAGCGGCTGCAGGAGTTTGAGGCCGCCAGCCGCTCAGCCAAAGCCAACCTGGTCCGCTTGCAAGAGCGCACCCGTGAGCTTGAAAACCGCTTGCGGCAGCTTGAGATCGAGAAGCGCAACCTCGAGGGGGATGTAGCCATCCTGGGCAGCACGCCCGTCCCAGCACCTTCCCCTGAGAACAACCGCCTGCTCGAGGCCCTCCAGGGCGAGAACCTCGAGCTCAAGAGCAAGCTTGCGGAGACCCAACGCGAGCTGCAACAACTGCGCGAGCGCAACCGGGTTATGGCTGCCAGCTTGGATAAAAGCCTACGCATGAATCTACTGGCGGAAGAACCGGTGACACCTGGCAACGAACAGACAGCCCTAAGCGAGATCACCCGACGGGTTGAGGGCCGAATTCGGCTTATCGGTCTGCGCGGTGTGCAGGTGATGGAAAATCCAGCCCTCACCAACCTCAAGCCCGGTCTGTTGCTGGCCCGTATCCAGGGTGTGGGCATCGATGGACGGGCACGGGTGGTCATCGAGTACCGGGCCCGCGAGCAAGCCTTCCCCCAAGGCGAGGTGCTGGCCTCCACCCTCTTGGTGTTGCCAGTCAATACCAGCGAGGTGCGCCGCAAGTTTGGAGCGCTGAGCCAGGAAGTGGAAAGCCGCCTTGCCACAGTAGGCTGGGTTCCCGAAAAGCTGGCCCAAGGGGGAATCGCCCTCGAGGAGTTTGTAAGCCTAGCCTCCCAGCTCTCTGGTAAACGTGGTGTTGTTCGCATTGCGGTGGTGGCGTTGGATGACCTCTACCCCACCGAGCCACCCCGCTTGGGCCTCAAGCTACTACCGTGGCCCTAGAGCGCCATCCAGAAGGCAAAAACCCATGCCCCCCATACGGCTATTGATAACTTCACAGCGAGATACAAGAATGAAAAAGGCTTGTTAACGATGCGCATGGTACTCGTGTTTATTCTATTAGCTTTCTCGCTTGCCCTCACCCAGGCCCCTCGCCTGACCACCCCCGAGGAAGTGGCCCGGGTGGAGGTGATTCGTCGGGCCCTGCCTGCGGTAGTTAAGATCTTCGGCATCCTGCGCGACCCACAAACCGGCAATGAGGGCCCCACCAATGGATCGGGATTTTTTTATGCCCCCAGCCGCATTATCACCAACTATCATGTGGTGCAGGATCTGCGCGACATCAGTGTGGAACTATTTGACGGGCGCTCGTTTCCAGCCCAGGTGTTTGCAGTGGACAAAGGCATTGACATTGCCATCCTAAGCGTACAAGGGGTAACGGCTCCCGCCCAGCTCTCCTTCGCCAGCTCACAAAACCTGCCTGTGGGCATGGGTCTGCTGGTCATCGGCAGCCCCTTTGGGCAACGAAACCTAGCTTCGTATGGCATTCTGGCCGGAGTTGGCCCCACGGCCGCAGAAAAAAACGACCTCGACCCCGAAGTAGGCGTGGAAATAAGCGACCTTCTGTTCACTGACGCGCGCATCGTACAGGGCAACTCAGGCGGCCCGGTGCTGGATTTGCAGGGTCGGGTGGTGGGAGTTGCCAACGCTACGCTGGGCGACCTGAGCGGGGTTGGCGGAGTAGGGGTGGCTATCCCGAGCGACCTGGTGCGGCAAAGCGTGAGCGACCTCGAGCGCTTTGGGGTACCCCAGCGCGGCAACCTGGGCGTTACCCTGCTCGATCTGAGCGAACTCGACCCCATCCTGCTCGGACGGGTCGGCCTGCTCTCCACCCGTGGGGCCATGATCGAAAAAGTACAACCCGGCGGCCCCGCGGCGCGGGCTGGCCTGCGCCCAGCCCAGCGCGACCAGCGTGGCAAGCTGGTTAGCCTAGGCGACATCATCCTAGCTGTAGGGGGCCGCACCATGCGCAACGCCAGCGAGGTCACCCAGACCATCGCCCGCTACCGTCCTGGCGACCGGGTTAGCCTTACCATCTGGCGCAATGGACGTCGCCTGGACGTCACAGTTACCATGATTGCGCGACGCTGAGCAGCCCCGCTGCGCTCAAAGAACGACTAGACTGACCCATGGGTGTTGCAAATTTGCTGCGCAGGTGCCCGGGCTCGAGGAGGGGCTCAGCGCGCCACCAGCTCGGCCACCCAGACAATCTCACAGGCCCCGTTACCGGTATCGTGGCGTACAGTGGAGGTCTTCCAGTAAAAACCGTTGGGACCGGTCACGTTGACCAGAAAGCCTTTGATCCACACCAGATGCCCCGGCTTCAGACGCCTCAGGCGCAGCTCAATACTGGGGCTGCCTGGAATCAGGTGCATGTTGGCGCTGCTGCGAACCATCTCCTCTAGCGGGATGGGTGGCTCGCGCAACCAGGCGTAAAAGTAAAAGCGATCTGACTGCCAGATGCGCAACTTTTCTATCACACCTGTATCCGACATCCGGCCCCAACCCAAAGCCAGATCCACCGGTGAGATAGAGGCGGCGGCGTCATAACGGTAGAGGCGCTTGGAAAGCACGCGGGCCTCGAGCTCGAAATGGGCCACTGGCTCGATGCGATAGCCGGGCTTTTCCAGCCTTACCTCGCTCCCGCGTGAGAGTGGCGTCTGAGAGGGGGGCAGGGGAGCCAGCACCCCTGGTGGGCGCTGGATGGGCCGGGTCTGCACATGGCGGATCAGCCCAAAAATGGCAGCTGCCAGCAGCAGGAGTAGCCAGAATAGCCGCACCCCCTTAGTTTAGGGCACCCTGCCCTCGAGCCCGGTTCAAATTTCGTCCTTGGCCAAGTCGTTGAAACGCACATGCTGGGCGTGAAACTGCAACTCTACCACACCGGTTGGGCCGTTGCGCTGCTTTCCCACGATGATTTCCGCAATACCCGCCTTGTCGGAATGGGGATTGTAGTACTCGTCACGGTAGATGAACATCACCAGGTCAGCGTCTTGCTCAATAGACCCCGATTCCCTCAGATCAGAGAGCATAGGGCGCTTGTTGGGGCGCGACTCTACCGCCCGCGAAAGCTGCGAAAGGGCAATTACCGGCACGTTCAGCTCACGGGCTAGGCCCTTAAGACCACGGGAAATCTGGGCGATCTCTTGCTGACGGTTCTCGCCACCGTTTTTTCCTCCACCTGGGCCAGACATCAGCTGGAGGTAGTCAATCACGATCAGGCTTAGCTTGTGCTGGGCGTGCAGGCGGCGGGCCCTGGCCCTGAGCTCCATTAGGGTCAGGTCGGAGGTATCGTCGATCAGGATAGCGGCCTCGGAGATGCGGCCCGCCACATCCACCAGGCGGGAGAAGTCACGGTCGGTGAGCTGGCCCTGACGCAGCCGGTTCATATCTATGCGGGCCTCCGAGCAGAGCATTCGGGTAACCAACTGCACTGCCGGCATCTCCAGCGAGAAAATGGCCACCCCAGCCCCCTCGCCCCGCAGGGCCACGTTTTGCGCAATGGTCAGAGCAAAACTGGTCTTACCCATGCTGGGCCGTGCGGCGATGATGTTGAGCGAGCCGTTTGTGAGACCCCCGATCATGCTGTCCAGTTCGCGGAAGCCGGTTCTAACCCCGTCCACCTGGCCTTTGTTCTCGTAAAGCAGCTGAATGCGCTCGAAGGTTTCGTGAACCAGCTCCTTCATGCTTCGGAAATCGGACCTGGCCCCCTGGGTGGAGACCTCGAGCACCTTGCGCCCCGCCTTGTCGAGAATCTCCTCCAGGCTTCCCTCCTCGTCGTAGGCCATCCGCATGGCCTCGCCCGCGGCAGCTATAAGCTTGCGTAAGATCCACTTTTCGGCCACAATGCGCCCGTAGTAGTCGGCATAGGCCGCCGTGGGGGTGTGCTCGGAAAGGCCCACCAGGTAGGAAAGCCCCCCCACGTTCTCAAGTTCACCACCCTGACGCAGCTCTTCCGAAAGCGTGACCAGGTCCACCGGGTCGTGCCGGGCCCGCAGCGCCACCATAGCCTCCCAAATTTTGCGATGGGCTTCCTTATAAAAGGCATCGGCGGACAGCAGGCCCTCGAGCCGATCCAAAACCTCGCTGTCCAGCAACACCGAGCCCAGCACGCTGGCTTCAGCATCCAGGTTGTGGGGTGGGATACGTCCCTCGAACGGTGTAGTTGTCATCGCAACTCTCCTAAAAAGCCCTGTTCGACAAGTTCCTACTCTATTCGATTAGGATAGCTTTGGCAAAGCCTTTGTTATTTACATAACCCCAGCGCAGATGTTATACTCCACCGATGGACAAGATCATCGTCCGTGGCGCCAGGGAGCACAACCTAAAGAACATCACCGTTGAGCTGCCCCGCGGGCAGTTCATCGTCGTTACCGGGGTCTCGGGCTCAGGCAAGAGCACCCTGGCCTTCGACACCATCTACGCCGAAGGACAGCGGCGCTACGTTGAGAGCCTGTCCAGCTACGCCCGGCAGTTTTTGGGGGTGATGGAAAAGCCCGATGTGGAAAGCATCGAGGGGCTTTCTCCAGCAATCTCCATCGACCAGAAAAGCACCTCGCACAACCCGCGCTCCACGGTGGGCACCGTCACCGAGGTACACGACTACCTACGTCTGCTGTTCGCCCGTGTCGGTACGGCCTACTGCCCACGCTGCGGGCGGCCCATCGAGCGGCAATCAGCCTCAGAGATCACCGACCGACTGTTCAAGCAGCCCGAGGGAACCCGGGCCATCCTGATGGCCCCAGTGGTACGGGGGCGTAAGGGTGAGTACCGCAAGGAGTTCCAGCAGCTACAAAAGGAGGGGTACGCGCGGGTACGGGTGGATGGGGTGATCTACACCCTCGAGGAGGCCCTGAGCCTCAAGCTGGAAAAATACGAGAAACACGATATTGACCTGGTGATTGACCGGGTGGTCTTGAAGCCAGCGGAGCGTGCGCGCATCGCCGAATCGGTGGAGTTGGCCCTTTTGCGCGGTGAGGGGCTGATGCGTGTTTTATACCCCGATAGCGGTAGAGAGGAGCTTTTCTCGGAGAAGTTCGCCTGCCCGGAGCACGGGAGCGTGCTGGAGGAGTTGGAGCCGCGCATCTTCTCCTTCAACGCGCCTTACGGGGCCTGCCCAGACTGCTCGGGCCTGGGCTACAACCAGGTCTTCGACCCTGAGCTCATCGTGAACGCTGAACTCTCGCTGGCCGAGGGGGCCATCATTCCCTGGAGCAAGGGGCGCGACAACGGCAAAGGCTACCTGTGGGACCGGCTGCGGGCGCTCTCGGAGCACCTGGGCTTCGACATGAAAACCCCCTTCAAAGAGCTCTCGCCAGAAGCCCAGCAAGCGGTGCTGTATGGTCTGCCCCAGCCCTTCGAGGTGGTCTTCCGGCGCAACGGGCGCGAGACTATGCGCTTCATGGTGAGCTATGAAGGGGTGATTCCCTGGCTGGAAAACCGCTACCGCGAGACCGAGTCGGAGGGCTTGCGCGAGACCCTAGAGGCCTATATGACCCTCAAGGCCTGCCCAGCCTGCGGGGGTACGCGCTACAAACGCGAGGTGCTCTCAGTGCGGGTGGGGCAGTTCAACATTGCCGAGGTCTCCAACCTACCGGTGCGCGAAGCCAAGCTATTTTTTGAGGCCCTGGCCCGCAACCAGGTGGTGGAGGTGGGGGCGCAGCTCCAGGCCTTTCGTATTCCCCTCGAGGGCCTGGCCGAGCCCAGCGAATACCGCAACCTGAGTGAGTTTCAGATGCAGGTGGCCGCACCCATCTGGCGCGAGATCCAAAGCCGCTTGGGCTTTTTGGAGGACGTGGGCCTGGACTACCTGACCTTAGACCGCGCGGCCAACACCCTCTCGGGCGGTGAGGCCCAGCGCATCCGGCTGGCCACCCAGGTGGGCTCGGGCCTAACTGGGGTGCTGTACGTGCTGGACGAGCCCTCGATTGGGTTGCACCCGCGCGATAACCAGCGCCTCCTGACCACCCTCAAAAAGCTGCGCGACCTGGGCAATACCCTTTTGGTGGTGGAGCATGATGAGGAGACCATGCGCGAGGCCGACTGGATTGTGGACATGGGGCCGGGGGCCGGGGTGCACGGGGGTAAGGTGGTGGCCCAGGGGCGGCTGGAGGACATCCTGGCCCACCCGGACAGCCTGACCGGGGCTTATCTGCGGGGCAGCAAGCACATCCCTGTCCCTACGGTGAGGCGTAAGGGCAACGGCAAGTGGCTGGTGGTCAAGGGAGCACGTGAACACAACCTGAAAGGGGTAAACCTGAAAATCCCTCTGGGTAAGTTTGTGGCCATCACCGGGCCCTCGGGCTCGGGCAAATCCACCCTGGTACACGACATCCTCTACGCCGCCCTGGCCCGGGACTTGATGCGGGCCAAAACCATACCTGGACGCTTTGAGGGCCTGGAAGGCCTCGAGCACCTCGACAAGGTGATCGAGATTGACCAGTCGCCCATCGGGCGCACCCCCCGCTCCAACCCGGCCACCTACACCGGCATTTTCGATGAGATCCGCGACCTCTTTGCCAAGACCCCCGAGGCCCGCAAGCGCGGCTATGAGGCTGGCCGCTTCAGCTTCAACGTCAAGGGGGGGCGCTGCGAGGCCTGTAGCGGCGACGGCACCAAGAAGATCGAGATGCTCTTCCTGCCCGACCTTTACGTGCAGTGCGAGGTCTGCAAGGGCAAGCGCTACAACAAGGAGACCCTCGAGGTCAAACTGCGGGGCAAGAACATCGCCGATGTGCTGGACATGACCGTGGAGGAGGCCCTAAGCTTCTTTGAAAACATCCCCACCATCACCCGCAAACTGCAGCTGATGGTGGATGTGGGGCTGGGCTATATGAAGCTGGGCCAGCCTTCGCCCACACTCTCGGGCGGCGAGGCCCAGCGCATCAAACTCTCCGCCGAGCTGGGCCGCCGCTCCACCGGACGCACCCTATACATCCTGGACGAGCCCACCACCGGCCTGCACTTCGAGGACACCGCCAAGCTCCTCAACGTGCTGCACCGCCTGGTAGATGGGGGCAACACGGTGGTGGTGATCGAGCACAACATGGATGTGGTCAAGACCGCCGACTGGGTGATTGACCTGGGGCCCGAGGGCGGCGCGCGCGGAGGTGAGATTGTGGCCGAGGGCACCCCTGAGGAAGTGGCCCAGAGCAAGAGCCCCACTGGGGTCTTTCTCGCTCGCATTCCTGAGATTCGGCAAAAGGTGGGTGTGGCGGCAGACTAAACCAAGGGCGTGCTCAGGCCATAAGCTTCCAGCATCCTGTACATCAGCTCGCGGGTTTCCTCGTCATCGGCATAGTTTACACTGTCACTGGAAATTACCAGCACCGGCGAGAGATCGTAGGCCCCAATCCAGGCTTCGTAGAGGCGGTTGAGCGAAGCCAAGTATTCTTGGGGAATGCGCTGCTCGTAGTCGCGCCCCCGGCGGGCGATGTGGGCCTGCAGGGTCTCGAGCGAGGCCCGCACATAAATCAGCAGATCGGGTTTGCGCAGCACGGGTGCAATACCTTGGTAGAGAGCTAGGTAGGTCTGCCAGTCGCGCTCGGAAAGGTGGCCCGAGAGCCGCAGGTTCTGGGCAAAGATAAAGGCGTCCTCAAAGATGGTGCGGTCCTGTACTACGTGCTGGGCGGGGTTAATCTGCTCGAGGTGCTGCCTGAGCCGCTTGGCCAGGAAAAACACCTGCGACTGGAAGGCCCAACGCCCCATATCGGCGTAAAAATCGGCCAGGTAGGGATTTTCATCCACAGTTTCATAGACGGGCAGAAGCCCGTAGCGCTCTGCCAGCAGCCGGGTGAGGGTAGACTTGCCGGAACCGATGTTGCCTGCGATTGCGATGTACATGGTTGTGGAAGGCTAGAGCGTGAACGGCCAAATACAAGAAGACAAAGCAGCCTTATTCTTCGCGCAGCTTACCACGCAACAGCTAGGCAGCACCCGGCCCAATCAGCGGGGCCTCCGCCAACCCCAGCAATCCCTACGCTGCCTTCCCACACCACCTCAGGCACAGGCTGAGGCTCATCGTTGTAGACTGAGGCGCATGGTTTACCAAGAGGCTGTGGAATGGTTGTTTGCCCAGAGCCGGGCTGGAGCCCCCCGGGGTTTGACACGTATTCGGGCGTTGCTGCAACGCTTAGGGCAACCAGAAGCTGCCTTTCCCGCCGTGCATGTGATTGGCACTAACGGCAAGGGCAGTGTGGTGGCCTACCTGGTGGCGGCTTTCAGGGCTGCTGGGGAACCCTACGGAGCTACCACCAGCCCACACCTGCTGGATTTTTGCGAACGTATTCGCACCCATCTAGGCCCGATTTCCGAGGAGGAGGTAGTGCGCTTTGTGCAGTGGGCACAGCAGCAGCAATTCCAAGAACCGGTAGCGTTTTTTGACCTTACCACCGCCTTAGCGTTCCACCACTTTGCCTCGGTAGGGGTGCATATCGCTGCAGTTGAGGCAGGGGTGGGTGGCGCCCTCGATGCGACCAACACCCTATCCGATGTTCGCGTGACAGTCATTACCAACATCGCCGAAGACCACCTAGACACCCTGGGGGGATCACTAGAGGGGGTAGCGAAGGATAAGGCAGGGGCTATCCGGCCTGGGGTTCCGGTGGTAACGGGGGCTGAGGGGGTTGGACTAGAGATCATTCGCGCCATCGCTGCCGAGCGAAAAGCGCCTTTGTATGTGCTCTCCGAGGGTGACCCTATTTTTAATCTAGCGGTCCAGCCCTCACTGCAGGGCCGTTTTCAGTTACAGAACGCCCGTCTAGCTGCGGCAGCCTTGCGCCTGCTGGGCTATGACGAGCCGGTTATATCCACCGGCGTTTCCGAAGCCATCCATCCAGGCCGACTACAGCACCTTACCTACCAGAACACCCGCGTAGTGCTCGATGGCGCCCACAACCCGCCCGCCATCCGGGCGCTGGTAGAAGAGTTGGAGGGATTTCACCTGGTGTTCGGCGCCTTCCCCCGCAAGGACTACCCTGCTATGCTGCAAACCTTGCTGCCCAAAGCCAGAAGCGTGCGCTACACCTACGCTGCTAAAGGGGCTTTGCGGGCGAAGGAACTGCAGTACCAATACCCCGCACCCTACTTTGAAAATCCCCTCGAGGCCCTGCACCACGCCATCGCAGCGGCGCAACAGGAGGAGGCTCCGGTCCTAGTGACAGGCTCGCTGTACCTAGTGGGGGAGATTCTGCGCTTGATACAGGCGGAGCCCACTCAAATGCTAGCCTCCACACCGACTTAGTTCCCTAGAGCCACACACTTCCAGCCCACATGCCGATGCTTGGGCGCTTTCTGACGGGTGCAAAATCCGTACTACAACCCAGGTGGACGCTGCGCCAATAGGCGTCGTGGCGGCCTTTTGCTCCAAGCCTCGAGCCAAAGGAGACCCTTCCCGCCTTACCCCGGCTGGGAGCTCAGCGGAAAGCACGACAAGGCCTGTCTGAGGCCTTCACCCTCCTCCCCAAGCCGATTGTAGGCTTCACGCGCTGGCCCAGGGGCTGTGTCCCCAGTCTTCTTCCTCGGCTTCAAGCTCCACCTCATGGTTTTCGTACACTGGAAGTCTCCATGAGCTCTTACTCCTAGGGGTCGGGAGAACTTACCTTTACGGTAGGCCTAGGGTGATCCGAAAGAGGAAGCATCGGCCTTGGCTGCAGGGACGGAGGGCGGTGGAGATGGCAAGGCGCATGCTTCATGGGCTGTTCTTCAGCACATTCACGCCGTGGCCTAGTAGGGCTTTATCATCAAGGCGCGCTCTTTCGTCCCAGCCCACAACCTCGGCCTTATGGCTCAGAAAATGCTTGGGCAGCAACTTAGGTTACTATACTAGCGATGCGTGCGCGCTCCTATCTATTCACTCTTTACATGGCGTACCTATATCCTACAAACCGAGCCTGGGTAGGAGATCTAGTCCGCTGGATGGAGTTACTCCAATTCAGCGAACCTGCCGTACGGGCAGCAGTCTCGCGGAGCGTCAAACGCGGCTGGATTATCCCCGAGAGGGAAGGTCGGCGGGCCTATTACCGGCTTTCGCCACGGGTAGCCTGGCAGGTTGAGAAGGTGCGCCAGCGGCTCTACGCCCGTGGTGCGGCCTGGGACGGCAGGTGGCGCATCCTGGTCTATGCCGTACCAGAAGCCAAGCGCACCGAGCGTGACCGCTTCCGCAACGAGCTGGTTCTGTTGGGCTTTGGAACACCTGCGCCAGGGGTCTGGGTGAGCCCTAATGCCTCGCTCGAGGCTGCCCGCGACTTGGTGGATTTTTATGGCCTGCATGGCTATGTGGAGCTTTTCTTGGCCCAGCGCTTTTCCAGCACTCCCGCCCGCGAGCTGATCGAAAAATCCTTCAACCTCGAAGCAGCTCAAGCCCGCTACCGTAGCTTCCTAACACAAAAACAGGAACCACCCCAGAGCCCTGAGGAGGCCTTTGTACAGCTAACACACATGGTTCATCAGGCCCGTAAAAACCTATTTCTCGACCCGGGGCTGCCGCCTGAACTCACCCCCCCTGGCTTTCTGGGACAGCAGGCTAAGGAACGGTTTTTCGAGCTTTATCACCAGCTTTACCAGCAGGCCCGCCGATTGTTCGCACACGGGTCTGTTGCGGCGGACTAGGAACGAAGCTGACGCAGCCGCTCTAAGAAATCATGCACAATGTTGCCAGTAACGCCCCAAATATCGTAGCCCCGCCAGAGGTAATGCCAGACCATGCGGACCAGTCGGCCCTTCGTTCCAAAAAACCCCTCTCCTAAGCTGTGGGAAAAGGGCCTACCTGGTGGTAAGATGCGTTCCTCGGTATAAGCAGGTGCAATCAGCAATTCCTCAATCGGCACCCACAGTAGCGCGTCCACCTCTTTAGGGTTGGGGATAAGGTGGGGTTCTTGAGCAATCCAGCCCAGCAGAGGAAAAACCCGGTATCCAAAAGGGGATAAGGTGGGGTTCAAGCACCCCAGTACCTGCACCCGCTCAGGCTCGAGCCCCACCTCCTCTAAAGCCTCGCGCAAAGCAGCCTCCTCTGCGCTCTCACCTTCATTAAAACGGCCCCCTGGGAAACTGATTTGCGCCGCATGGTGCGGCAGGTGGGCACTGCGTATGGTGAACAAAAGTTGGCCCTCCCATACCGGGAGCAAAACCGCTGCATCCACGAAACCCTCTGGCAGCGGAAGCTCCTGAGGGGGACGGGCGACAATGGCTCTGAGAACATCGGGGCTCATTCGACCTATGCTGCCAGGAGGTGCAGTGGTTGGCCATCACCTCGAGGTGATTTTAGGCTATAGTGGCCTCAAGCACAGCTTTGCTCACAACGTTCCCGCAGCAAAACCTCTGGGTTCACCTTCTCCTGGTGGCACCAGGCCACCATCAACCACAGCGCCTCTGCTAGATTGCCTTGTTCGATGGCCTGGATAAGGCTGTCCTTGCCCGGAAAGGGAATTCCCAGCCTTTTCTGAATTTCGTTGGCGCGGGCTAAAGCACCCAGGCTGCGCGGCACCTGATCGCAGACAGAACGAGCTGTTTTACCCTCGCTGGCCTTAATGGCATTCCAGTTAGCACTTACCAACTCAGGGGTGTCAGCCCGCACATGGCCAAACACGTGTGGATGACGTCTGATTAGCTTTTCCACAATGCGCTGCTCTACCTGGGAGTACGTAAACGTACCCTCCTGCTCAGCAATAACCGAGTGAAAGGCCACCTGCAGAAGCACATCACCCAGCTCCTCAGCCAGCTCGTCGAGGTTCCCCTTGCCAATAGCGTCCACAGCTTCTGCCGCCTCCTCGAGCAGATAGGGACGCAGACTCTGGTGGGTTTGCTGTCTGTCCCATGGACAACCCTCGGGGCTCCGTAGGCGGCGCATGACCTCTAACAAGCGCTCCATGCCCTATAGCCTAGCGAGATTAGACCTTTTTGAGCAAACGCCAGAGTAGGAGGCCTGCCGTCCAGCCACAGCCCATCAAAAGAAGGCTTAGCAAGTCCACCGGGGCGGCCTCCCCTATCGCTAAGCCCTGCGGACTCGGGTAAGGAAGGCCAGTAGTACGGGTCAGGATAAACGAGAGCGTCATAATCCCTACCAGCCAGAGACCACCGCTATAGGTGGCTCGCTCCATGCTGTTGGGCAGCTCGAGCAATGGTGCCAAGAGTAAGAACCCCCCGTACATGAGCTGAAATCCCAGCAGCATCATGAATAAAAGCGCATACCAAAAGCCCGCACCCTGAAGCCCCAGTGGAGTTTCGTTGCCGAACAGCTCTCCACACAACCCACCCCCCAGCGCGGAATTACCCAAGCCCAGGAGTTGCAAAAAGAACGGCGCCACCAACAAGGCTCCAGCCCAGCGCACCAGGGGGTGAGAAAAGGCAACTACACGACCGTCCATCTACATTATCTTGCCTCATAAGGGCCAGACTAATGTGGAGCAGTTCGCTATAGGGCTCGTCAAGCAGGGCTGCTGAGCCTCGGGCATTGTCAAGTGTCGATCAAAGGACATTTGTCTGGGGCCGGATTGTCTACTGTTAACTTGCATAGGCTCTGTTGTCCACCAGCGGACCCTAGCACCACAGGAGCTTGAGATGCCACGCAGAGCGATCTGGATCATCTTGATGGTTAGCCTACCCTTGCTGATGGCGGCAGCAGCTTTTGTCCTCTCGCGGGACACCTACCAACCCTACGGCACCCGACTTTTGAACGTTCGGCCCGCCGAGGCCAACCAGTTCACCCTCACCGCCCACGACGGCTCAAGCAAAAGCCTCTCCGACTTTCGGGGCAAGGTAGTTCTGATTTTCTTTGGCTTTGTGAACTGCCCGGATGTGTGCCCTACTACCCTGCTCGAGCTGAGCAAAGTCTACAAAGCCCTGACTGCCGCCGAGCAAGCACGGGTACAGGTGGCGCTAATCTCGGTAGATCCCGAGCGCGACAGCCTGGAAAAGCTGCGCGACTATGTAACCTTCTTCAACCCCAGCTTTATCGGACTCACCGGCACCCCCGAACAGATTGCCGACGTAGCTAGGCGCTATGGGGTGTTTTATCAAAAATCCCAGATCAAATCACCTAATGACTACAACGTAGACCACACTGCCAGCGTCTTCGCCCTCGATCCTATGGGGCAACTGCGCTTGGTTTACAGCAGCGGTAGGGTCGCAGCAACCGAGCGGGTGGCGCAAGATGTGCGCTGGTTGTTGCGCTGAGAGTGGGAACCAGCAGAACTCGCACAGATACAGGTGAGACTCTACGCGAAGCAAAACAGGGGAAGAAAGGTTCCCCAGATGCAACTTGGTTGGTGAAGAACACCTTCAGGGCCCGAGCACTTTTACGCGCTGGGAGCGCCTTGCCCAATTGGGCTGGGCCAAGGCGCAGCATAGAGGAGGCAAGCGGGTGCGGAGCTTGGAGAAGGGCTCTTGGGGCTCAACGGCTGCAGACTCCACATGGGCTCCGTGGCGGAGCCGGTTCCTCAAAAGTCTCAATTGACCGATGACACCGGCTTGCCAAGTTGGCCAAGCTCTGTTATATTTCTATTTGCTGTCGGCGCGTCGGTCCGCGATAGCTCAGCTGGTAGAGCGCTCGACTGTTAATCGAGTGGTCGCAGGTTCGATCCCTGCTC
>Ga0209809_1000926_pt1 | contig 25147 bp, 23 predicted proteins | sample YNPMSTMetaG_FD_186172 | JGI IMG/M metagenome (GOLD analysis project Ga0209809, IMG submission 186172) | Anoxygenic and chlorotrophic microbial mat microbial communities from Yellowstone National Park, USA - YNP MS-T MetaG (SPAdes) (version 2) ...
CAAGGCCAAGGCGGGCAGGTGGTGGGTGTGTACACCCTGCCCCCCACCTCCATCCGGGTACTGAACCCGCACCTCTCGCAGGCCGAGGTAGAGGCCAGCCTGCGCAACGGCTGGCCCACCGCTGACCGCCCGGCCCTGGGCTCGAGCCTGGCCTATCTGGGCAACGGGCTGTTTGTGGGGAGTACCGACCGCGGGCCCAATGGAGACTGTCCCGGTGGTAAGTTCTTCCCGTTATCACGCTTCGCCCCCAGTCTGGTGTTTTTTCGCCTCGAGGGCAGTGCATTACGTATCGAGAGATCCTTGCCCCTGCAAAACCTGAGCGGCCGGCTGATCAGTGGGCTGCCCAACGCTCGGGGAGAAGACGTGCCTTACGCCAACAAGGAGTGCAGGGAGACCCTGCCCTTGGACCCTGACGGCCTCGATGTGGAGGACGTGGCCGTGACGCCCAGCGGGTGGTTTTGGATGGTGGAGGAGAACTCTCCCTCGCTCATCTACGCCACACCCCAGGGGCGTATCGCCATGCGCTATTTGCCCCAAGGTCTGCGCCTCGAGACCAGCTACCCCAGCCGCGACATCCTACCCTCCATCCTGCGGCAGCGGCGCAACAACCGTGGTTTGGAAAACCTAGCCCTGTCCGGTGATGGCAGGACGGCCTGGGTCATCCTGCAAAGCCCTATTGGGCGAACCTCTGACCCTGCTTTCGACCAGAGCCTGGTGGCCCGCGCGGTTCGGCTGGATGTGAGCAACCCCATGCAGGCACGGGTGACCGGCATGTACCTAGTGCCTTTTTCCGACCCAAAGGACTACCCCAAACCCAACCGGCCTCGTGACATGAAGTACAGCGCGGCAACCTGGCTTAAAGACGAGCAGATTCTGCTGCTGGAGCGGGCTGAGGGTGGGGCCAGGGTCTTCCTGGTGGATTTTGCCAGAGCTACCAACCTGCTCGAACGGCCCGACGGCAATAGCCCCGAGCTAGATAAAGCAGGGGTCAACTACGCAGCGCTAAACATTAGCCTACCCCAGCGAAGGTTGCTTTTAGAAACCTGGAAGTTGCGGGAGTTTGACACGGACAAACTGGAGGGTTTGGCCCTGCTGGAGGACGGTCAGACCCTAGCCATCATCGACGACAACGACTTTGCCATCACCGGCAAGGAAGGGCCTACCCGCTTGTGGCTGGTGCGGCTCAATCAGAAGCTACGCTGACCGGCTGTCTCGGCCCCCGTGTACCTCTTATGGCGCTAGGCAGGCCCTTATCTACCCTTAGCTGGCCTGTCCCCAAGCAAGAACCTCTTGCAGGGAAAGCCGGTCTCCCCCGTGGGCCCCGTAGTGGGCCCGCACCACCTTCAAATCCTCGTCAATGAGGAACTCTGCGGGCATTCGCAGAAGCTCCCCGTCAACGCTCCCGTGTGGAATGCCTAGGGCAAGCCCCCGGAGGTAAGCTCCCAGGCCGCGCGGGTCGAGCAGGCCTAGAAGGCTGTTGCCTGTACCGTAGAGGTTATGGACAGTGTCGTCGGGGTCGGCCAGGACAGGGAAGCTGGGGCGCTGCCGCCCTGCCCGCTTGCGCAGGGTTTCCAGTGGTGAGCCGAAGACCCCCACCGCCTCTACCCCCACTGCCTGCAGGTCAGGGTAGGCCTGGATGAGCTGGTGTAGGCGGAAGTTACAGAAAGGGCAGCCCGCGTGGCGGAAAAAGGCCAGCAAGGTTTTTCCTCCGCGCCTACTGCCTAGGCTGTAGGCGCTGCCATCGAGGGCGCGCAGGGTAAAGTTGGGGGCAGGGTCTCCAGGTACCAGACGTTTCTTAGAAACTCCAGCAGGCCGGGCCTCGAGCAGACCTAGGCTTTCCAGCCGCAGCACTGCCCGAACAAACTCGTCCCAGGGAAGAACAGCCTGGGTTGCGGCTTGGGCCAGGGGGACGCTCTCCGTCTATCACTGAGAGCACCCGCCATTCCCGCGGCATCAGCTCCCGTAGGTGTGCCGAGATATCCCCTGGCCGCTCGGGGATGGACCAGACCGCTAAGGGATCGGGGGCTGGGCCCAGCTCATCTAGACGCCGTGTGGCCTCCAGCACCAGGCCCGGTACCTCAACCCCCTGTGCGGCAGCGGCCGGGCCAGCGCGGAAAGCGAACTCGCCCTGCTGATAGTGCAACCAGGGCAGTAGGGCACATAACGCTCGCCACTCCTGCACTGCCCTGAGCACAGGGAAGTGCACAACCAGCTCCCAAAGTTTCTTTCCTTGGCTAAGGGCCTTGCCAATGGCAGCCACTTGTTGAGGAGGGGCACCTAAGGTGAGAAGACTATCGGAAAGGCGGGGGGCCAGGGGGCCAGCCACTGCAGCGATGCGCCCGCCTATCAGGGTGAGGGCCAGCCCCAGGTTTTGGCGCAGGCGCACTTCCAAACGTCCACTACGCTGGCTTTGAGCTAGAAAGAGCAACAACTCAGCCAGCCCAACCCCTGCGAGGTCGCCCTGCAAGGAGTCGCGGGTGCTGGGGGTGACATAGTCTGGCATCATTTTGCTATACGTGGGGTGGCAGGTCTTTAGATGTGGCAATGAGCGATGGTAAAGAAAGCCCCAGATCTGCGGGCGATCGCGCCTTATACCGGATTCAAAAAGATAATCTTCAAACAAAAAGCGCCAAGAGGCTATCTTTTTGAATCCTAGAGCACTCCCTTCGGTCGGGTTAGTTCGTCACCGTTCGGTGACGAACTAACCGAATCTGGTATTACAAGGCTGTATGGCTCGGTGGTAAAACGTAACGATGAACGGAGGTGTGCTTGAACCTATGAGGTTAGCCTTTATCGGACTGGGAGCGATGGGTTACCCAATAGCGGGTCATCTGGCTAAAAAGTACGAGACCCTGATTTGGAACCGCACCTTTGAAAAGGCCCTGGCTCACGCTAAAGAGTTTGGTTCTAAACCGATGGAGTTGGCCGACGTTGCCCAGGCTGATATGTTGTTTACCTGCCTGCCTACCTCCCTCGAGGTGGACGAGATGGCCCGCAGGTTGCTGCCCTACCTGCGCCCCGGGACGCTCTGGGTGGATCACACCTCGGGCGAGCCGGAGATGGCTAAAAAGACCGCCCGGATGCTTCAGGAAAAAGGGGTGTCGTACCTGGATGCTTGCCTTTCGGGGGGCGTGGCTGGCGCTATCCAGGCCAGAGCTACCGTAATGGCCGGGGGTTCTGCAGAGGACTTTGCCAGGGCCAAGCCGGTGATGGAAGCCTTTGCCGCCAAGATTGTGCACGTAGGGCCATTGGGATCGGGGCATGCTGTTAAGGCGGTCAACAATGCCCTGCTGGCAGTGAACTTGTGGGCCTTGAGCGAGGGCATGCTGGCCCTGGTTCAGCAGGGGGTGGATGCCAGGCTGGCGCTCGAGGTGATCAACGCTTCCTCGGGGCGCTCGAATGTGAGTGAGAATCTCTTTGGCCAGCGGGTACTTACGCGCCAGTTTCCCAACACCTTTGCCCTAGGTTTGTTGGCTAAGGATCTGGGCATCTGTGTCCGGGTGCTCGAGGCTGCTGGAACCCCTGCGCCCATGCTAAAGCAGGTGCGGGAGTTCTTCGAGATAGCCAAACGCGAAGTAGGCAGTGCCGAGGTGGACCACACCGCTGTGGCAAGGCTGCTCGAGCGGTGGTCGGGTATCGAAATTAAATGAAAGCTGCGCTCGTTTTGGGGATGGGAAATTCCCCCTGCAAAGGTGGGGCACTCTCAGATTGAACCCAGTATTGCATCATAAAGTGAAGCATGGAACAGCTCAGGCTTGGGTGGCTGCTAAGACTGCTTGCGGTGATACTGCTGGCGCTGGTTTTGTTTGGCATGGGGTACTGGCTTGGGCTGCGCTCGGCCCGTGTACAGGTGGTGGCTGGAACGGGGCCGTTGCGATGGGTGCAGTTTGACCCACAACAGCAGCTACAGCCTGCGCCCGACCCGCGTGAGCTCATCCCGCTTCAGCCGGGGCCAGGACAGGGCCCGGGCCAGGGGCAGGCTGAGGAATGCCCCCTGCTGATTTACCAGGACGGCCAGTTGTTCCGCTTCGAACTGCCGCAGCCGACGCCAGGGCCGGGTGGCCCTCAACCGGGGCCGGGGATGCCTGGGGGCTCACCCGAGCTTATTCCGCTTGATCCCAGTGTGCCTTCCCTGCCAGCACCGCCTGCACCACCCGATAGCTGGCCCGGTCAATCAACCTAGCTGTGTCTGCCACTCTGGCTTGCCCGATTTCCCAACAAGCCAAAACCCCCAAGTTGCAGAGGTTTATATGAGCGAGATGCAAAAACCCTCCCTCGAGCCCCAGGCCGTTATGGATGCTGCCGCCAAGTTGCGCACCCTCCTGCTGGAAGTCAAGAAGGTCATTGTCGGCCAAGATTTGATGCTGGAGCGAATGGTGGTGGCGCTCCTGGCTCGAGGCCATATCCTGATCGAGGGGGTGCCGGGCCTGGCCAAAACCCTGGCCATCAAAACCATGGCCGAAGCCATTGGGGCCAGCTTCAAGCGCATCCAGTTCACCCCCGACCTGGTTCCTGCCGACCTGGTGGGCACCCGCATCTACAACCCCAAAGAAGCCAGCTTCGAGGTGGAACTGGGCCCCATCTTTGCCAACCTGATTCTGGCCGATGAGATCAACCGGGCCCCCGCCAAGATTCAGTCAGCGCTGCTGGAGGCCATGCAGGAGCGCCAGGTGACCATCGGTCACGAGACCTTCAAGCTGCCCGACCCCTTTCTGGTGCTGGCCACGCAGAACCCCATCGAGTCGGAAGGCACCTACTTTTTGCCCGAGGCCCAGGTGGATCGCTTTATGTTCAAGGTCTGGATTGATTACCCCGCCTTTTACGAGGAGATGACGGTGGTGGAGCGGGCCTCGAGCAGGTTTGAACCGGTGCACAAGGTGCTCAGCAGCGATGAGCTGCGTCGCCTACAGGCCATGGCCGACCTGGTGCATGTACACCAAGCTGTGACCGAGTACGCTGTGCGTCTGGTTCGGGCGAGCCGTGACCCTGGCGAGGTGGGGCTTTCCAACCTGAAGAAGCACATCAGCTTTGGCGGCAGCCCCCGCGCCAGCGTGAACCTGATTCTGGGGGCCAAAGCCCTGGCGATTGTGCGGGGCCGCGAATATGCCCTACCCGAAGACGTGCGCGACCTGGCCCCCGAGGTTTTGCGCCACCGCATCATCCTGTCTTACGAGGCCCTGGCTAGTGAGGTGAAGCTCGAGGACCTGGTGCAGAAGATTATTGCCGCTACCCCCTTGCCCAAGGTGCACATCGGCGACCCTTACCGCGACACCCGGCCTGCAGCCGAAAACAGGTAAGGCTTGAGGAAAACCAGCCTTGGGAAAGACTTTATGTTGCTGCGACGACCGCGAAAAAGCCAGATCGAGCTTACCCTCGAGGCCGAGCCCAGCCTGGCCCCGCTGCCTTCCCGCGAGCTGCCCGTCGAGCTGCTGCGCAAGCTCGAGTTTAGGGTTTTGAAGCGACTGGACGGCTTTTTGTTTGGCGACTACACCGGCTTTTTCTATGGCCCCAGCCTGGACCTGGCCGAGGTGCGCGAGTACCAGCCCGGCGACGAAGTGCGGCGCATTGATTGGAACGTTACGGCCCGCACCGGCAAAATCCACATTCGCCAGTACCGCGAAGAGAAAGAGGTTACGGTCTGGCTACTGGTCGACCTTTCCGCTTCCATGCGCTTTGGCACCCGTCGAGCGCTCAAGGCTGAGCGGGCGCTGGAGTTTGTGGGCACAGCGGCGGCCATTGCGGGGCGGCATGGCGATAAGGTGGGTGCGGTTGGGTTTTCTGAGGCCGGGCTACAGTTGGTGCCACCTGGTACGGGTCGGCGGCAGGCCTTGCGGCTGCTGCACACCCTTTATGACCTGCTGTATCTGTCCAAATCTAAAGGGGCTTGCTATCGGGCCCTGCTAGAAGATGCCCTCGAGTACGCTACGAAAACCCTCAAGCGCCGGGCTTTGCTGTTTGTGGTCTCTGATTTTCCCACCCAGCCTGAGCGGGAGCCTCCTTGGGCCAAGGAACTTCGATGGCTGGCCTACCGCCACGATGTGGTGGCGGTGCGTATCTTCGACCCTGCCGAAAAGGAGCTGCCCGATGCGGGTGAGCTGCGCATACGCGACCCCGAGAGTGGCGAGGAGATCTGGCTGGACACCAGCGATCCCAGGGTGCGCCAGGCCTACGCCCGGTTGGTGCAGGAGCGCGAAGTCTTGCTCGAGCGCACCCTGCGGGCGGCCCAGGTGGATGTGCTGGACCTATCCACCGCACAGGAGATTGTCGAACCGCTGCTTAGGTTTACCCTGCGCAGGAGGGGGCGAAGATGAGCTTTACCTGGCCGGTATTTTTGTGGCTGCTCTTGCTTTTCCCGCTGTTTCTCGTTTTTCTCCTCTGGGCCAACCGACGGCGAGAGCGCACGGCCCAGGCCTTTGCTGATGCAAGGCTGCGTGCGATGGTGGTGCGTCGGCCACCCAAGGCCCACCTGCGCTGGCCCCTGGCCCTGCAACTGCTGGCCCTATTTCTGCTCCTGCTGGCTGCAGCCCGGCCGGTAGCCAGCCCGCCCTTGCCCAGCAATAAGGCCGCGGTGGTGTTGGCGGTGGACACCTCGCGCTCCATGCTGGCCATCGACCTGAACCCCAACCGCTTAGAGGCGGCTAAGGCCACGGCGCGTAAGTTCATTGAGCTAGCCCCACCCACTACCCAGATTGGGCTGGTCAGCTTTTCCGACTCGGCCTCCCCCCTAGTGCTGCCCACCACCGACCGTCAGAAGCTCCTGGAGGCTATAGACCGCCTCAAACCGGCTCAGAACACCTCCATTGAAAACGCTATTGTGGTGGGGGTGCGGATGCTGCCCGGGCGCAAGGACCTCAGACCTCCAGGGGAGCTGCTTCCCTCTGACCTAGGCCAGCCTAACCCTTCGCAGGGCATACCTGACCTGCCTCTACCACAGCCACAACAGCCTTCAGCCGAGCTACCCCCAGGGGCTGTGGTGATCTTGTCGGATGGGGCTTCTAACGTGGGCGCTAACCCCAGCCTCCCGACCCGCAGCCGCCTCGAGGTCGCAGCCCGCTTTGCCAAAAATGCCAACGTTAAGCTCTACACCTTTCCCATGGGTCAGCCGGGTGGGAGCATCGTGCAGATTGCGGGCCGTAACTACTATATCCCCTTCGAGCCCAGGAACCTCGAGCTGCTGGCTCAGGCCACAGGTGGGAAAAACACCTACCCGCCCACGGAGGAAGCCCTGCGGGCTGTGGTGAGGGAGGTGGGTGTGCTTATCCGCTGGGAGGGAGTGAGGACCGAAATTTCTTCGCTGCTCTCAGCCCTGGCTGCTTTGTTGATGATCATGGGTGCTGCTCTGAGCCTGCGCTGGCAGCGGCGGGTGCCGTAGGGGAGGTGGGGTTTGTTGATGGCTGCCTTGGAAGAAAACCTTTATGACGGGCAGTGGCATAAGGTTCCTAGTGGCTTTTCGACAAACGGTAGGTGGTCTGAATGGTTTTTATGTGGCCTTGGGCACTGATCTTGCTGATGCTGCTCCCACTGCTGGTCTGGTGGTACCTGAGGGGCCTGCGTCTGCCTAGCGAGGCAGTGGTGTTTCACCCGGAGCTGGCTCTACTACGAAAGGCCAGCAGCACAACCCAACGCTGGTACCAACACCTACCGGCCGGGCTCTACCTGCTGGCCTTGCTGGCTGCGCTCTTGGCGCTGGCCCGCCCCAGCCTGATGGTGCCGCAGGCCGATCCTAAGGCTGCGGTGGTGTTGGCGGTGGATATTAGCCGCTCGATGCAGGCCACCGATGTAAAGCCTAGCCGCTTCGAGGCTGCCAGAGCGGCTTTGCGGGCCTTTATCCGCGAGTTGCCGCAAGGTATGCGGGTGGCCCTAGTGGCGTTTTCCCGCGATGCCCATCTGGTGGTGCCGCTCACAACCGACCGGGCGCGCCTGTTAGAAGCGGTTGATTTCCTGGAGCTTGGCCTGGGCACGGCCATCGGTGATGCCATCATGGAGAGCATCATGGCCCTCCCACCCCTGTCTGAGCGGACGGGGGTTCCCGAGCCCAAGCGCCTGGCTACCATCATTCTGCTTACGGATGGCCGCAGCTTAGCTGGGATGGATCCGGTAGAGGCGGCCAAGGAGGCTGCCCGCCAGCAGATCCGAGTACATGCTATCGGCATTGGACGGGTTACTTCGGGCCTCGTGCCTGGTTTGCCCGAGCTATACGCCCAAGCAGCGCAGTTCGACGAGGAGACCCTGAAGGAAATAGCGCGGGTGGGTGATGGAGAGTACCACTTTGTGGACTCAGCCGGCAAGCTCAAGGATGCCTACCGCAGCCTGTCCCGGCAGATGACCTGGCGGGTGCGTCAGGATGAGGTTTCCGCAGCGTTTGCCCTATTGGCAGGGGGCTTCCTGATGCTCAGCCTAGGGTTGTCCCAGCTCCGCCGTAGGGTGAGCTAACCCCTAGGCCTCCGCACTGCTGCCGGATAGCGGGCCCTGCCGCATGAGGGTTTGGGCTAGCTCGAGCCGGGCAATCAGCGAGGGAGCCTCCAGCAGAGCCTGCCGGTCTAGGGCAGAGACCCGCAGGTTGACGCAGAGGAAGGAAGCCTGGTAGAGCGGATCCTCAGGCAGACTGGCGATGGCCTCTTCCAGTGCGCTGGGATCAGCAACCCCAGCCATATAGCCGCGGAAGGTTTCCATGGCATCCCAGGCAGCCACGATTTCTGCGCTGCGGGCACTGCGCTCGAGCGGATAAGGGACATCTAGGGTCGTTTGGTAGAGGTTCTTATCAAAGACACCCGCGCCCTCCACACGGCAGCGTTCACCTCCTCGACACACGATGTTGAAGGTACCATCGGGGTTTTCCGCAGCGGCCAGCAAGTCCACATAGCCCCCTACTTCTCGAATGCCGTCTTGGGTGGCCAGGGTAATCACGAACCGGCGCTGATCTTCACTCCTGGCCAGCAAGTCCCGTACCATCTGCTTGTAGCGCTCCTCAAAGATGTACAGTGGGATAAGCAGCCCCGGAAAAACCACGGTCTCGGGAAGAGGGAAGAGGGGAAGGCGCCTCACGCCATCAGATTAGCGCATACTAGGCAGAGCTGGCCTCCTGGAGTAGGTTCTGAGGAGTGTCTTTCTGAGGCTGCGCTTCAAGCTCTTTGAATAGAAAGCTTCAGGTGGCCTTCGTGTCAGGTGCGGTGCTGTCGCCAACGCTCCGCAAGCTTATCAAAAATCTGTAGCAGCCTGGCCCGGGGCAGGATTACCTGCTCGGTATGACCCTGGCCAATGAGGTCGCCCAGTTCGTTCCAGGCGTTGCAGCGGACGTGTACCCGGTTGCCTTCTGTGCGCACATGCTCAGCTACAATGTGCACCTTCATGCCGGGCAGGGCCGAGGCCAGGTGATCGACGCTCACCTTTGTGCCAATGCCCTCCTCCCCCTCTTCCAGGAAGGGCAGGATGATCTTGCGTCCGGCCAGTTCCATGTGCTTGGCCATCCAATAGGTAGCATAAACCGGGTGCAGCTTGCCCAGCTGGGGGTCGTCGGGGTGTTCGAAGTCTACGGTCATCTCATCGGTGACGACCGTCTCGAAAGAGGCTTGGTAGCCGAGGGGAATGGGCTTCATGGCGGTTTTGCTGGGTTGCTCAGTGCAGCTTGCGCAGGTCGGCCACCCGCCTAAGTTTACCGCCCTCGCTGCGGGGGGCGGTGCCAGGATTGATGAGCGAGACCCGCACCGAGACCCCCACATTATCTTTGATTTTCTTGGCTACCCGCTCGCGCAGCTGAGCCAGGCGGTGGTCGGCCTCTACGATGGCGTCGGAAAGCACCTGCTGGCCTACTTCCCGCAAGAAAGACTCGGCCACCTCGAGCTTCAGCTCCACCTCGTCCAGGGTCCCCTGGCGGGTGAGCACAATCTGGTAATGTGGCACCACCTCGGGAATCTCCTTCAGCACGGCCTCAATTTGGGTGGGGTAGAGGTTCACCCCCCGCACGATCAGCATATCGTCGGTACGGCCCATAATCTGGGCCATGCGGGCGTGGGTGCGCCCCGAGGGGCCCTTTTCGCGGGTGATGAAGGTCAGGTCGCCCGTCCAGTAGCGCAGGATGGGCATGGCTTTCTTGGTCAGGGTGGTCAGCACCAGCACCCCCACCTCACCCTCCGGCAAGGGATCGCCGCTCTCGGGGTCCACCACCTCGGGGTAGAAGTGGTCCTCCCAGATGTAGCTAAGCCCTTCGCGCTCGTCCACGTCCTCGTTGGACACCCCCGGCCCGATGATTTCCGAGAGGCCGTAGATGTTGGTGGCCTTGACCCCTAGCCCCTCATCCACGCTTTTGCGGATGGCCTCGGTCCAGGGCTCAGCGCCTAGGATGGCGTACTGCAGGCTGATCTCCTCCGGGCTAACCCCTCGCTTTTTGAACTCCTCGGCCAGGGTCTGGGCGTAGGACGGGGTGCAGGCAATCATCTGTGGTTTGAGGTCCTGGATGAGGGTAATCTGGCGGTCGGTCATGCCGCCGGAAACAGGCACCACCGTCATGCCCAGCTTTTCGGCGCCCCCGTGTAGCCCCAACCCGCCGGTAAAAAGCCCGTAGCCATAGGCGTTGTGCAGCATCATGCCAGGCTGACCCCCTGCTGCCGCCAGGGAGCGGGCCACCACCTCGGAGAATACTTCCAGGTCTTCCCGGGTGTAGCCCACCACGGTGGGTTTGCCGGTGGTGCCGCTGGAAGCGTGGATACGGGCGAGCTCGGTTCGGGGCACGGCAAACATCCCAAAGGGATAGGTGTCGCGCAGGTCTTGCTTTTTGGTGAAGGGGAGCTTATGCAGGTCTTCTACCCCCCGGATATCGCTGGGGTTGAGCCCCCTTTCGTCCAGGGCCTGGCGGTAGAAAGGAACCCGCTCATACACATAGGCCACCTGCTCGCGCAGACGCTGGTTTTGCAGTTCGGTTAGCTTGGGACGGGGAAGGGTCTCGAGTTCGGGTTGAAACATCGGCATAAGCACCTCGTACAGAAAGCTCTAGCGTTCTAAGCGATAGCGTGTAGCTATGGCCGGGTCTGGCACTGGGAGGGTGGGGTGGTCTTCATAAAGCGCTCATACCTCCATCCACCGCCAGCACCTGCCCAGTCACATAGTCCGAAGCCGGGCTGCAAAGGTATAGCGCGGCAGCGGCCAGCTCGCCGGTTTTCCCGATGCGGCCTAGCGGGGTGCGCGCCCGTACCAGCTGCTCGTTGCGGGCTAGCAGCTTCTCGGTCATGCGGGTAGGGAAGAACCCCGGCGCCAGGGCATTGACCCGGATGCCAAAAGGCCCCCACTTGACCGCCAGGTCGCGCGTAAGCGCGATGAGGGCGCCCTTGGAGGCCGAGTAAGCGGCGGCGTCCAGCACCTCGCTGGGGCTTCCGGCTAGGCCCGCGACCGAGGCAATGTTGAGGATTTTGCCATAGCCGCGAGCCTTCATGCTGCGGGCAGCAATCCTCGAGGCCAGAAAAGCCCCGGTAACGTTGATGTCCAGCACCTCGCGAATCTTTTCCACCGGCACCTCCAGCGCGTCCTGGCCCCAGGTGATCCCGGCAGCGTTGACCAGGATGTCTACCGGACCGGTACGGGCAAAAGCAGCCTCGAGGCTTTCTTCGTCCTGGACGTTGCCCACTATGGGGATGGCGTCGGGGATAAGCTGCAAGGCCCCCTCAAAAAAACTCTCGCGCCGGGCCAGCAAGGCCACTTTGGCCCCCGCTTCGCGCAGTGCGCAAGCGATTTCTAATCCTAGGCCCCGCGAGCCCCCGGTTACAAGGGCGGTTTTCCCCTCAAGGTTGAACTGTTCGAGCACCTTCATACCTGCTCTACCACCATAGCGATGCCCTGGCCCACCCCGATGCACATGGTAGCCAGGCCGAACTGCACCCCGCGCCGTCGCATCTCGTGCACCAGGTCGGTCAGGATGCGGGCCCCAGAGCAGCCCAGGGGGTGTCCGATGGCGATGGCCCCGCCGTTTACGTTCAGCCGTTCGTCCTCGGCCTCGAGGCCCCACTCCTGCAGCACCGCCAGGCTTTGGGCGGCGAAGGCCTCGTTAAGCTCGATCAGGCCGATCTCGTTCAGGGTGAGCCCGGCCCGGTGTAGGGCTTTCTGGGTGGCTGGTACTGGCCCGATGCCCATGATGCGGGGCTCTACCCCCGCGACCGCTATGGCACGTACCCGGGCCATAGGCTTTAGTCCGTGGGCTTCGGCATAGGCGCTGGAGGCCAGCAAAACCGCAGCAGCCCCGTCGTTGAGGGAGGAGGAGTTCCCCGCGGTCACGCTGCCCCCGGCCCGGAAGACCGGTCTGAGCTGGGCTAAGGCCTCGAGGCTGGTGTCGGCCCGGGGGCCTTCGTCGGTTTGTACCAGCATGGTGCTGCCCTTGCGGTCTTTGACCTCTACCGGCACCATCTGGTGGGCAAAGGCCCCGCTGGCCTGCGCCCGGAGGGCCTTTTGGTGTGAATAGAAGGCAAAGCGATCCTGGGCCTCGCGGGAAATCCGATACTGCTCGGCCAGGTTTTCGGCGGTCTCACCCATCGAATCGGTGCCGTAGAGCTCTTTCATCCTGGGGTTCACCAGCCGCCAGCCTAAGGTGGTATCGAACATGGTGAGGTTCCCGGTGGCGAAGGCCTTTTCAGCCTTAGGCACCACCCAGGGGGCCCGGCTCATGCTTTCCACCCCGCCCCCCAGGTACACCTGCCCCTCCCCGGCCCAGATGGCCCGGGCCGCGCTGGCCACGGCATCCAGACCGCTCCCGCACAGGCGGTTGATGGTCGAACCCCCCACGCGGATGGGTAGCCCGGCCAGCAGCAAGGCCATGCGGGCCACGTTGCGGTTGTCCTCGCCGGCCTGGTTGGCACAGCCCAGGTACACGTCCTCCACGTCGTCGCCGGGTATACCCGTGCGCTCCAGCAGCGCCTTGAGCGGGATAGCGGCGAGGTCGTCGGGGCGCACTGAAGCCAGGGCCCCCCCGTGTTTGCCTACCGGTGTACGAACAGCATCTAGAATGTAGGCTTCTACTTTTGGCATGGGTTTACCCTCTGGGAGCATTAGAAATCAGCGGGTATAGGCTGGCTGGCCTTCTATATGAAGGGCAGTGCCAGTAAATAGCGATACCACCCGCTTTTTGCTACGGATTTCGACGTGGTAGGTAGCGGTGCGGCAGCCTAGGGTTTCTTCGCTGGCCTCGAGGTACTCTCCGGCCCGAACCGCCTTGGAGTGGAGCATCTGGGTAGAGGGAGCCACGGCTGGGGTATTGCACGAAATAGAGGCCAGGGCAAAAGCCGCATCGGCCAGGCTGTAGAGAAAACCGCCGTGGCAGTTGCCGTGGATATTGAGGTGCTCGGGTCTGACTTGGGCCGTCACCACCGCTCGGCCAGGCTCGAGCACCCGGGTCTGTAGGCCCAGTAACTGCATATAGGGGTCGGTAGCGCGCATGGTCAGGCTTCGGTTTTGCTGCGGATGCCCAGGTACGACTCAATCACCCGGGGGTCGTGGAGCAGCTCCTGGCCGCGGCCCTCCATGACCAGTTCGCCGGCCTCGAGCACATACCCCCGGTCGGCCAGCTTGAGGGCCATGCGGGCGTTTTGCTCCACCAGCAAAAGGGGCGTGCCCTGGGCTTTAAGCTCGCCCAGGATGTGAAAAATCTCCTGCACAATCAGGGGGGCCAGCCCCAGGCTGGGCTCGTCGAGCAAGAGCAGTTTAGGCCGGGCCATCAGGGCCCGCCCGATGGCCAGCATCTGCTGCTCCCCCCCAGACATGGTGCCAGCCAGCTGTTTGCGGCGCTCTCTCAAGCGGGGGAAGAGGGTATAGACGCGCTCGAGGTCTTCCCTAATCCCTTTCTCACGCCGTTGAAAGCGGGTAAAAGCCCCTAGCAGTAGGTTGTCCTCTACCTCCATCGAGGCAAACAGCTCCCGCTTCTCAGGAACCATCACCAGGCCCTGCGCAGCCAGGGCTTCAGGGCTGCGACGGGTTAAGCGCTGTCCCTGGTAGTGCACCGTACCGCTGCTGCTGGCCAGACCCAGAATCCCCTTCAGGGTGCTGCTCTTGCCCGCCCCGTTGGGGCCGATAAGCGTGATGGCCTCGCCTGCCCCCACCGAAAGCGACAGATTGCGCACCGCTTCCACGGCCCCGTAGCGCACGGTTAGGTTGTGTACTTCAAGTACGCTCATCTGGGCTCCTTTGCTGCTGGCGCTGGGGTTGCTCATGCGGCCTCCCCTAGGTACGCCTCGATCACCCTGGGGTTACGCTGCACTTCGGCGGGGCTGCCCTCGGCCAGCTTCTCCCCATAATGCATCACCACCACCCGGTCTACCAGCCCCATTACCAGATCCATGTCATGATCCACCAAAAGCACCGTTACCCCTTCATTTACCAGCTTACGAATCAGGGCAGCGAGCTGGCGTTTTTCGCCAGCCCTGAGCCCAGCGGCGGGTTCGTCCAGGAGCAGCACCTCGGGCCCTGAGGCCAGCGCCCGGGCAATTTCCAGCAAGCGCAGCTGACCGATGGCTAACCCCTCGGCTTTTTGGTGGGCAATCTGGGCCAGGCCTACCCGCTCCAGTGCCCGGTAGGCTTCTGCTAAAGCGGCCTCTTCCTCGGCTCTGGATAGCCCAAACATGGAAGCGGTAATGCCGCTTCTGGTGCGCGCGTAGGTGCCCAGGGCGGCGTTTTCCAGCACGGTCATCTCAGGGAAAAGGTGGGGGTGCTGAAAGGTACGGGCGATGCCGAGCCGGTGCACCTCGTAGGGCGTGCGACCGGAGATGGTCTGGCCCCTGAACCGCACCTCGCCCTTGCTGGGGGCATAGACCGAGGTAATCATATTGAAGCAGGTGGACTTGCCCGCTCCGTTGGGACCAATTAGAGCCAGAATCTCACCCCGGCGGAGCTGGAAGCTCATGCCATTGACGGCCAGTAGGCCGCCGAAACTCTTACTTAAGTTTTCTACCTCGAGCAGCACCTCACCCGGCTGGCCCGAAGCGACCCGAGCGGGAAGACCACTGCCGCTTGGGTTTTGCGGTTTGAGTCGGGGCAGGTAACGCTCGAGGAAAGGCCACAGCCCCTTGGGGGCAAACATCAGGATCAGCACCAGAATCAGGCCATAGGCAATGATTTCATAGTTGCCGGTGCGCCCAAAGATACGCGGTAGCAAACCCTTGAGCACTTCCTCGAGGCCCGTCACCAGCCCCGAACCCAGGATGGCCCCCGGGATGCTACCCACCCCCCCTGCTACCGCTGCGATTAGATACTTGATGGAAGCGTCCAGGCTAAAGGGTGTGGGGTTGATGAACTTTTGATAGTGCACGTACAGCCAGCCCGCTACCCCGGCGTAGATGGCCGAGAGCACGAAGACCTGTAGCTTGAGCGCTGCCGGATTAACGCCAAAACTGGCTGCCGCGATGGCATCGCCCTTAGAAGCCCGCATGGCCCGTCCAATCCGGCTGTTGGTAAGGTTCCAGGCCGTCCAGGCGCCCAGCAGCACGAACGACCAGGCCAGGTAAAAGTAGCTCCTGCTGTCGTTTAGTCTAAAGTCCAGGAAGGATATACCGGGCACTCCGCGTAGACCGGTGTGCCCTCCGGTTAGGGCCACCCAGCTGCCCATCGTGATGTACAGGGCCATACACCAGGCGATGGTTGAGAGGGGTAGGTAGTGCCCCCTAAGCCGAACCGTGATGCCCCCCAGAACCAAAGCGCCGGCAACTGCAACCAGCACCCCCAGGGGTAGGGTCAGCCAGGGACTCCAGCCTTGGCCAATGGTCAAAAGCGCACTGGTGTAGGCGGCCAACCCCATGAAGGCAGCCTGACCAAAGCTGGTCATGCCCGACAGGCCCGTCAGCAGGTAAAGTCCTAGGGCCACCAGCGCGCCAAAAGCGATGTAGTTCCCTACAGTCAGGTAAAACGAGGTGGCGGGCAGCAACAGCGGTAACAGCAGCAAGATGACAACTGCCGCCAGGGTGAAGGGGGATACCCTAAGGTTCATCAATCCTCCTCCCCAATTTCATGGCTTTGCAGGCTGCGCCACAGGAGGATGGGCAGCAGCAGGGCGAAAACAATGGCGTCTTTGTAGGCACTAGCTTGGAAGGCAGCCCAAGACTCTATAGCGCCCACCAGCAAAGCCCCCACCACGGCCAACGGATAGCTGGCTAAGCCACCTAGAATACCGGCCACAAAGCCCTTTAGACCTAGCAAGAAGCCTTGAAAATAAGCAGGGGAGATCAAAGGAGCCAGTAGCATACCGCTCACACAAGCGATAAGCGTGGCTATGCTAAAGGACACGTAACCGGCCTGGTTAGGGTTGATGCCCAGCAGCCTGGCCCCGTAGCGGTTGACGGCGCAGGCCCGCAAGGCCTTGCCGTAGATGCTCTTGGTAAAAAACAAGTACAGCCCCACCATGGCGAGAAAAGCGAAGCCGTAGACCAGAAAAGCCTGGTTGTTGACCGGTACCAGCCCGATAGTGGTCTGCCCCGTGAGGATAGCCGGTAAGCGAAACTGCTCGGGGCCGAAAAAAACCAGCCCCAGCCCCATAAAGGCAAAGTGCAGCCCCACTGCAATAATCAGGTACGTGAGAACACTGGCATTTTTGACTGGTTCGAAAAAAAGCCGATAGGTGGCTGGCCCAATCGGCAGCACCACTAGGATGGCAAAAAGCCAACCCAGCCACACCGGAACCCCCTGGGCCCCCCACCAGGCGATGCCCAGAACTCCTAGTGCGCCCAAGGCCAATAGGCCCGTGCGTTTGGGGTTTGCCCGTTCCAGAACAGCCCACCATAAGAGCAAGGCCGCAACCAGCCAGGCGGTGCCTGGTATCTGGCCCTTCAGGTTGAGGCCACTGAGTTCAGTAGGCAAAAACCACACATAGGTAAGGGGCGCATACACCAAAAACTCGCCCAGCGGGACCAGAATTACTCGGGTTACGGCAAACACCAGGACCAACGACAGTCCCAACAGGGCGTAAATGGTGCCGTTTTGCAGGGCATCGGCGGCTAGGAAAGACAGGATGGTCCAGTCCATATGCAGAAAGGATGGTAGCTGGTGTGAACCCCACCAGGGCTTGCCGTCAGGAGCAGCGGGGTGCTGACTCCGAATGCGGCCTCAGGGTGGGGTTCTAGCAATAAAACACTGCCACTGGCCGCTACCTGAAGGTTCGCAAAAGCTTCCAGTCTAGCTTGCCATTAGCGTCCCGGACGATCTCCACCATTACTGCGGCCTCACTAAAGCGCAAACCCAGGTGGTCGGTGGGGGACATGTTGAAGATGCCATGAGTCCCCACCACGTTGCGGGTGGCCTCTATTTCATCCCGCAGCACCCGGCGGAAGGCAGCCAGGTTGGTGGGTTGCTCGCGCCGCAAGGCCCGCTCGAGGGCCGGGCGCAAAATGGCCCAGGCGTCGTAGGCGTGGCCGCCAAAGGTGGAGTAGCTGCCGATGCCAAAGCGGGCCTCATACTGCTGCACATAGCTGGTGGCCACCTGCCGGTTGGGGAAGTCGGGGGGGAGTTGGTCGAAGACCAGTACCGGGCCAGCCGGCAAGCGGGTGCCCACCACCACGTCCCCGCCCACCCGCAGGAAGTCGGGGTTGGCTACACCGTGGGTCTGGTAAATGAGTCCCCTGTAGCCGCGCTCGCGCAGGGTGCGCTGGGGCAGTACCGGTGCGGTGCCCGAACCGCCGATTAGAACCGCATCAGGGTTGCGGGCCAGGATACGCAGCACCTGCCCAGTCACCGAGGTATCGGTACGGGCGAACCGTTCGGAGGCCACCACCTGGATGCCGGCCTCTCGGGCGGCTGCCTCAAAGGCCCGGGCCCAGCCCTCGCCGTAAGCATCGTTGAAACCAATATAGGCCACCGTCCTGACCCCAGAAGCCACCATGTCCCGCACGATGGGCTGGCTCATTTGCTGCTCGGTCTGGGGGGTTTTGAAGACCCAGCGGCGTTTCTCGTCCACAGGGAAGACAATTTCAAGGTTGGCTGCTAAGGAAATCTTGGGTACGCCTGCCTCCGCCACAAGGTCGATCATGCCCAAGCTGGCAGGTGTGGTGGTGGTGCCGATGATGGCCAGCACCTGCTCTTCCTGGATAAGCCGCCGGGTGGCCCGCACGGCCTGGGTGGTGTCCGAGGCATCATCGATGATGATGAACTGCACCGGACGGCCCGCCACTCCGCCGCGGCGGTTGACCTGTTCTTCTAGAAGCACCAGGGTGTTGCGTTCAGGGATGCCCAGGCTGGCCGCAGGACCGGTGGTCGAGACCACCACCCCGATTTTGAGCGGGGCCTGCTGGGCCAGGCCCAGCCCCAGTCCAAGTGCCAAAAGTCCTACCAAAACTCGCTTCATGTTGCCTCCTTTGCGCTTCCAGTTTGTAAATCTCCCTTGGTGTTTGCAACCAAGGGCAGATCCCCAAAAGACTCCAAACCTGCGGCCACCATGCGCCGCAACAGGGGGTGCGGGCGGTAGCGCTCCTCGCCCAGCTCGGCCTGGAGGCCTTCCAGGGCCCGTAGCAGGGGTTTAAGCCAGATTCGCTCGGCCCACTCCAGCGGCCCCAGTGGATAGCCTGTTCCCAGCCGCATGGCCCGGTTGAGGTCGGTAGGGCTGGCCACCCCTTCAGCTATGGCTGACAGGGCCTCGTTGATGAGCAGGGCCAGGATGCGGAAGGCTACCCCGCCGGGCTGGTCAGGGAGTACCAGGGTGTTGTACCCGTGGGCTGCGAAATAGGCTTGGGCCAGCTTTAGGGCCTCGTTGCCACCACTCAAGGGCGCGTACAGCTCGACCACGGTCGCTGGGCTGATGGGGGGAACCAGGCTAAATCCGGCCACGGGACGCCCCCGAAGCTCAGCTTGCACCGCGCTAGCGGAGTGCCCCCAGACCAGCGAGACCACCGGCAGATCCTCGAAAAAATCGTGCTTGCGCTCGAGCTTGACCCGGCAGTCCAGCACGAACTGGGCCTCAGCCACATTTTCGGTGTGCTTGAAGCGTGCCCGAAGCTCCTGGGCTACTGGATTGGGGCCAATGATGAGGGGGAGGGGGATATCCTTGGTTTGCGCTGGAGGTGGGGTGGGCGGTGGTGGCGGCCCCGGTGGGTAGATGTACCAGCCCTGACCGGTCTTGCGCCCCAGCAGGCCCGCAGCTACCCGCTGGTACTGCAAGGGATGAGGACGGTAGCGGGGTTCGCCATAGAAGGCCTGGTAGACCGAGGTAGAGGCAGCGTAGTTGATATCCAGCCCGATTAAATCCATTAGCTCGAAGGGGCCCATGGGAAAGCCCATGCCCTTCAGGATCCAGTCGATGTGCTCTTTAGCAAGGCCTTCGCCGTAAAGCCTTAGGGCCTCGCTGTAGAAAGGCCGGGCTACCCGGTTTACTAGAAAGCCAGGGGAATCCGCTACCCTCACAGGCTCCTTGCCCCAGCTTTGCATTAGGCTCTGCATGCGCTCGAGCAAGCTGGGGTCAGTCTGCAGGCCGCCCACGACCTCCACGAGCTTCATGCGCTGGGCAGGGTTGAAAAAGTGCAGCCCGAGTACACGGGCGGGGCGCTTGACCCTGGATGCGATGGCTGAAACTGAAAGGGTGGAGGTGTTGGTGGCTAGGATGCTGTTCTCGTTGAGTTCACCCAGTTTTCCCAACACTTCTTGCTTGAGCTCGAGCTTCTCCGGTACCGCTTCGATGACCAGCCCGGCCTGGGCGCAATCCTCGAGCGAAGCGGTGGTCTGGATGCGGGCCAGAATTTCTTCTACGCCCGTCAAGCGCCCCCGCTCATGCTGCTTTTGCAGGTCGGCGCGAATCTCCCGCAGGGCCTGCTCGAGGGCTTGCGGGTAAGGGTCGTAAAGCCAGACTGAATGACCGGCCACAGCAGCCAACTCGGCGATGCCCCGGCCCATGGTGCCGGCCCCTAGAATCGCTACCGTTTCCTTCAACAAGCCCCCCTTTGCCAAACAAACACTTGTTTGTTTACCCTTGTGTTGGGCGTTAGTCTATAGGCAGCTTTTCCTGCTGTCAAGAACGTTAAGTCCAACCACCCCTCAACCGTTTGGAGGCCCTAGGTCCACCTGTGTGTGCGGTTGCGCACAGCAGTCTGAGGCCTGGCGGATTGAAGGCTGGTTCTCTATATAACGTGCTGGGGCAGCCCCTCGAGCTCCGATTCCTGGGGCGGTACCCAGCCCCCCTCGAAGGCCTCCAGCAGCGAGGCTTCCAGAAACCAGCTTTTGGGGGTTTTGGCGCCCCACAGGGTCTGGCGGCGGGGGTCGTTGAGGCTCCAACGGATAGGTTCGAAGTCGGGGTCTACGGTGCTGTAGTCGGAGGTGTACAGCTCGATACGGTGGCCGTCGGGGTCGCGCAAGTATAGGAAAAAAGCATTGGAAATGCCGTGACGGCCCGGCCCGCGCTCAATGGCCTCGGTCTCCCTAGCCCCGGCCAGAATGTCACAGGCTTTGATGATGCTCATGGCATCGGGCATCCAGTAGGCGAGGTGGTGCAGCCGGGGGCCACTGCCGTTGGTCAGAGCCAGGTCATGCACGTTGCCCTTGCGGTGGATCCAGGCCGCCCAGATTCTGCCGTCATCACCTTCGGTGTACTCCGACATGCGGAAGGCCAGTTTGTCCATGTACCAGCGGGTCATGGCCTCGACCTGGGGGGTCATCACATTGATGTGGTCAATGCGCTGGAGGCCGGGGCCTTTGTGCAGGTCGTAGCGTTGCAAAAGCCAGGGGTATTTCTGGCTTTGGGCATAAAAGACTACCGGCACGCCAAAGGGGTCTTGTATGCGCAACATTTTGGGCCGGTCTTGCTCTTGCTCCCAGCGGTGGGGTAGGCCCTGGGCTTCGGCCAGCTCGACCAGTAGTTGTAGATCGCCTTCGTCGGCCACCCGGTAGCCTAGGTGCTTTATGCCCGGCTCAGGGGCTAGCTCGAGCTTGAGGGTCCACTCGCGGTCTTCGGTGCCGCGCAGGTATAAAGCCCCCCGCTCTTCGTGGAGCACATTCAGGCCCAGCAAGTCCACGTAGAAGTGGCGCGCGCGCTCGAGGTCGGTCACATAAAAAACCCCATGAGCGATACGGATGATGTTGGGTAACTGGCTCATGTTTTCACCCCAAAGATACCTGGCCTCATGCAGTGTTGCCATCGCATTGCCTGGTGCGCTAGCGGCTCGGTTTTCGACTAGGGCAGCTGCCGATAGCCCCGGTTCCAGTACAGCAGGGGCCGGGTCTCGCTTCCCAGGGCTACATCTTCCACTTGCCCCACCACGATCTTGTGGCTGCCCCCGGGGTAGACCGCCCAGGTGCGGCAGTAGAGCGTGGCCAAAGCCCCCTGCAGGGCTGGGGTTTCTTCATCGGTAAGGGGCTGGTAGCCCTCTATGGGGCGGCCAGCGAAATGGGTTGAGGTATGCTCGTGACCCTCAGGCAGCAGGTTCACGCTGAAGCGACCTGCCTTTTCCAGGACGGGCCAAAGCTGGGCGGTCTGGTTGATGCAGACCAGGATCAGGGGGGGCTCGAGGCTCACGCTGGTGAAGCTGCTGACGGTCATGCCCCTAACCGCGTCTTTGTAGCGGGCAGCTATCACGGTAACCCCGCTGGGCCAAAGGCGCATCACCTGGCGTAGTGCTTCGGAAAGGGTGTGTTGGGCAGTTTCCATGTGACAGTTTGAGGTGTCTTTTGTTCCTGCCGGGGCTTTCACCCGAGGCCATGCCAGGGGCTGCCCTCGTGTCTGCTCGGCTTTGAACAGTCCTGGACGGAAAGCTTCAGATGCAGAGATGCCTGGCTAGTGGCTGACCACCAGCTCTGGCTCGCTCTGCTTCTGCCAGCCCAGAAAATCCTTGATGCGCTGCTTGTAAGGCTCCTTGTCGTAGACCGAGTAGAGGGTCTGGTACATGCGCACCGGGTCGCCGAAGAAGAAGCGCTCGTAGAGGGTCTGGCGTGCGCCGAAGCCGCTCATGGTCATGTCCCAGGCCAGCCGGAAGAGCTGTACCCGCTCGCGCGCGGGCAGGGTGGCCGACTGCAAGAACTTTTCCAGGTGGGGCTTGATGGGCGAGTTGAAGTCGTGCTCGGAGGGCAGGGTGATGAGGCCCGAAGCGGATACCTGCTGAACGATCTCGTTGATGCGGGGGTAGAGCCTAGGATAAAGGTTACGCGCACCATCAATAGCCCCCCGATCGGGGCAGAAGAGGCCGTACTTGTTAGGTTTCGCGTCCCGCTCAGCCCGGGCCCAAAAACCCCGCATGGCTTCTAAGTAGACGATCAGCTCAGCGATTTTTTCCTGCACGTGGGGGAAGGCATCGGCCCCGATGGTCTCGCTTATAAGCGAGACCAGCCCCAAAAAGGCCTCGGTCTTGGCGTTTTTGAGCACCACCACCTGGTGGGCCATGTGCATCAGGGCCCCGGTCTCGGAATAAGCGGTGTTGCAGCGCTCTGGGTCTCTGTAGATGAAGACCCGCTCCCACGGTACAAACACGTCGTCGAAGACTGTGAGGCAGTCCATCTCCTCCAGCCGGCTGCTCAAGGGGTAGTCGTAGCTCGAGTCCCCCTGTGCCAGGCTCTCGCGGCTGATAAAGAAGAGGCCAGGGGTGTTGGTGGGGATGGCAAAGGCGATGGCGTACTTGTCGGCTCCCGGCCCTGACTTTAGGAGGGTGGAGGGGAAGACCAGGAGCTCATCGGCGGTGGGCAGGGTGGAGAGCATCCGGGCCCCCCGCACCACGATGCCTTTTTCGTTCTCGCTCACTACCCCCAGGGGGATGTAGGGGTCGGGCTGCTCGAGGTTGCTTTTGACCCGGTTGACCTGGGGGTTGGTGAGGCAGTGGGTGGTGGTGAGGTCCTTTTCGCGCACGTACTGCACGTATTGTCGTACGTTGTCGGCATAGGGGCCAAAAAACTCAGCGCTCTCTTGGAAGGCCATCAACACGGCGTTGAGGTAGTCCGGGCTACGGCCCATCATGCCCAGGTGGGCGTCGGCCCAGAGCTTGTAGGCCGCGCTGCGCCGGGCCAGGTCTTCTTTGCTTCTGGCCGGCAGCAGGCTCATGGCGTAGCGCTGACCATTCTGCTCATAGGTCAGGGTATCGCGGTAGCGCGGGTCGTGCTGCATGTCGTACATCTGCGCCAGCGCGTGGGTGATGCCTCTAAAGGCCGGGTGGGTGGTGGGGTCTTCGACCTTCTGGCCTTTGTACCAGAGGTTGGGTGGGTTTTCCTTCAGGGCCTGTAGGTATTCCTTGCCGGTTCTAGCCATGGCTGCCTCCTTTACCTGCCAAACTTGGGGATTGGATGCTCATTGAGTGGCACCGCGATGTGCTTCAGCTCGGTGTAGAACTCCAGGCTGTGCTCGCCGCCCTCGCGGTGGGTTCCGCTCATCTTGACCCCGCCGAAGGGGGTGGGCAGGTGCCGCACGTTGTGTGAGTTAATCCAGGTCATGCCCGCTTCCAGGTGCAAGGCCATGCGGTGGGCCCGCGCCACGTCCCGGGTCCAGACGTAAGAGGCCAGGCCATATTTGGAGTCGTTGGCTTTTTGCAGGGCGTCGGCTTCGTCCTTGAAGGGGATGACGGTCAGGATGGGGCCAAAAATCTCTTCCTGGGCGATGCGGTGGTGGTTTTCCGCCACAAACAGGCCAGGCCGAACGTAGTTGCCCTCGGTGCCTACCCGCTCGCCGCCAAAGATATGCTGGGACTCCTGCTTCCCGATCTCCACATAGCCCAGCACGCGCTTTAGGTGCTCGGGGTGAATGAGCGGCCCCACCTCGGTCTCAGGGTCAAGGGGGTGTCCCACCCTGACCCTGGCGGCCCGCTCGGCCAGGTGACTTACAAAAGCCTCAAAGATGCTTTCCTGCACCAGCGCGCGGGAGTTAGCGGTGCAGCGCTCGCCGTTGAAGCTGTAAATCTGGAACACCGTGGCGTCCAGGGCCCGCTCGAGATCGGCGTCCTCGAAGATGATGGCGGGGGACTTGCCCCCGAGCTCGAGGGAGAGCCGCTTGAGGTGCTCCGCGCTGTTGCGGGTGATGATGCTGCCGGTGGCGGTCTCGCCGGTGAAGGCAATCAGGGGAATATCGGGGTGCCGCACCACCGCATCGCCGGCCTCCTCGCCAAAGCCCTGCACCACATTGAACACCCCTGGGGGCAGGTCGGCTTCCTGAATAATTTCGGCCAGCTTCCAGGCCGAGAGGGGCGACCACTCGGCGGGCTTCAAGACCACCGTGTTGCCAAAGGCCAGGGCCGGGGCAACGCGCCAGGTGGAAAGCATTAGGGGAGCGTTCCAGGGGGTAATGATGCCACAAACTCCAACCGGTACGTGAATGCTGTAGTTGAGCCACTCGCCGTCCACCGGGTAGCTGCGCCCGTCCATGGAACGCTCGGCGTACTCGGCATAAAAGCTAAAGTTCTCGGCGGCCCGGGCCACCTGGGAGCGCACAATGCGCAGAACCTGCCCGGCGTCTAAGCACTCCATCACGGCCAGCTCGTCGCCGTGCTTTTCTAGCAGCTCGGCAATCTTCAAGAGGTACTTCTTGCGGGCTTTGGCGCTTAGCCTCCACTTGGCGAAAGCGGCCTTGGCAGCCTTGGCAGCCTTGTCCACGTCCTCGGCGTGGCCCTTATAGACCCTGGCCAGCACCTGGTTGTTGGAGGGGTCGAGGCTTTCGAACAGCTCGCCCCGCATCCCCGGCACAAAGGCCCCGCCGATGTAGTGGGTTATGGTGTGGGTGGCGATTTTTTCCCGCACCCGAGCGATAAACTCGGGGCTGATGGACTGTGTTTTATCCGTTACCTTCATAGCACAAGAGATCTGTCCCCTTCCTGTGAAATGATGGGCTCGGCTTCTTCGGTTTCCCACTCAATGGGGTTTTCCAGCGCGCCCAGCCCCTCGATCTCCATACGCATCACGTCGCCCGGATGTACCTGGGAGATGCCCTTGGGGGTTCCGCTCAGGAGCACGTCGCCCGGTTCCAGGGTCATGAAGCGGCTGATAAACTCGATAACCTCTGGAATCGAGAAAATCATGCCCTGGGTGCTGGCCTCCTGGCGCAGCTCATTGTTGACGTAGGCCCGCATCTTCAGATTGTGGGGGTCGGGAACCTCGTCGGCGGTAACGTAGTAAGGCCCCAGCGGGCCAAAGGTGTCCCAGCCCTTGCCCCGGATGGGCGGGCGGAAGGTGTTGGTGACGTAGTCCCGCACCACCAGGTCGTTGGCGATGGTGTAACCGCCCACGTAGTCTAGAGCGT
>Ga0209809_1000928_pt1 | contig 25092 bp, 26 predicted proteins | sample YNPMSTMetaG_FD_186172 | JGI IMG/M metagenome (GOLD analysis project Ga0209809, IMG submission 186172) | Anoxygenic and chlorotrophic microbial mat microbial communities from Yellowstone National Park, USA - YNP MS-T MetaG (SPAdes) (version 2) ...
CGATGTGGATGCCTACACCACCATCGACCGCTACGACAACGGCTACTTCAGCATGGATGGCGCCAAAGCCACCATCGGCTTCGGGGCGTTTCAGCTAGGGCTGTTTGCCGCGAAGAACGGTACCGTGATCACCAACGACAATAAGAAGTTCATGGAAGTAAAGGGCGCCTTTGATGCTAGCCTAAGTGAACGTCCCACTGACCAGGTGCTTCGTGGTCTACTGAGTTTTGACCAGAGTGCGGGCGTCACGCTGGAGGCAAATCTGGGCGACCGGATCGCGGTTAGCGGAGAATACGTTAGTCTGAAGTCGCCGGCAGCCCCCTCTGGCCAGAGTCCATTTATTGGTCTAAACCGTGTCGATGTGCTAGGCGGCCACCTGCGGGCGAACCTCATCGACCGTTTGGTCATCACGGCGGACGTCGCGCAAAGTAATCTCTTTAGAGACAACACGACAATCATCAACAAGGAGAACTGGGCCCTGCTGGTTGGCTTGGGCTACAACCTCAGCGAGGACCTGTCTCTGAAGGCGGGCTTCCGCGAGGTGCGCCCCTACTTTGCGCCGCCCGGCTACTGGGGACGCATCGGACGCTGGTACAACCCCACCGACATCCGCGGCTTCGACGTGTCGCTCGCGTGGAACCTCGGTAATCTGAGCATCGATGCGCTGGGAGGCTTCTACCAGGGCACCAACCGCGGGTCTGACAGCTTCTTTGGTAAGGACGAAGTCACGCATCTGGTGGCGGGCGTCAAGTGGAACCTCTCGGAGCAAATCCGCTTGAACGTCGCTTACGAGGGCGTTCTGTGGAACCTCAAGACCTCCGCAAGAGGCGCGAAGCCGACGGAGAACTACATCACGCTCGGTGCGGACTACAACCTGGGCGAGAACGCGCTGCTGCGCGTGCTGTATCAGGTCATCGACTACAACGCCAAGGGCGTTGCTGGATGGCAACAAGGTCTTGGTGACAAGCAGCGGGGCGGCGTCGGCGTGGCGCAGCTGAGCGTGAAGTTCTAACCTGAAACGGCGCAGTCAACCCCCTCCGGCAAGCCGGAGGGGGTTTTTCGTTGGGTGTGCCCGTTGGAGGGCACGCTGCGCCAAACTGCTAACCCGAAAACGCAGGAGTCGCCCGCATTCTGCCGAATCACTACCTCACCTTGATTCATCACCGCGACAGGAGGTGCACTCATGAATCGTCTGGTGCCGCCTGTGGTTCTAATCGTCGTTGTGTGGACAGGTGCGGCGGCTCGGGCTCAGCAGGACGTGCCGCCTGGGCACTGGGCATACGACGCCGTTCAATCGTTGATTCGGGAGGGCATCCTGAGGGGATACCCGGATGGCTCTTTTCGCGGTCAAAAGCCCGTCACGCGCTACGAGTTCGCCGTTGCCCTGCGCGATGCCCTTCAGGAAACGAGAAAGCGCGTCAACGCTTTGAGGGACGAATGGAGGCAGCGTGTGCTAACCCCGCCGCCCACCGTTTTCACTCCGCCACCGCCAGTCTTTGACGCTTTGAGTGCTGACAGGGAGAAGCTGAAGCAGATACCCGAAGACACGGCGGAACGCCTGCAAAAGCTGGAGGAGCAGACGCGCATCCTGGAACAACTGCTACAGGAGTTCGGGCGGGATTTGCAAACCATCGGCGAGGACGTCCGACGCCTTCAGTCGGAAATCAATGGAGCGCAGACTCAAATCCGCGTGCTGGAACGGCAGCTACGCCAGCGCGCGCGGGTCAGCGGTACCGTCGACCTCATCGGGCGAGGGGCGCACGGCATAGACCACAAGGGCTTCGTAGACCAGAACGGCTATGCGTTCAGCGGCGGCTTGTTGAACAACGCCGAGGTGTGCCATGAGCTGAACCTGCAGGTGTCTGCCGAGGTTGCTCCCTCCCTCCGTGCGGAGGCAGAGGTGGTGGCAGGCAACTACCTCACCTATCTCCGTTCGGCGTCCCAATTTGCGAACGTCCGCCAGCGTGCGTCTGGAGCGACAGACTTCCTGCTGTGGAAAGCGCAATTGCAAGTGCCGATCACCCTTTTCGGCAGGCAGGGGAACCTGTTGCTGGGTAGGCTGGAGAACCGCATGACTCCCCTCACCCTGTGGCGACCAGACGTAGACGTTTACACGCTGTTGTCGCGTTACGATGGCGGCTATTATAGCATGGACGGGCTGAAGTTCCAGCTGGACACCGATTTGGTGAGCATCATGCTTTACGCTGCTAAACACGACACGGTAAACACCAACCTCCTGTCCGATTTCATGCGCGTCTCCGCGGGCAATGACGCCGTCAACCTCTTTCGGCCGGGCAACCCGTTGCGCCAGCGTCCTAACCGCATTCCCTACGGCCTCGTCTCCTCGAGGCAGAGCGTTGGGGCATCGGCAACCGTGCGGGTTGGAAACGCCGTCGCTGTGGCAGCACAGTTTGTGGCTTTAGACGCAGGGCGTGACATTGCCACCAGCTTTGGCACGGTGAGTGGCGTCAATGTGTGGGGGTGGCAGGCGGAGTGTTCACCCTCTGAACGTTGGCGGCTTAGTGCCGTTTACGCGCAGAGTGACCTTGCCTATCGAGGTGATACCCGTCTGAGCCGCGACAACTGGGCGTTTTCCGCAAGAGTGCAATACAGCCCTGACGACACCTCCTCGCTATGGCTGGGCTACCGTGATTTTCGCCCCTACTTTGCGCCGCCCGGCTACTGGGGGCGTATCGGCTACTGGCATAACCCCACCGACCTACGCGGCATCGACGCGGGCTACAGAGCCCGTATCGGCAGCGTGGCAGTGGACGCACGCACGGGGTTTTACTCCGGCACCGGTAAAGCCATACCTCCTGCAGGCTTCGGCACTGAAGACAAGGTCGTACACCTCGTGATTAACACGCAATGGCAGGCTCGACCCCGCTGGCAAATCGGAGTGGCATACGAAGGGGTGTTCTGGAATCTGAACAATGCCAGGCGTTTCAACCCGTCGTTAGGGCTTTCGGCATCAGGCAAGCCGAGAGAGAATTACGCTACCCTGAGCCTGTCATACGACCTCCGCGAGGATACCGTGTTGCGCGCGTTGTATCAGTCCGTTTTTTATGACGCCGCTGGCGTGACCTCCTACTCCTTGCTGGGTAGCAATAAAGAGCAGGGCGGCGTGGTTGTCATCCAGCTCAGCACCGCCTTTTGAGACGCTACAGGAATCTGCCCGCTCTGGGGTACAATATGGAGAACAACAGCAACGTTTAAGAAAGGAGGGGCAGGCAACGCAAGCGGATGTCCATGAACGGCAACGAAGAGAAACGCGAACACTGGGGAACTCGGGTCGGATTGGTGCTGGCGATGGCGGGTAACGCCATTGGGCTGGGCAACTTTTTGCGGTTTCCGGGGCAGGCAGCGGCAAACGGCGGCGGAGCTTTCCTCATTCCCTACTTTATCTGCCTGTTGCTGATGGCGATTCCGCTAATGTGGCTCGAATGGACACAGGGGCGCTACGGCGGCGTGCGCGGACACGGCACGACCCCGGCGATGTTTCAACTCATGTGGAAAAACCCGATAGCCAAGTACCTCGGCGTGCTGGGACTGTTCATCCCTACCATCATCCTGTTCTACTACTCGTATATTGGCTCGTGGACGCTGGGCTACAGCATTAAAACGCTGCTGGGGCAGACCCCACATGTGGACAAGATCCAGCTCCACGAGGGGATGAGTGCGGACGAGATTTCGCAAACGGTGTTGAACCCATTTAACGAGTTCTTAGGGAGCTATACCGGTGCGGCGGACGGTGGCATGTGGCTTCGCCCGGATGCGTTTACCCTGATTGTTTTTGCTATCGTGTATCTGCTCACCCTGTGGCTGATGGCACGAGGAGTGTCAGGCGGTATCGAAGCGCTGGCCAAACTGGCGATGCCGCTGTTGTTCCTGCTCGCGGTCGGATTGGTGGTGCGAGTCTTCACACTGGGGCATCCGGTATCCGATGCCTATGGGGTCATGCAGGGAATCGCCTTCTTGTGGGAACCCAAATGGTATGTGCAGCGCGATGGGCAACAGGTGTTCGTGCTTCTGGACTCCAGGACCTGGCTGGCAGCGGCGGGGCAGGTGTTTTTCTCGCTGAGTTTGGGCATGGGCGCGATTCAGTGTTATGCCTCCTATTTGCGCCGCAAGGACGATGTAACCCTCACGGGACTATCCACCAGCGCGTCGAACAGCTTTGCCGAGGTGGTGCTGGGCGCCTCCATCGCCTTGCCAGCCGCGTCGGCTTTCTTCGGGGTGGCGGCAGCGCAAATGATTGCCTCCAAAGGCAGCTTCTATCTGGGCTTCGTATCGATGCCCGCCATCTTCAGTTTTCTGCCTGCAGGCAACGTGCTGGGGTTCCTGTGGTTCCTGCTGCTGTTCTTCGCCGCCATGACCTCTATCGTCGCCATGTGCCAGCCGATTATCGCATTCCTGGAAGACGAGTTCGGCATGAGCCGAACTCGCGCCGTTGCCGCAATGGGGCTGTTGTGGCTGATTGGCGTGCAATTCGCCATCTGGGTCAACGGTGGGGTAGATGTGTACGACTTCTGGTCGAGCACCTTCGGTCCGCCGCTGATGGCATTGATCGAGGTGGTCATCCTGATGTGGATTTTCGGCGCGGACAAAGTATGGCAGGAGATGCACGAAGGGGCGTTGTTGCGCGTGCCGCGCTTCTTCTACTACTGCGCCAGGTATGTGACCCCCCTTTTCCTTATCGCGATACTGGGCACGTGGTTCTACGAGAACGTCATCCGCCCGCTGCTGAGCGGTGAGCTGTTCACTCGCCCCATCGAGGCGGCTGGTCTGGAGGTGGGCTGGCATATCTGGATGGTGCGCGGCTTCGTCATTCTCGTGTTCCTGCTGCAGGTGTTTGCCGTTTGGTATGCGTGGAATGTGCGCAAGAGTATGCAACGCGCGGAGGTGCTTCCGGAATGAGCTGGCAGGGCTGGGTATTTATGTTAAGCGCGTGGACGTTTTTTACCGCGCTGCTGATATATTGCTACTATCGCATCCTGTTTGGCGATTCCGGACAGGGGCGTGATGGCACTTGATGCGCGACGGTTCGCAGAAGTCCTTCTCGCATTCGTGCTGATTGTAGGAGGAGCGAGAGAGTTCACACGTCGGCTGGAACGAGCAGCGGAACGGCAGATACTGCAGCAGCTGGGTGGGAACGGGTGGGTGCAGGTGCGCATCGAGCCACGCTGGGGTGCGCTGGGCGTGTGGCTGGCAAGAGCGGATACCATCACGGTTCAGGCGTCGGGGTTCCGCGCGGCGCAGATGCCCTTCTTTTCCGAATCGCCAGTGCCTGCCTGGCGGGGGCATGTGGAAAGGGTGCAGATTGTGCTGGAGCGGTTTTCCTTGAAGGGCTTCCCGGTGCGTCGTCTGGAAGCGACGATACCCGATGTCTCTCTGGATTCGAGGGCGGCGGCGTTTCGCCTGAAAATCCGCCTGTTTGGAGCAGGTTGGGGAGAAGGTCGAGTGGTCCTGGACGAGGAGGATTTAGCGACCTTCGTGAAGCGTCGGTTGCCTGAGGTACACTCTCCACAGGTGCGGGTAACTGCTTCGGAGATATACATCACCGGAGATCTGGCTGCGCTGCTGACCGTATGGCGGTTTGAGGCGAAGGGGCGTGTGGCAGTACGAGACGGTCGGCAGGTGGTGATAGACAATGCGCAGGTGCGTGTGGAAGGGGAAGACCTTCCCCCTGCGGTGGTGCAGAAGGTGATTTCCGCACTCAATCCGGTGCTGGATGTGGAGCGCGATATGAATCTGGGTTCCATGTTCGTTGTGGAACGTGTGGAGCAAGAAGACGGTTTCGTGAAGCTTATCGGGCGGGCGACGGTGCCGCCCCGTCATACAGGAGGGGTCAATGGCGACACCAAATGAACTGCGGCGCACTCCCCTTGCGGAGGTACATCCGCGCATGGGGGCGCGAATGGTGGACTTTGCGGGCTGGTGGATGCCTGTGCAGTATGGCGGCATCATGCAGGAAGCGCGTGCTGTGCGCGAAGGCGTGGGTATGTTCGATATCAGCCACATGGGCCGGTTCCAATTGCAAGGCACCGAAGCTATCGCTGTCCTCGAAAATCTGACCACCAACGACGTTTCCGCCCTCACCGACGGCGCCGCGCAGTACTCTCTGCTGACCAACCCGCAAGGTGGCGTCATCGACGACATCATCGTCTATCGTGTCGCTGCCGACCACCTGCTGCTGGTGGTGAACGCCGCCAACGCCGATAAAGACAAAGCGTGGATACTGCAACACCTGCCGTCCTCGGTGTCACTGGAGGATGTTACCGCGCAGACCGCGATGATCGCCGTGCAAGGTCCGCAGGCGATCCGGCTGGTCAGCCAGCTGTTCACCCAAGAGCTGGCGGAACTACCTCGTTTTCACTTCACCACCTGTTCCTGGCAAGGACACCGCGTTTTTATCGCGCGCACTGGTTACACGGGTGAGGACGGCGTGGAGCTGATTGTGGACGCTACAGCAGCGGAACCCCTGTGGAACAGCCTGAGCGGGTCGCGAGCAGTGCCCTGCGGGCTGGGCGCACGGGATGTGCTGCGCATCGAGGCAGGATACCCTTTGTACGGTCACGAGTTGAACGAAGACATCAACCCCATCGAGGCGGGTTTGGGCTGGGTGGTTAGTAAGAGCAAGCAGTTCTTCGGGGGGGAGGTTATCCATCGAGTTCGAGAGCAGGGACCTGTCCGCAAGCTGGTAGGGCTGGAAGTAGAAGGGCGCATGGTGGCGCGGCAGGGTTACCCTGTGCAGGTAGACGGACGAACGGTTGGCGAAATAACCAGTGGAACCTTCTCGCCGACGCTGGACAAAAGCATCGCGATGGCGTTCGTGAGCAGCGAATACGCCAAGACAGGTAATGAGGTACAGGTGGATATGCGCGGAAAACCTGTGCCTGCCCGCATTGTATCGAGACGGTTCGTCAATCACGTATAAGCATAACGGAGGTGAACATGAACATCCCGAACGATTTACGATACACGAAAACGGACGAATGGGTGCGTGTGGAGGGCGACATCGCCACCATCGGTATCACCGACTATGCGCAATCCGAACTGGGTGACATTGTTTACATGGAGCTGCCGGAACCGGGGCGCGTGCTACAGGTGGACGAGATGTTCGGCACAGTGGAGTCGGTGAAGGCAGTGGCAGACCTGTATGCGCCCTTAGCGGGTGAGGTCGTTGAGGCAAACGCCGCCGTCACCCAGCGTGCGGAACTGGTGAACGAAGACCCCTACGGCGAGGGGTGGCTGATTAAGGTGCAAATCGCAGACCCGTCCGAGTTAGACAACCTCCTGACCGCTGAACAGTACGCGGCATATATCGAGGAGCGTCAAAAGGCATGACATACATCCCGCATACCGATGCCGACCGCGAACGGATGCTGCGCGCCATTGGCGTGGAGCGGCTGGAAGACCTGTTCGCGGAGATACCGCAGGAATTGCGCTTGCAGGGCTTGCTGAACCTGCCCCGGGGCATGGATGAAATCGCCCTGCGGGCGCACATGCATCGTCTTGCGGGGCAGAACATGGATGTGTCGAAGTGCGTCTGCTTTCTGGGTGCGGGAATCTACGACCACTTCGCGCCTGCGGTGATAGAAGCCATCCTGTCGCGCGGCGAGTTCCTCACTGCCTACACGCCCTATCAGCCCGAGGTCAGTCAGGGATTATTGCAGGCAATGTTCGAATACCAGACCATGATTTGTAAGCTGACGGGCATGGAGGTGAGCAACGCCTCGATGTATGACGGCGCGACCGCGCTGGCAGAAGCTGCGCTGATGGCATGGCACCATACCGGACGCAGGCGCATTGTGGTTTCTCAGACCGTGCACCCGCATTATCGCCACGTCGTGCGTACCTACGCCAGCGCTGCCGACCTCGAAGTGCAGGAGATTCCCGGTGCGGACGGGGTGACCGCGGTAGATGCACATATACCCGACGACACGGCGTGTGTGCTGTGGCAGCACCCCAACTTCTACGGGAACCTCGAGCCGATGGCAGACCTGACCGCCTTGGCACACGAGCGGCGTGCACTGGCGGTTGTCGCAGTAGACCCCATTGCGCTGGGCATCCTGAAGCCACCCGGAGAATACGGCGTGGATGTGGTGGTAGGAGAGGGACAACCGCTGGGACTGGCGATGGGTTTCGGAGGCCCCTTGCTGGGCTTCTATGCCTGCAAGGAGGAGTACATTCGGCGTCTGCCGGGACGCATCATCGGCGAGACGGTGGATGTGGAAGGGCGTCGTGGTTTCGTGATGACCCTGCGCACGCGCGAACAGGACATCCGTCGCGAGCGAGCCACTTCTAACATCTGCACCAACGAGGCATTGATGGCGCTGGCGGCAGCGGTCTACCTGAGTACCATGGGCAAGCAGGGTCTCCGCAAGGTGGCAAACCTGTGCCTGCAAAAGGCACACTATCTGGCAAAGCGCCTGACGGAGTTGCCCGGCGTGGAACTGGTCTATCCGCGGGCACGCTTTTTCAAGGAGTTTGTGGTCAGCCTGCCACGCCCGGCAGAAGAGGTGGCACAGGCGCTGTTGCCCAACTATCTGGCGGGATTGCCCCTGAGCCGCTATGAAGCTGGACGGGAGCATCACCTGCTCATTGCGGTTACCGAAAAGCGCACCCGGCAGGAGATGGATGAGTTTGTACACGCACTGCGCGGCGCGCTGAGCGAAGGGTGAAAAAAGCGGTCAGACATGTCTTGCATTTACATGGCAAAACTGCTATACTTTCGGTGACGCTATCGCTCGAGGGTAGGGTAGCGGGAGAGACGGATTCATCCTTAACTTATTTCGGTGATGTCACAGACATTATCGGTGAAGGACACCTGAAACGGGAGGGCTACCGGGCTATGGGGGATGTACAATCCCACATCGAGCGCGGCGTCGCGTATAAAATCAAGGGAGAGTATGACCAGGCTCTGGCGGAGTTGCGGCAAGCGGTGCAGCTGGCTCCCAACAACGCGGAGGCGCATCATCAACTCGGGCTGGTACTGGGGTTTATCGGGGAGTTCGAACAGTCGCTGGCTGAGCTGGAACGCGCCGTGCAGATAGACGCAAGGAACGTCGTTATCCGCAACGACCTCGCGCTCACCTACGCCATGCTCGGCATGTACGAGGAAGCAAAGGCGCAGTTCGAGGAGGTGTTGCGCCAAGACCCGACCAATGAGGTCGCGCTTAAACAGATTCAGTTTCTCCAGTTTTAGAGAAACTGCTCTGGCGGGGCTGGTACTGGCTCTGCTGGTGTGGTTATTTCTCTTCCCTGTGCTAACGGGCGGGCGTGTGTGGCTTCCCACACGCCTGCTGTTTCAGGTGTACCCCTACCGTGCCCTTGCTACTGAAACTCCGCCCCCATGGAACCCCCTCATGTGGGATGGCGCCGCGCAGTTCGGTGTATGGCGCCTGTACACTGCACAGATGTGGCGTCATGGATGGTTACCCCTTTGGAACCCCCATCAGGGCATGGGCTATCCCCTCTACGCGAACAGCCAGTCTGCCATTTTCTATCCGCCGAACGCGCTGTTCGTATGGCTGCGCGAAAGGGCGTTTGGCTGGCTCGCGGCGTTGCATCTCTGGTGGGCGGGAATGGGCGCGTGGTTGTTGCTGCGCAGGCAGGTAGGCGTCGGATTTGCCGCCGCGCTGGTGGGGGCTATCGCTTTTGCCTTTTCGTTATGGATGATTACCTGGCAGTACCTGCCCAGTGTTCCGGCAACCGCTTCGTGGCTGCCCTGGGTGGTTTTGACGACCGCCCGCTGGAGTGTGCAGCCGGATGTACGCCGCGCCACATGGTGGGGCACTGCGATGGGACTGTGCCTCCTGGCGGGGCATCTGCAGATTGCTTTTTACGTGCTGGGGGCGGGGCTGCTGCTGGCAATATACGGCATTCTCATGCGCATCCGCATCAGGAAAACTTCCGCCTCGTTCTCAGAGACAGCGGGAAGTAAAACAGGCACCTGGGCATCCGCGCTGCTTGCCTTTGCCCTTGCCCTCGCCCTGAGCGCGCCGCAGGTATTGCCTGCGGTGGAGATGTCCCGCCTTTCGCACCGGCGTGCTCCCGCGACGATGGAAGGATATTCGGCTTACGTGGGTAGTGCGATGCCTGTCGCCCATCTGATAACCCTGTTCCTGCCCGATTTCTTCGGTCACCCGGGCGTCGCTCGTACCGACGCACCCGACGTCAGTACCTACTGGGGCAAAGGGAACTACGCCGAGTTCGCCTGCTTTGTGGGCATTCCTGTGTTACTGCTGGCGGTACTGGGTGCATGGGGCTATCGCTCTTTCTGGCGGGTCTATGCCCTGCTGATGGCTATTCTGGCGATGCTCCTCGCTCTGGGAACGCCTCTCAATGCCCTGCTCTACTTCGGCGTACCTGGTTTCAGCGGAACGGGCTCGCCGGCGCGGGTGCTGCTGCTGTGGGCTTTCGGTACGGCGCTGCTGGCGGCGATGGGGGCAGACCGGTTAGTCTCCGCATCCCGGAAGGATTGGCTGTGGACGGGGGGAGTGCTGGCTGGACTGTTTGCTGTCAGCCTGCTTGCTGCGCGGAGGACGACGGTACAGGCGCTGGGGGAAGAGGCTTTTTCCGAATGGCTCGGTGCGCAGATGCCGATGCTCGTGCAGGGTATCGCTCTGGCTATGATGGGCGCGGGGGCGGTGGTTTTTGGCAGCAAAAGGCAGTGGAACCAACTGCTGATGCAGGGTGTCCTGACGGTGTGCGTGCTGGGAAGCCTGTGGCTTGCGGGCGCTGGCTACAATCCCACCGCCCCAGCCGACAGCGTCTACCCGACCACACCTCTTCTGGAACAGACGCAGAACCTCACGGAAGGCAAGTGGCGCGTCTTCGCTGTGCAGAGCAGCTGGAGCCTGTATCGCGCGCCGCAGGCGATTTTGCCGCCCAATCTGGCAACGGCCGCGGGGCTGTATGACCTGCAGGTTTACGATTCGCTGATGCCCTTGCGGGCAAAACGGTGGCTGGACGGGCTGAACGGCAGGGACTCCGCGCCGGTGGAGAACGGAAACATGGCACTGGGCTGGCGCGCACCTGCCGACCGCCTCGCACAGGCTGGAGTGAAAGTGGTGCTGTCGGTGCAACCGCTTGCCGAAGCAGGTTTGCGACTGCTCACGCAGAGCGCGGAAGGGTACCTTTATGAGGTGGCTGGGGTGCGTTCATGGGTGCGTACCGAAGACGGTCGGGAGTGTTTGTTCCTGTGGCAGGGTTGTAACCGCCTTCAGATTACTCTACCCCAAGCGGCAACGGGGTTGCACGTGATGCAGACTTTTTATCCGGGCTGGAAGGTGGAACCGTCGGGAGTAATAGAGCCGCTGGATGACGCCTTTCAGCGTGTGCGGTTGCCTGCCGGGGTGCAGGTCATCACACTGCGTTTCGCGCCCGACCTGTTGAAAGTATGCCTGTACCTTTCACTGGTTGCGACGGGGTGGTTGACCTGCGTTTGCTTGATGAGCAGGATGTTCCATTCCGAAAATCGAAACATGGAATAACCCTGTACACGGCATTTGTCGGGGTGAGCGATGCGCGTTGCGTGGATATGTACCATACTGCTCATTTGTTGCGGCACGCCGCTGTGGGCGGACGTGGCGGGCTTTGTGAAGGCGCGCCAGACCCTGAAGGCGTTGCCGGTGGGCGGCATCAGCTATTTGCAGCAGAATGTGGAAGGGTATCGCGGCAAGGTGGTGGAGCTCACCGCTACCGTCAAAGGCATCAGTCAGATAGGCGACGCGCAGGTGGTTGTCTTGCAGTCGGCGGATGGGGCATCGGTGTGTCCGCGCGTCACTCAGCCCCTGCAGGAACAGCTGGGGGCACGGTTACGGGTGCTCCTGCGCGTCGGAGAAGATAACCTGGTGGGTTTGAGCAGTGTGAACCTGCTTCATGCAGTGCACGAGGCAGACATCGCGCGCTGGGAGTCACAACAGCGCAAGAGGCAACAAGCCGCGAAACAGCCACCTCAGCGTGCCTCGCGTTCCCTCGCCTCGCGGTTCAACACGCCGGTGCGAACCAGCCAGGGGACGGTGATTACCTTCGAGCAGTGGCACAGCGCGGTATACGATGCGTACGCCCGTGCGATTTCGCGCTTCAACCCGCGGCTGAAGCCGCAGCAGGTGGAGGTCATCACCAACAGCATTCTGGCTTTCAGTTGGTACTACCGCGTAGACCCGCGTCTGGTAGTGGCAATGGTGCTGGCAGAGTCGGGCTTTCGCCCCGATGCGGTTTCGCGTGCCGGCGCGATGGGGTTGGGGCAGTTGATGCCCGGCACCGCACGCGGACTGGGAGTCAGCAATCCCTTTGACCCCGTGCAGAACCTTGCCGGCGCGATTCGCCTGTTACACGGTCACCTGAACACCTATTCGGGCGGTCGCGCCTACCGTGAAGGCACGGTGAGCTGGGATGACATCATCCTCGCCATGGCGGCTTATAACGCCGGCTCTGGCGCGGTGCGCAAATACGGCGGTGTGCCCCCCTACCGCGAGACGCAAACCTATGTGCGACGGGTCATCGCGCTGTACAAGCAGCTTTGCGGGATGAGGTGACCCCTTCGGTTATTTGCCGAACAGCTCGATAATCTTCTGACGCCGGAAGGCAAAAATCTCTTCAATGCGCGGGCGCACCACGAGACGGTTGATGACGCCGTCTATCACCGAGACCGGCAGAGCGTAGTACACAAGGTCGGTCATATGCACGCCGCCCTCTACGGGCGTAAAGGTATGCCGGTGATGCCAGAACCGATACGGACCGAAACGCTGTTCGTCCACGAAAAAGCGCAACGGCTCTACGTGGGTAATCTCTGTCACCCAAAACATCGGTATCCCCCATAGAGGGCGTACCGTATAGGCGATAATGATGCCCGGTTCCATCCTGTCGGGCACAGGGGTCAGGATATCGAAGCCCATGTAGGGCGGCGTGATGACCTTCAGGTTGACAGGACTGGAAAAGAAGTCCCACACCTCTTCTAACGGCGCGGGTATCGTCTGTTCCGTCTCGAAGCGAAAGAGTTTCATAGCGTCCTTATTATACCCCATGCGTTACCGGTGTAATATCGCCATCGGCATTTGAGGTCAATGCTCTTGCCCGGCGTGAGTTTCACTCTGTAGCAGGTGTCCGACGGATTCATCCGACACCGCTCCCCGCCTTGACCAGTAGCGGGGTGATGTGGTATGTTGAACGAGGTAAAGTTCCTAACCATGCTGGATGCAAACCACCGAACAACGTGCATTTTTGCATAATGTTAAGCAATCGCTACATAACGAGCCCTCTGCGTTTCCCAGGCGGGAAGTCGCGGGCATTGGAACAAATTATACCCCTCATCTCGCCATTTCGCGAATTTCGGGAACCAATGGTCGGAGGTGGTTCTGTCTTCCTGCGGGTGAAGCAAATCTACCCCCGCTGCCAGTACTGGATCAACGATATTAACTACGAATTGTATTGTTTCTGGAAAATGACACGAGACAATGTGGGTGCTCTCGTGGATGCAGTAAGAGAGATTAAAGAACGCAGGCAGGATGGCAGGCAGCTTTTTTATGAACTCGTGGAGAACTATGGCTCCGGAAGCGAGCTGGAGCGTGCGGTGCGTTTCTTTGTGTTGAACCGCATTACCTTCTCGGGAACTGTAGATTCCGGTGGATATTCTGAACACGCATTTCATGGACGATTTACCCACTCATCGATCAAAGCTCTGCAGCGCGTTTCTGCTGTCCTGCAAGGTGTGCGAATCACCAACCTGGATTATGCAGAGGTACTGAAGGCACCGGGTGAAGATGTGTTCATCTTTCTGGATCCCCCTTACTACTCTGCAGCACGCTCACGCCTTTACGGAAGACGTGGGGAACTGCATACCGGCTTTGACCATGTACGCTTTGCCGAAGTGGTGAAGCAATGTCCACATAGATGGCTAATCACATACGACGATTGCCCAGAGGTGAGACGTCTATTTGACGGTGCCTGTATCGTGCAATGGCAGCTACAGTATGGTATGAACAACTACAAACAACCATTCGCGCGCCCGGGAAAAGAGTTGTTCATCGCCAACTATGACATCGCCTCACGTTACCAGAAGCAGCTTGCCCTGCTCCTGGAACAGCGCACCGGCTACCTTGCTCACGAGGATGAATAGGCATCTTCGATGACTCTCAAGGTGTTCTGTGCAGCTGCCTCCCAGCGAAACTGTCTGGCACGCTCCAACCCACGTTCCACCAGTTGCTGGCGCAGAGTCTCGTCCTGTGTGATGCGCAGAATACCCTCGGCAATCGCCTGTGCGTTGTGAGGGTCGGCTAATATGCCTCCGTCGTCCACGACCTCAGGCATCGCGGATGTGCTGGACGCCAGCACGGGCGTGCCGCAGCCCATTGCCTCCAGAGGCGGCAAGCCAAACCCCTCGTACAGCGACGGGTACAGCAGCGCCGTAGCGGCGGCGTACACACCTGGCAGATGCTCGCGCGGGATGTAGCCCGCAAACACCAGGCATTCCCGGATGCCCAGACGGCGTGCCTGCGCCGAGATGCGCTCGTGTTGCCAGCCGGGCGCTCCCGCAAGCACCAGGGGGGGAAGTTGTGCACGGTGCCGTGCCAGCGCATACGCCTCCAGCAAGCGGGGCAGATTCTTGCGCGGCTCTAACGTGCCCACAAACAACAGGAATCGCTCCGGCAGGGAATAGCGCACCCTTACCATCGGCTCCAGCGCACGGGCGTTCTCCGGGGTGAAGATGGCGTCCAGACCATACGGAATGACCGCCACCTTCTCACTGGGAACGCCGTACAGCCGCGTGATGTCGGAAGCCGTAGACCGCGAAATGGCGATAACTTTGCGGGCGCGGTGCGCGCTCCAGCGGGTGATGCGTCTCAGGTATGCTCGCCGCACTGGATGGATGGTTTCGGGCGAGACCTCAAAGTTCAGGTCGTGGACGGTAATCACTCCCGCACCGTGCCAGCGCATCGGCAGGATGAAAGCGGGCGAGAAAAACACACCTACCCTGTCCCTTTGTAGCAAGCGTGGCAGGATGGTTTGCTCCCACAGCACCCGCTGGGTACCCGAACGCAGTGGTCGCGACGCGGGCACCCAACGAACCTGCGTGCGCGCGGGGATGGACAGTTGCGATGGCTCGCCATACAGCACGAGTTCGTGGGAGATTGCCCGTGCAATCAGTTCCGGCATCAGCGCACGGATGTAGTGCTGAATACCGGTGTGCGTGGTGGACAGCAGATGCACGTTCACGCCGATGCGCATGGCTGGCGGCATCCGAAGCAATCGCCACCGCGTGCGGTCACTACTCCCGACTTACTGTCCTCCTGCTGGCTGGGATGAAGGTTGCGCGGGCGGAGTGGGCGGTGTACCCACCTGGCGGATGAACGGTAACAACAGGTCGACGGGCACGGGAATGATGGTGGTGCTGGTGCTCTGTGCGCTCATTTCGGAGATGGTTTGCAGGTAGCGCAGTTGCAACGCAGCTGGTTGGGTTGCCATCATCTGCGCCGCCTGCACCAGGCGTTCCGCTGCCTGATACTCACCTTCCGCATTGATGACCTTCGCACGCCGCTCGCGCTCGCTCTCCGCCTGGCGCGCCATCGCCCGCTTCATACTATCGGGTAGCACCACGTCGCGCACCTCCACGGTCACTACCTTCACGCCGTAAGGCTCGGTCTGCTCGTCGATGATGCTTTGCAGCTGCTGGTTAATCTTGTCGCGGTGCGAAAGCAGGTCGTCCAGCTCAGCCTGCCCCAAGGTGCTTCGCAGAGTGGTCTGCGAGATGAGGGAGGTGGTACGGATGAAGTTCTCGATTTTGGTGACTGCCGCGGCGGGGTCTATCACCCGAAACAGCACGATAGCATCTACGGTGACCGGCACATTATCGCGCGTCATCACCTCCTGGCGGGGTACGTCCATGGTCACCAGGCGGGTATCCACGCGGATGGGACGGTCGATATATGGCAACAGGAAGATAATGCCAGGCCCCTTCACTGCTTGCAATCGCCCCAATCGCAACACGACAGCCCGCTCCCATTCCGGCAGCACACGCAATGTGGCTCGAATAACCAGAATGGCAAAAATCACTACCGCAATCAGAAACGCACCCGACTCGCTTGTCAGCAATCGCTCGATGGTGCTCATGATGTTCCCTCCTCTTTACGCACGATGGCAGTCAAACCTTCCATCTTCTCGATAACCACTCGTTCGCCCGCCTTAATCGATTCTCCTGCGGTGGCGGCGTTCCAGTACGCGCCGTCATAGAAAATCTTCCCACGCGGAGCGATGTCGGTACGCGCCACAGCTACTGCTCCCTTCATCGCTTCCATGCCAGTTACCCGACGTGCCTGTTGTGCCCGAATGCCCGCCGCCACGATGAACAGGAAGAAGAACGAGGTCAGCGCGGTCAGCGTCAGCGCAACCACCCAGGAGACTCGAAGGGCAGGGTCAGGCGTCTCAAAGAGCATTAACAATCCCAGCAGCATGGAGATAGCACCGCCCAGTGTCAGTAAACCGTGCGACGGAGCGAAGGCGTCGGCAATAAACAGCACGACCGCTAGCACCAGCAGGGCGATGCCTGCCCATGAAACGGGTAGCACCGAAAAGCCATACAGCATGAGCAACAACGAGATGACCCCAATCACGCCAGGGAAGACGGCTCCAGGGTTCTGAATCTCGGCAATCAGCCCATACAGCGCCAGCACACCCAGAATCGCCAGCACATTCGGGTTGACCAGCACCTGCAGCAGACGCTCGCGGAATACCATCTCCGAACGCTGGACTGGAGCTTCGCGCGTCTTCAGCACCACCGTGCGCTGGGGAAGTTTGACCGTGCGCCCGTCGATCTGCTGCAGCAGAGTGTTCAAATTGGGAGCGACCAAGTCTATCACACGCTTCTCCAATGCCCGTTTTTCACTGATGGCTGCGCCTTCGCGAACCGCCAGCTCCGCCCAGTCGGCGTTGCGTCCCCGTTGCTCCGCAAGGGAGCGGATATAAGAGGCGGCGTAGTTCGTCACCTTTTTCTCCATCGCTCTGGGCACATCTTCTCCGGTAGCCGACACTGGTGTCGCCGCCCCAATGCTGGTTCCGGGCGCCATCGCGGCAATGTGCGCAGCGACCGTGATAAACGTGCCTGCTGAACCCGCTTTCGCTCCCCCCGGCGACACATACACCGCGACCGGAATATCACTGGCAAGGATGGCTTTCACGATCTCTTCCATCGAAGTCATCAAACCGCCAGGAGTGTCCAGCTCCACCACCAGCAGTTGCGCCCCACGCTCACGGGCTAGCCGCAGGGTGCGCGAGAAATACTCGGCGTTGGGCGGGGCAATCACCCCCTCCATGCGCATCACGATGACCGGCGGTACGTCTGCGGGCTTCTGGGCAAGCGCAAACCCCACCCAAACGAGGCACGTAAGAAGCAAAAGCCTTCTGAACCAGCGGAACGATGACATCATCATGCACCTATCCCTTTCCCATCAACGGAAGGTTCCTTTTATAGTGTATCACTAAAAGCGGTCTCTGGTCAATCTATACCGCCTGCGAACAGCGATTCCTGGCGTAGCCTCATGCGAGATAGTCATCGTAGAGCGGCGTGCGCGGAATGCGTAATCAACCTGTGCAAAAAATCTCAATCTTAATATTTCCTTAACAAAAGCCATGATATAATACTAAGCGGAGAGAGGGACACGCCGCGACGACAGGAAAAGCAAGTAGCAATCATCGCTCGGGTTGTTCCTTCGCGGCGGTGAAAACAGGCTTAACAGCACCCTCTACACAACAACAAGCGAACACGGGAGACTGTGCGCATTTGGCGGGGCTAGCTACCCCGCCGTTTTTTTTGCTAAATGGTTGCAGCGTCCAGTGAGGTTTTGCTCGCAGGATAGGACCTCAAAGGAGGGTGGAAATCTTCAGGCAGCCTGTGGCGCAGTAAGTCGTTGTATGCGTTCCACCTGTTTCCTGTCTAGGAGGCGATTGGGGTCTAATAGCAGCACCAGCCTCTCGCCGTCATGCCCGATAGCCTGCACGTAGTCGTTCTGTTCGTTGAGCAAGAGAGCCGTTGGGGGCTCGATATCCTCCTCGGCGAAGTGGTGCACGGTGCTGACGCTATCCACCAGAAAACCGACCGGCTGTCCATTCACTTCCGCTACCACCACGCGCATCTGCGGGTCGGGCGATGTCGGTTCCATTCCGAACCGTTCCCGAAGGCATACAACGGGTATGGTGGCTCCCCGCAAAGCGGCTACGCCTTGCAGCCAGCGTGGTGCGCGGGGAACGCGCGAGATAGGCGGAACATGGATGATTTCCCGTACCGCAGTGACCGGGAAGCCCACTCTCTCCCCGCCTACCGTCGCCTGCACATACAGGTTCTGTCCTTCCTGAGGCATGGGTAACCTCCTCCTGAAGCGTCACGCCCGGATGTCGAGAAGCTTTCCGGCGTCCTCAATCATCTGTACCAGTTGTTCACCGCTCTGCTGCTGGGCATCCATTGTCTTGCGCAGGAGCTTGATTTGATACTCCTGTTGCCTCTCCTCACTGCGCAACATCGACGCCAGCAGGCTCATGGCTGCACGCTCTTCTACTCGCATGTTATTTTCTCTCCTGCAGGCTGACGTTGATTTCCAGGTCACCGAACTCTCCCAGCGTGATGGGCACTACCAGCGCAGGGGTGTTGACGGTGGAGATTTTGACGTTGCTGCCGCGAATGATGCTGGGCGGCGAGATATCGCAGGTGTAACCTTTCTCCGCCAACAGTGCTGCCGCGTTCCCGGTAATCATGTTACCCAGTTCGGCTATCGCGCTGGCAGCCAGCGCGTCGAAGGTGCGGATGGGCTGTCCTATCATGTGCGACGCGATTTTGTCGGCAGTGGTCAGGCTCATGCCATAGATGACCGAGCCCTCGACCTTGCCGGTTACGCCCATGACGATACTACACTGCTGGGTGGTGAAGATGCCCGGACGCATCGCCAGCTGACCTTTTTCCGGCTGCACTCCCAGCACCATCTCCAGCACCGAGTATGCCGCGCTGATGAACGGGTTGATGTATTCCACTCGCATCATGTTTAGGCTCCTTTCAGTTTCCCAGCAGCTTCTGCACGCTCTCGATGACGCGCTCAGGCTGGAAGGGTTTGACGATGAAATCCTTTGCGCCCGCCTGTATGGCTTCCACCACCAGGTTCTTCTGACCCATGGCGGTCACCATCACGATGCGCGCCTCGGGGTCGATCTTTTTAATCTCGCGCACCGCACTGATGCCGTCCATCTCCGGCATGGTGATGTCCATCGTGACCAGGTCGGGTTTCAAGTTCTTGTACATCTCCACTGCCTCGCGCCCGTTGGTGGCTTCGCCTGCCACCTCGTAGCCGTGTTGCGTCAGGATGTTCTTTAGAGTGACACGCATAAACAGCGCGTCATCGGTCACCAGTACTCTCTTACCCATCACTCTTCCCCCTTCACGTTCCTCCTGTGGTGTTATTCCATGTTTAAGCCGCCCTGCGCATTCCCGGCGCGGGCTTGCGGTAGAAAAACGACAGAGGCATCTCGAAGCCCAGTTCCCGATAGTTGAAGATTCGCTCCGTGCTGCCGACGAACAGCACCCCGCCGGGCACCAGCGACTGGAAGAACCGTGCGTAAAGCCTGTTCTTCGCCTCCTCGGTAAAGTAGATAACGACGTTCCGGCACACTATGAGGTGAAATCCAGTGTCAAACGGGTCTGCCAGCAGGTTGTGCTTGCGGAAGTGGATGTTGCGTTTCAGTTCTGGCTTCGCGTGATACCGGTCACCTTGCTGCACAAAGTACTTCTGTTTCCACTCCAGCGAAACGTTGCGCATATCCTCGGCAGCGAAAACGCCCTCCTTCGCCCTACTCAGGATGGTCTCGTCCACGTCGGTGGCGAGGATGTGATAGCTCAACGGACGCATCTCCTCCAGCAAAATGGCGAGCGAATAGGGTTCCGCCCCGTAGGAGCATCCAGCGCTCCACACCTTCAGCGGACTGCCCAAAAGGCGCAGGTCGGGAAGTATCATGCGCCGCAGCTCGTCAAACTTCTCCGGGTTGCGGAACAGCTCGGACACGTTGATGGTGATTCGGTCGATGAACTGATGAAACAGCCCCTTGTCTTTTTCCAGAATCGCCCAGTAGTCCTCGAGGTTTCGCGCTCCGACGCGCTCCGCCATCGAGCGCAGCCGCCTCTCCATCTGCGGACGCTTGTACTGCTGCAGGTCTAATCCCGTTTTGCGCAACACCTGTTCACAGAACCACAGGTAATCGTCCGACGGTAAAGTACCTCTCACCGCAACACGACCTCCGATTGTTCCTGAAGGTTCGCTGCCTGAGCCATCTGGTCGACGATTTGTCCGCACAGCTCATCGATATCGGCTTGCTCCAGACCGAACATCGCCAGAGTGCCCTCTTCGAGAACGTAATACAGTCCGTCTCCGCCGATGCCCATGCCCATCGTAATGGAGAGCAGGTCAGCCAGATGCACCACCGAAATCATCGGCTCTTTTTCAGGCGCGCTGGACGGCTGGTGATGATACTTGATGACGGACACCAGTAGTGGCGGCAGGTTCCACTTTTCAGCGATAAGCCCGCCCGCCATTGCGTGGTTGAAGCCCAGAACGGCTTGCTCTGCCTCCACAAACGGAATGCGGTCCTGCAAAGCGCGCTCCATAATCTGGTCAAACTGCTCGCGGACGAAAAGGTTAATCGCCACCTTGCCGATGTCATGTAGAAGTCCACCCACAAAAGCCTCTTCGGATACGGGTAGACGCACCCGTCGTGCTATCAGCTGAGCTCCGATAGCACAGGCAAGCGAGTGCCGCCACAGCTCACCACGCTGCAGCCAGTAGCCCGCCACCTCCCGATTTAGCAGTTCAAAAGTGGATGCCGCGATGGCAAGGTTCTTGATGGTGCGAAAACCCAGAATGACCACTGCCTCCGAAAGGGTGCTGACGCGGCGGGGCAGCCCATAGAAGGCGGAGTTTGCCAGCTTGAGTACACGCGCCGCCATCGCCTGGTCGGTGGCAATCACCCGTGCGATACTCTGCGCGTCCGTGCGAGGGTCTTCCGCCAACCGCATTACGCGCACCACCACCTCCGGCAATGCGGGCAGGTCTCGAACAGCCTGTACCAGCTGCTGCAGTTTTTCCGGTGTATCTGTCCCATTCATGCTGCCACCCCCGAAGCGGCAAGAACATTGCCGAGCACCGCCAGCTCGCGCTCTGCGCCACCGATGGTGCGCACCGCCACCACCCCGTTATCGGAGATCAGCCGGAGGGTGCGTCCCACACTGCCACCCACATCCTTGGCTACAAGTGGGATTCCTGCGTCACGCAAGGCATTGATAACTGCTTCCGCGTTGCGCGCACCCACATCCAGCGAGCTGCTCACTCCAAACTGAAAAAGCTGCGCCCCGCCCGCAATGGCGGCTTTCAGGCGTGATGAACTCGCTCCCATCTCCACCATTTTCTGCACAATAGCTGGTATGGCAGTATCGGCGAACTTACCGGGCAACTCCCCCTTCTTATCTGCCTGGCTTTGGGGAAGTACTACATGCACCATGCCTGCCACCCGCGCCAGCGGGTCATACAAACACACTCCGATACAAGAACCCAATCCCAGAGCAGTTAGGATGTGACCGGTACCGCGAACCACCTGCATCTCTCCCATGCCAACCGTCAGGTTACTACTCATCGCTCTAGACCATCCCTACAGACTCAAGGATTCTCTGGATACCTCCTGGCTCGGGAAGAAAGACAAATGTACCTGAAATCAGCCCTTCAGGGTCGTAGATATCAGTGGCGATGGTCACCGCGTAGTCGTCCAGGCTCTGCATGTTCGCGATAACCGCACTGAGGATAGCGCAACCCATATCCACTGCCATCACAGGCGGGCTGGGCAGGAGTTGTAAACCGGTAAAATCGCTGATGGCAGTGAGGTATGCGCTCAGCATGATGTTGCCGATTTCCATCAACGCCGACGCGGTGACTTCGTCCAAAGCCACCTCTGGTACTCCGAGGAGGGTGCCTGCGAGGCGATGTGCGCTACCGACTTCGAAGATAAACGTGGCGTGCCCTGCCACTTCTCCTGTTACCTGCAGGTAGATGCCTGCTGTCACCGTCTCGGGGTCGCGTAAAACGCCCGGCAGATTGCTGATAGGCACGCAAACCGCTTGCGGAACGCTGATGAGGATGGTTCTGCCGACCAAGTCGGCTAAAGCCGAGGAGGCTTTGCCCATCCCGATATTCGCGATTTCACGCAGCGCGTCGTACTGCTCCTCGCTAAGGGCAGACTGTGGCTGGGCGCTCATGCTCCTGCATCCCTTTTTTCCTTAGGCTAACCGTATTATCGGCAATTTGTTGGCTTTACTGAAGTGCGCCCAGCCTGAAGGTACTCTACTTCTGAATCTCATCGCGCCAGGAACGCCGTGCCTGCCAGCCCAGTACTTGCGCGGCATGCGATGCGTCTACCAACGTGCGGTAGGGATTATCCGCCACGTAGGCGGCGAGGTCGCCGCGCCAGGGCAGGTGCGACCAGTATTTCTGCACCAGTTCCGCTGTGGGGATGTCTAAGGAGGTGTCCTGTGCGCTCAACAGAAAGGCGTCGTGCTGAATGCCTTGCACCTTGAGCGCAAGCAACACCGCATCGCAGACATCCTGTATGTCCACGTAAGCCCAAAGCTCGTGTTTGAGCCAATCCACACGCAACTCCTCCGAATATTGCCGCCACCAAAAGTAGAACTCCGCCGAGTCCACTACGTACACAGGACGCAAACAGATGGTGACAATACCATACCGCTCCGTGTAGCTGCGGCACACCTCCTCCGCGAGGTGCTTGGACAGCTGGTATGCGGTCATCGGGTGGCGTGGATGAAAATCGTCCAGCGGCAGATAGTCTGGTGAACGGTACCCGCCTACACAGCCCAATGCGTTGATGCTGGAGAAGTAAACCACTCGTCCCACACCCGCCTCTGCACACGCTTGCAGCACATTCCACGTGCCCTGCACGTTGACCGCCAGCACTTCATCCGCCGCGTTGCGAGGGTCGCTGGACATCGCGCCCAGATGCACGACGGCATCCACACCCTGAATCAACCTCCGCACCGTGTGAATATCGCGCAGGTCGCCCGTGACATGCTCCCACTCCGTGGCTGGGCTGGCTGTCCGGTCAAAGGTGCGTAACGTATGTCCCTCTGCCAGCAGCCGCTTCACCAGTTCCTGCCCGATGAAACCATGACTTCCCGTGACCAGCAGGCGCATCTCTATTCCATCCTCCAGCCATGATGGTTGCCTGTGTATTATATCCGAAGATGGGCATACCGTGCGAGGGCATCGCGCGAAGAATGCGGCAATTTGTCCTGACGCATTGTTAAGGACTGTTTTCCTTAGTTCATTTAATGCTCGAGTGTTGCTCTGTTGCAAAGAGGGGTGGCGATGTGGAATAACCCCTGCGGAGGAAAAACGTCTATGCGAGAGAGCCGATTTGTCCGTATCGCAAAACTCGCTTACCACATCGCCCAACAAACACTCCCTACCTACGCCCACCCCAAAAGCCGACACGACTACACCTTCCCCGAGCGCGTCGCCTGCGTCATGCTCAAAATCTACCTCAACTACACCTACCGCGACCTTGAGGAGTGGCTCCTTGCCACTGACCAAGTGCGCCAAGTCCTACAACTTACCCGTGTGCCTGACCATACCACCCTCTACCGAACCTTCGCCAAGCTCTCGCAGGCACAGTGGCAGCAGCTCAACGACGCGCTGCTGCAGCACCTCCAAGTGAACGAAATGACCGTCGCTGTGGACACCACAGGCTTTCGCAACGACACGGCAAGTGCGTACTATCAGAGCCGTCGTGGGGGCAGGCGGCGTTCGTGGCACAAGGGCGGGTTTGTGGTGGGTACCGAGAGCCAGTTGATTGTGGGGATGCGGGTGGGGCGGGGTCCAGGTTCAGACGCGAAGTGGTCAGCCCCGTTGCGTGCCCAAGCGCGTCGGTATGTGGTACGCAGGGGGCGTTCGGCGCGGTTTTGGCTGTTGGCGGACGCAGGGTTTGATGGGCGGGATGTAGAGTGGACGGATGTGGTACCGCCGATACGGCGCGGGGGTCGGTTGCGGGCGTGGTCGCGCGTGATGCGTGCCGAGTTGGTGGAACGCGCGAAGGCGAGTGGCTTGTATGGTCAGCGTTGGAAGGTGGAGACGGTGATTTCTGTGATCAAGCGCAAGTTTGGGGATGGTGTGCGTAGTCGGGGGTTGCGTTTGGCGCGTCGTGAGGTGTTGGCGAAGGGTGTGGCGTACAACTTGCACCGCAGTTTTTTTGTTGTTGTGTGCGTTTGGTGTGTGCGTTGACTTTGCGTGGGGGGTGTCGGTAGTCAGCTGGGGTATCATTGCAACAAAGCAAGTCGTCCTCGCCGAAGAATTCGTCGTCCTCACCGAAATAGTCGTCGCCACAGTAGCCGTCATTCTCCCACCAGTCGAAATTGTCTGTCCAGTCGTCTTCTCCGTTCCCATCGTCCTCGCCGCCGTCATCCTCGTTCTCGTCCAGCGGGGTTCCTTGGGGGGCAATAATCAAGTCGCCCACGATGCTTGTGCGCTCGCCTGTGCGCGGATCTTCGTAGCGGGCGCGGAGCTTGAAGCGGGTTGAGTCGTTGGTTTCCGTTAGGCGGAAATAGGCTCGCTGTTGTTGGGCGCCAGTCCCGATATTGATAATCGTTTCGTAGGAGCTATCGTCCTCTTTGCAGACAATCTCGCCCGCATGTCGCTCACCTGCGGCGTCCTCGAACAGCTCAATCCACACGCCCGTAGCGTTCGAGCGGTAGCGATAGTAAAGCCCCAGCTCTTCGTCGAAATCCAGTCCTTGTCGTCCGCGCGTTATGAGGTTCGCGCTGCGCTGCGAAGGACGGATACGGTTCAACTGGTTTTGCAAGTTGCCGACGCTGGCGCGCCCAACGCGCGAGACCGCCGAGCTGCCGACCGCTGCAGAGTCGGTGAGTGTGCCAGGTGTAGGCGCAGAACTGCCGCCGCCGCCACAACCGCTGAGCAATAACGCTGACGCAAGCGCAACTACTGCGCTCAAGCCATAGAAGAGGCGCTTCTGAATCATCCCATAGACCTCCTTCACTGT
>Ga0209809_1000939_pt1 | contig 24976 bp, 21 predicted proteins | sample YNPMSTMetaG_FD_186172 | JGI IMG/M metagenome (GOLD analysis project Ga0209809, IMG submission 186172) | Anoxygenic and chlorotrophic microbial mat microbial communities from Yellowstone National Park, USA - YNP MS-T MetaG (SPAdes) (version 2) ...
GACTCAACTTTGGAATTCGCCACGAATTTCACGAATTGGGGTAACTGCCTGCCCGAATCGGTTTGCAAGTGATGTAGCGCAGGCTGTCAGCCTGCATGCAGGCCTGATATATACCTGCACTGCTACCGGATAAACGTGAGAACCAGTTGGGCAGTGAACAGGGCAGAGATCAGGCCGGCGAAAAATTTGATCCAGAAGTCGGTGCGGGCCAGCCGTTGCTCCAACTGATCAAACCGCTGGTCCACGGCCGCGAAGCGGGCGTCTATGGCGGCAAAACGGGCCTCCATAACGCTTTCCAGGTTCGCCAGTTCCCGCCGGAACTCTGCCCTCAGGGTCTCCTGGCCCTCCCTCATCTCGGCCCGCAGGGCCGCCTGGCCCTCTTTCATTTCGGCCCGCAGGGTCTCCTGGCCCTCCTTCATCTCGGCCCGCAGGGCCTCCTGGCCCTCCTTCATCTCGGCCCGCAGGGCCTCCTGGCCTTCTTTCATCTCGGCCCGCAGGCCATCTATGGCCTTCCACAGGGCCTCCTGGCCCTCCTTCATCTCGGCCCGCAGGCCATCTATGGCCTTCCACAGGGCCTCCTGGCCCTCCTTCATCTCGGCCCGCAGGCCATCTATGGCCTTCCACAGGGCCTCCTGGCCCTCCTTCATCTCGGCCCGCAGCGCCTCCTGACCTGCCCTCATCTCGGTCCGCAGGTCATCTATGGCCTTCCACAGGGCCGCCTGGCCCTCTTTCATCTCGGCCCGCAGCGCCTCCTGACCTGCCCTCATCTCCGCCCGCAGCGCCTCCTGACCTGCCCTCATCTCCGCCCGCAGCGCCTCCTGACCTGCCCTCATTTCGGCCCGCAGGTCATCTATGGCCTTCCACAGGGCCTCCTGGCCCTCTTTCATTTCGGCCCGCAGGTCATCTACGGCCTTCCACAGGGCCTCCTGACCCTCTTTCATTTCGGCCCGCAGCGCCTCCAGTGACTTCCACAGAGCCTCCTGGCCCTCACTCAGGCGCTGAATCTCGTTCTCCATGCGGATCAAAGTGCCCGCAGGAGAACGGCGGAGCGCCTCCACATCAATCAGGAGTTCCCGCGGGACCCGGCGCTCCTCTATTTCAGTGAGCACCTCCAAGATCATCTCCCGGAGACCCTCTACCTGCTCTGCTCGCACCGCTACCGGTTCCACAGGCATGAGATTCCTCCTTTCCTCTCCTCGGCACCAGTGATCACCGCACCGGCCCCACCTCGTCCGGCGGCCAGTAGATAAAGACGGCATGCCCGATGATGTTCTTCAGCGGCACCGGGCCAAAGGAACGGGAGTCGTTGGAATGGCCCCGGTTGTCACCCAGCACGAACACGTATCCCTCCGGGACAACGGTCGGCGGGTAATCGGGGCCGCCCTGCCGGACCGCCCACGGTTCCGTCAGCGGCACGCCGTCCACGAAGACCTGCCCCCCCTGAACGGCGACCGTCTCTCCGGGGAGCGCGACCACCCGTTTGATGAGCATATCCCGGGCTCCGTCCAGGCGGAGCACCACCACATCCCCCCGATGGGGACCGCCTGTCAGCCGGTAGGAGATTTTCTCCACAATCACCCGCTCGTTGTCGTAGAGGGTGGGCTCCATGCTCTGGCCGCGCACAACCGTCGCCTGGGCCAGGAACGCGTTGATGAACAGGGCGATGAGGATGGCCGGAAGGACGGTCTCCACCAGTTCGCGCAGGGCCCGCAGCAGGAATCGGGCCAGGGGCTTGAGTGGACCGCTCTCGGGCGCGGGGGAAGGGAGTTTCAGGTCAGACATCGGTCGCTCCTGCAAAAGGCTGGAGATGCCAGGCACTTCCAAAGCGCCCGGCATCTTCTACTCATCGGCGACGAGGCGGCACCTTGCGGTCCGCCGGGCCCCGGCTCACCGGCACCCGGTCCCGCATCCGGGCCTCCTCCGGCGTCCAGCCCTCCAGCACGGCCCGCCGGGAGAGACGAATCTTCCCGTCCGGGTCTATGTCGGTCACCATGACCATAATTTCGTCGCCGATGTCCACCGCGTCCCGGATGTTCTTGATGGGCTGGTCGGAGAGTTGGGAGATGTGGACCATGCCGTCGGTGCCGGGGGCCAGTTCCACAAAAACGCCGAAGTCGGTGATGCGGACGACGCGGCCGGTATAGACCTTGCCGACCGCCGGGACCTCCGTCAGGCGACGGATAATCTCCTCGGCCCGACACGCGCCGTCCCGGTTGGTGGAGGCGATGTAGATGGTGCCGTCGTCCTCAATATCCACCTTGACGTCGCACTCTTCCTGGATGGCCCGGACGGTCTTGCCGCCGGTGCCGATGACCGCGCCCAGTTTGTCCGGGTCCACGTGCAGGATGAGCATGCGCGGGGCATAGGGGGAGAGTTCCGGTCGGGGCGCCGGGATAGTCTGGCGCAGGACGTCCAGAATCTGCAGGCGCGCCTGGCGGGCCTGCTCCAGCGCTTCCGCCAGAATCCGGTCGGAGATGCCCTTGATTTTGATGTCCATTTGCAGGGCCGTGATCCCCTTCTCCGTCCCGGCGACCTTGAAGTCCATATCCCCCAGGTGGTCCTCCATGCCCAGGATGTCGGTCAGGATGCGGTAGCGGTCGCCCTCCATGACCAGCCCCATCGCGATGCCCGCGACGTGGGTCCGGATGGGTACCCCGGCGTCCATTAAGGCCAGGGTGGACCCGCAGACGGACGCCATAGAGGTGGAGCCGTTAGAGGAAAGGACCTCGCTGACAACGCGGATGGTGTACGGGAACTCGTCCTCCGGGGGGATGACGGGCAGGAGCGCCCGCTCCGCCAGCGCGCCGTGGCCGATTTCCCGCCGCCCCGGCCCCCGCAGCGGGCGGGTCTCACCGGTGGAGAAGGGCGGGAAGTTGTAGTGGTGCATGTACCGCTTCGTCTCCTCCGGGGAGAGGTCGTCCAGCAGTTGCTCCTCCCGGGGAGTGCCCAGTGTCGCCACCGAGAGGACCTGGGTTTCGCCGCGCGTGAAGAGGCCGGAGCCGTGGGTGCGGGGGAGCAGGCCCACCTGGGCGGAGAGGGGGCGGATGGTGTACGGGTCCCGCCCGTCCACCCGGATTCCGTCCTCCAGAATGCGCCGCCGGACCACCTCCCGCGTGACTTCCTCAAACGCCTGCCAGACCAGCAGCGGCTCGGTCGTCTCGCCGAACCGTTCTTTGAGTTCGTTCATCAGGTCGTTGATGGCAGCATTGCGGGCCGCCTTGTCCGGCGCGTCGTAGAGGGCGGAGAGCAGGCGGTCGCCGACGTGCTCCCGCACCTGGGCGATCAGTTCCTCCGGGACGGCGTGGGAGACGTAGGCGCGCTTGGGCTTCCCCACCGCCTGCCGCATCTCGTGCTGGACAGCGATGACGTCCTGGATGGCCTGATGGCCCAGCCGGAGCGCCTCCAGCATCAACTCTTCGGACACCTCGTTGGCGCCGGCCTCCACCATCAGGATGGCCTCGGCGGTCCCCGCCAGCCGCAGGTCCAGGAGACTGCGCTCCATCTCCGGGATGGTGGGGTTGACCACCAACTGACCGTCTATGTAGCCAATGCGCGCGGCGCCCACCGGCCCTCCGAAGGGGATGTCGGAGACCGTCAGGGCGGCGGAGGCGGCGATGATGGAGAGGATGTCCGCCTGATGCTCCTCGTCCTGCGAGAGGGGCGTGACGATAATCTGCACCTCATGGCGCATGTCCTTTGGGAACAGGGGGCGCAGGGGACGGTCGGTCAGGCGGGCGACGAGGATGGCGCTCTCCGGGGGGCGGCCCTCCCGGCGCTGGAAGGAGCCGGGGATGCGGCCTGCAGCGTAGAGTCGTTCCTCAAAGTCCACCGTCAGCGGGAAGAAATCTATCCCTTCCCGCTCCTCGGCGGACATGGTGGCGGTGGCCAGCAGGACGGTGTCGCCGCAGCGGATGGTGACGGCGCCGCCGGCCTGCAGGGCCAGATGGCCGGTCTCAAGGATGAGGGTATGGTCCCCCAACCGGGTTATGAATGTGCGACTTTCCATTTACTTCCTCCATGTCCGGAGCCCGCATGGAGGTTAGAAACTGGGACATGGCCCGCTGCGGGGCGGCGAGACATGTCCCAATTCCGAACCTCCTGCCGGACTCCGGTGCTGTTCAGGGTTGGGGCGGGCGGCGGTGCCGCCCGCCCCAACCCCGCGACCTCCAACTACTTCCGCAGGCCCAGTCGGCGGACGACCTCTTTGTAGCGCTCCGGGTCCGTGCGACTCAGATAGGTCAGATGACGGCGCCGCTTGCCCACCATTCGGAGCAACCCCCGCCGGGAGTGCTCGTCGTGCTTGTGGACTTTCAGGTGCTCGGTCAACTGGTTGATCCGATGGGTGAGAATGGCAATCTGGACCTCTGGCGAACCGGTGTCCTGAGGCGAACGGCCGTATTCGCGAATGATCTGTTGCTTCTCGCTCTTGCTCAACGGCATACGGTTCTCTCCCTCCTGCGGTCAGGCATCGGCGGGGCCAGAATGCCCCGCCGGATTTGTGAGGATATTTTACCACATTTCGGGTAGCAGGCAAGCCGGTTCTTCCTCACCCCTCCCCCCGGCCCCCTCCCCGCTGCCGCTGCGCGGCGCGGGGAGGGGGAGAAAAGAGGGGGTTTGGGGGCAGCGGCTTCGCCGCCGCCCCCAAACCCCGCTCTCTTCCCCCTTCTCTCCCCGCTGCGGGCTACTGAGAAAGTGGGGGCAAGCCCTCCTGGCAGGAGGAAAGGGATAAAAGAAAAATTGTTTTTATGGTAGCGGCTTCGCCGCCACCATAAAAACAATATTCCTATTCCACCTCTCCCCCGCCCTGAAACGGCGGGGGAGAGGGGGCAGGGGGAGAGAGGGCGAAAAAGATTCCCTCAAAGGGGACTTTTTCAGCACCCTCCGCTGCGGGGAAGAAACAGCCCGAAGGACTTTGCTGATTCAGCCCGATGGTTTACCATCGGGCTGATTCGGACGCCCCCGGCAAAATTAGGATACACCACCGGCAGGTGGAGATTTGACAATCCCCCTCACCGCGTGTATAATCCTGTCCAGTTATTCACTTTGTGAATACTCATCCGATGAGCACTCTTCGCTCCTCTCTGCCGCTGGACAAAGTTGCCCTGGGCTTCCTGATGTCCGGCCCGGCCCACGGCTACGACCTCCACAGCCGCATCGCGCGGGAACTGGGGCCGGTCTGGCGCATCGGCATGGGACACCTCTACAACGCGCTCCGGGACCTGGAGCGGGCGGGGCAGGTCCAGTCTACCCTGCTCCCCCAGGCCGACCGTCCCCCGCGCAAAATCTACGCCATGACCCCGGCGGGGCAGGAAGCGTTCCTGGACTGGGTCCGCCGCCCCGTGCCCGCCGTGCGGGACATCCGGACCGAGTTTCTCGCCAAACTCTATTTCCTGCGCGCCCTGGGCCTGGAGGGCTGGACGGAACTGGTGGAGGCCCAGCGGGCACTCCTTTCGGCCCGTCTGGCCCAACTGGAAGCGCAGTACGCCCGCGCCGACCCCGCCGCTTTTCACCGTCTGGTGCTGGACCTGCGCCGCCGCCAGGCCCGCGCCGCGCTGGAATGGCTGGAGGGGCTGACGACGGACGACAGACGACAGACCACAGACGACAGACCACAGACCACTGACGACAGACGACAGACCACAGACCACTGACGGCTATCGGCTGACCACTGACGGCTAACCACTGACGGCTGACGGCTAACCACTGACGGCTGACGGCTGACGACTAACGGCTCCTCTGGAGGGAACGATGAGACGAACCATAACCATCCTGCTGGCTCTTCTGTTGCTCAGCGCATGTGGCCACGGGGCCACTCTCACCCCATCCGCTCTGACCGTGACCGACGCGCTGGGGCGGGAGGTGACCTTTGCCGCTCCGCCCCAGCGCATCGTCGTCGCGGGAAAAGCGACGATTATGATTGTGGATGCCCTCTACCTCTTCCCGGAGGGCCCCCATCGGCTGGCCGCCGTCGGCACGACCGCCCAGGGCGGGGACTTCCTGCCCATCGTGGACCCGAACGCGGCCGCCAAAGCGACGCTGGGCGCCGAGGCCGGGCCGGAACAGATTGCCGCCGCCGGACCCGACCTGGTCATCCTGAAAAGTTACCTGCGCGAGAAACTGGGCGCGCCCGTAGAGGCCCTGGGCATCCCCGTTTTCTACGTCTCCCTGGAGACGCCGGAGCAGTATTTCACCGAACTGCGCGCCCTGGGCCGGATTCTGGGCAACGAGGCGCGGGCCGAAGAGGTCGTCGCGTTTTATCGGGAACGGACGGAGCGGGTCCAGAAGCGGGTCGCCGACGTTCCCGACGACGGGAGGCCCCGGGTGCTGGTCCTGCAGCACTCGGCCAAAGGCGGCGAGACGGCCTACGCCGTCCCCCCGGCGGCCTGGATGCAGACCCTGCTGATCCAGATGGCCGGCGGGCGCCCGGTCTGGCTGGACGTGCAGGGCAGCGGCTGGACGGTGGTCACCCTGGAGCAGATCGCGGCCTGGGACCCCGACCAGGTCTACGTGATTGACTATTTCGGCGACCCGGTCCAGGCGGTGGAAAAACTCCGGGCCGACCCCGTCGCCCGGAACCTGCGGGCCGTGCAGGCCGGGCAGGTCTATGCCTTCCCCAAAGACACCTACAGTTGGGACCAGCCCGATGCCCGCTGGATTCTGGGCCTGCAGTGGCTGGCGTCCCACATCCACCCGGACCGCTTCGCCGACCTGGACATCCTCCAGGAGTTCACGACGTTCTACCGGACCCTCTACCGTCTGAACGACAGCGCGATAGAGGGCCAGTTGCGCCCGCTGCTGCGGGGGTCGCTCCCGTGACCTGGCGCGCGTACCGGACCGGCCTCTCCTTCATCCTGCTGGTGCTTCTGGTCACGGTGGCCCTCTCCGTCTTCTTCGGGCGCTACCCCCGACCGGGGTGGCTCCTGCCGGGCCGTCTGCGGGCCGACCCGCTGGCCGCGCAATTGCTCTGGAACCTGCGGCTCCCCCGGGTGACGGCGGCGGTCCTGGTCGGGGCGGCCCTCTCCGCCAGCGGGCTGACGCTCCAGATGCTCTTCCGCAACCCGCTGGTGGAGCCGGGCTTCCTGGGTGTCTCTCAGGGAGCGGCTTTCGGCGCGGCCTTCTCCATCCTGTACCTGGGTCGCTCCCCCCTGACGGTCCAGGCCAGCGCCGCCGCGTTCGCCCTGCTGGGCCTCTGGCTGACGTATTTCCTGGCCGGGCACCTCCGCTACGGCGGCTGGATTCTGCGCATGGTCCTGGCCGGGATCGCCGTCTCGGCCCTTTTCTCCGCCGGGGTCGGGATGCTCAAGTACCTGGCGGACCCGCTGACCCAACTGCCGGAGATCACCTTCTGGCTGCTGGGTGGACTGTGGAGCACCCGCTGGCAGAACTTCCTCCCCATCCTGCCGGTCAGCGCTCTTGCCCTGGCGGTGCTCTTCCTGGCCCGCTGGCGGATGAACGTGCTCTCGCTGGAGGAGGAGACGGCCTTCTCGCTGGGCGCCGCGCCGGGGCGGGAGCGGGCTCTCCTCCTGCTGGCCGCCGTCGGGGCGACCGCCGCCGTCGTCTCCCTGGCCGGGACTGTCGGCTGGGTGGGGCTCATCGTCCCCCATCTGGCCCGGCGGCTGGTCGGCGCGGATGCCCGCCGGGCGCTCCCGGCCTCCCTGCTCCTGGGCGGTCTCTTCGTCCTGCTCTGCGACGACTTGGCCCGCACCGTCAGCGCGAGTGAGGTCCCCCTGGGCATCCTCACCTCCCTGGCGGGCGCGGCGGCCTTCCTGGTCATCCTGACCCGGTTCGGGATGAAATAAACCACGAAGGACACGAAGGACACGAAGGTTTTGTCGGCGCAGGCCGACAACCGGCACGAAGTGCCCAGAGAGGGCGATTTCAATCGGCTGAAAAATGACCCATCATCCCATCCTTTCCCTGCACAACGTCTGGTTTACCTACCCCAACGGTTCCCGCGCTGTTCTCCAGGACATCTCCCTGGAGGTGCGCCCGGGCACCGTCAACGCCGTCCTGGGGCCGAACGGGGCGGGGAAGAGCACCCTGCTGCACCTGATTCTGGGCCTGTACCCGCCCCAACGGGGGGAGATTCGGGTCGGCGGACGCCCACTCACCGCACACTCCCGCCAGCACCTGAGCCGCCAGATCGCCCTGGTCCCCCAGCGGGAGCACATCCCCTTTGAGTTCCGCGTCCTGGAATACGTCCTTCTGGGCCGGACTCCGCACCTGGACTTCCTGCAGATGCCCGGCCCCGAGGACGTCCGGGCCGCCCGGCGCGCGCTGGAGCAACTGGGCATCGCCGACCTGGCCGACCGGCGTGTCTCCGCCCTGAGCGGCGGCGAGCACCAGTTGGTCCTCATCGCCCGCGCCGTCGCCCAGGAGACCCCCATCCTGCTCTTGGACGAGCCGACGGCCCACCTGGACCTGGCCAACCAGCGGCGCATCCTGACCCTGCTGCGGGGTCTGGCCGGGCAGGGCAAGACCGTCCTCTTCACCACTCACGACCCCGATACCGCGCTGGCGGTGGCGGACGAGTGCGTCCTGATGCGGGCCGGGCGCATCCTGCATCAGGGCCCGGTGGCCGACGTCCTGACCACTGAGAAATTGACCCAGACCTACGAGACCCCCCTGCGCGTCCTCCCGGTGGACGGCACCCGGGTCGTCCTGCTGGATTTTGCACCTCAATGAGGCCGCATGCGTGTCAAGTCAAATTACGTGAGTAAACGCGACCGCTTGCCTGAAACGACAATTGGTGTATAATACATAATGCCCAAAGAAGCAGCCACAGATGCTGGGAAGGGGGGCAGGGATCTGTCCATCGGGCTGACAACGAAGCACAAGGCTCGTGGGCAGGAAACAGAATGGCCGAAAAAATCCGCTATCCGCGTCTCTTCCGGGCTTTTTCCTGGACATTACTGGCCATCGGGCTGTCTTTCCTCGTTATTCTCACCCGCGCGACGCCTCCGGAGAACTGGTTCCCCCTGGTCGTTTTCCTCCCCCTGGTTCTGGTCGCAGATCGTTTCGCCATCCTGATGCCAGGAAATGTCTATCTCTCCCTGGAGACCACGTTCCATCTGGCCTGTGCGCTGATTTATGGCCCGGTGATGGCGGCGTGGGTGGCGGGCATCAGCACCTTTATCAGCGAACTGGTCATTTTCCGCCGGTTGCCTGATTTCGCGGCCCGCACTGCCGGGATGTACATTGTGATGTGGCTGGTCGGCGGGGCCGCGTACAACGCCCTGGGAGGAGCAGTCCCCCTGAACCGACTGGCAGGGCCCGAACTGGGATACGCCCTGTTGCTCTTCCTGACGGTCACCGCCGTGAACTACGGGGTGATGGCGATAGACAGTTTCCTGCGCGGCACCTCCTTTTCTGACTACATGTTCCGGGTCGCCCCGCGCATTGTGATGTTCAAGGCGGCCTTCGCCCCCTTCGGAATTTCTGGAGCCGTTACCTACACCGCTTTCGGCCCCATCGGCGGCCTCTTCGTCGCCATCGGTTTCCTGACGGCGACCGTGGCCGTTTGGGGATTGCAACAGGTTTCGGAACAACTGCAGCAGCGGATGGCAACATTAGACCTGCTCAACGAAATTGGGCAGACCATCAGTTCCTCGCTGGAAATGGAGCCGCTCCTCAACCTGATTTACGAGGGGACGAGCCGGTTGATGGATGCGAGCAATTTCTGGATCGTCCTCTACGACCGGGAGCGAGGAGAATTGTGCTATGAGTTAATCTGCGATCAGGGGCAGCGGTATCCACCGGAACGGCTCCCATATGACCCCACCCGCTTTCTCTCGGCATACGTCATAGAGCGTCGTGAACCCCTCTTCCTTTCCACGCTGGAAGAGGTCCAAAAGGTGCCCATCTATCTGGAGACTACGGGGTCTGGACGGTGCCCGGAATCACTGATCGCCGTGCCTCTTCTCTCCCGGGGGCGCGCGATTGGCGCGATCTCGGTGCAGAGTTACGAACCCTACGCTTTCCGTCGGGAGGACCTGGAAATCCTGATGATGATGGCCACTCAGGCCGGGATCGCACTGGAGAATGCCCGCCTGTTCCAGGAGGTAGAGGCCGGCCAGCGGTACCTGCGGGCCGTCCTGGACAGCGTGGACTACGCCGTGGTGGTGACCGATCTGAACGGACGGGTGCGGCTGGCAAATCGGACAACGGAGAACGTTTTCGGCGTCCACGAGTCGGAAATCATCAACCGCCCCCTCGCCGACGTCATCGGCCATCAGAGTCTGCGCGAGGTTGCCGAACGGATCACCCGGGGAGAAGTGACAGGGCGGGAAAGCATTCAGGTCTCCCTGAGCGACGACCGGATTATGGCCACTCAGGTGGCTCCGATCCTGGATGCCCAGGGAGAGCGGGTGGGATATGTGCTGGCCATGGCCGATGTCACCGCCCTGCACCGGCTGAGCCAGTTGAAATCCCAGGTCATCAGGATCGCCTCCCATGACCTGCGCAATCCCCTGCAACTGGCCGGTGGCTTCTTCCACATTCTCCTGGAAGAACTCCCCCCGCTGACGGAAATGCAGGCCAATCTGGCTCAGCGGATCACCCATCACCTGAAGACAATGGAGCGACTCATTGACGAGTTGCTGGAACTGGAACGGGTGGAAATCTCCGCGGAGCGCCCGGAGGAACTCCTGGATATGGGACTGTTGGTCCAACAGGCGGCGAGCGAATATCGCTGGCAGGCAGAGATGAAGGGATTGCGATTCTGGACCGAGGTCACCCAGGACATTTCACCCGTACGGGGCAATCATCGGATGCTCCTCCAGGCGATTGGCAATCTCCTGGACAACGCGATCAAATACACTCCCGAAGGAGGGACCATCACCCTGCGCCTGTGGGAGGAGGGCGGAGAAGTCATTCTCACGGTAAAAGACACGGGGGTGGGTATCCCTCCGGAAGCGCTTCCCCACATATTTGAACACTTCTATCGCGCCCACCAGCCCGGAACAGAGCATGTCTCTGGAACGGGGCTGGGCTTGAGCCTGGTCCAGAGCATTGTTCGGGAACACCGCGGGCGAGTCTGGGTGGAGAGCGAGGGGGTACCCGGGAAGGGCTCGTTATTTGGCATTGCCCTGCCTGCCGCCAGGGAGCAGCCGGAAAGATATCCGGTTGACTTGCCAGATCAAGAAAATATGGTACAATAATCCCACCTTGGGGGCTCGTCTAAGGGTAGGACAGCAGACTCTGGATCTGCGTGTGGGGGTTCGAATCCTCCGCCCCCAGCCTGTATGGTCAGAGGCGCGCAGGGCCCTATCCCTGCCACACAGAAATGGCGGGCCGCCTCGCTGGCGTGAGGCGGCCCCTTTGTTTCACGGGCCACACACAATGCGCCTCAACAAGCCAGTTGCACGTTGGGGCGTAACTATTCAGGCTTCCTCACCCCACCCCCGCCGCCTGCGGCGGCAGCGGCGAAGCCGCTGGGGGAGGGGTGAGGCTGAACAGTACGTTGGGGCAAAGGGGAGTATCATCACCCTGAATTCAGGCCAACCAGGAGGGAGCGATGAGCATTCTGGTCACCGGCGGCGCCGGCTACATCGGTAGCATCGTCGTGGAAGAACTGATCCGCAAAGGGTACCAGGTGGTCGTGCTGGATAACCTCTATACCGGCCACCGGGCCGCCGTCCACCCCCAGGCCACCTTTGTCTACGGGGACCTGGCCGACCGGCAGACCGTCCGCACCGTCTTTGAGACCTATCCCATAGACGCGGTGATGCACTTCGCCTCGTACACGCTGGTCGGCGAATCCATGGAGTTGCCCTTCAAGTACCTGGGGGAGAACGTCACCAACGGGCTGAACCTGCTGCAGGAGGCCGTGGCTCACGGCGTGCGCCGGTTCATCCTCTCCTCCACGGCCAATCTGTTTGACCGGCCGAGACGGATTCCGATAGACGAGGAAGAAGACATCGTCCCCGGCAGTCCCTACGGGGAGTCCAAGAACCTGCTGGAGCGGATTCTCTTCTGGCTGGACCGCATCTACGGTTTCCGGTACGCGGCGCTGCGGTACTTCAACGCCGCCGGGGCTTCCCCTTCGGGCGAACGGGGGGAGGACCACGACCCGGAGACCCACCTGATCCCGCTGGTCCTGCGGGTGGCGCTGGGACTGGAGGAAAAGGTCACCATCTTCGGAGACGACTACCCGACCCGCGACGGGACCTGTGTGCGGGATTACATCCACGTCACCGACCTGGCGCAGGCGCACATTCTGGCGCTGGAGGCGCTGGACCGGGGGAGCCGGACCTACAATCTGGGGAACGGGCAGGGGTTCACGGTCAAGGAGGTGATAGAGACCTGCCGGGAGGTGACCGGTCATCCCATCCCGGCGGTGGTGGGCCCCCGGCGGCCCGGCGACCCGGCGGTGCTGGTGGCCAGCAGCGAGAAGATTCGGCGGGAGTTGGGGTGGAAACCCCAGTACCCGGACCTGCGGACGATTGTGGAGCACGCCTGGAACTGGCACCGCACCCATCCGCACGGGTACGGGGATTAGAAAAGACGTGCCAGGCACTTTTCCAGTGCCTGGCACGTCCTGCTTATGAAGACAGCACTGCCCTCACCGCGCGCAGGGTGGCCTCTATGTCCTCGTCGGTGATCCAGTAGTGGGTCACGGCGCGGAAGCGGCCGTCCTCCCGCCCCAGCACCAGCACCCCCTGCTCCCGCAGACGGTGGAGGAACTCCTGGGGGGCCATGGGCACCCCGTCCAGCCAGAAGTAGAAAATGTTGGTGTAGACGGGGCCGACCTGGACCCCCGGAATCTGGGCCAGCCCCTCGGCCAGCCGCAGGGCGCGGGCGTGGTCTTCTGCCAGCCGCCCGGTCATCTGCTCCAGCGCGACAATCCCCGCCGCTGCCAGCACCCCCGCCTGTCGCATGCCGCCGCCCACCACTTTGCGCGCCCGCCGCGCCTCGTAGATGAAGTCGGCGCTCCCGCAGAGGACGGACCCCACCGGCGCGCACAGTCCCTTAGAAAGGCAGAACATCACCGAGTCCACCTCCCGCACCAGGTCCCGCACGTCGCAGTTGAGGGCGGCGGCGGCGTTGAAGATGCGGGCCCCGTCCAGATGCACCCGCAGGCCGCAGGAGTGGGCCAGACGGGCCACGGCGGCGGTGTACTCCGCCGTCAGCGGCGCGCCGTCGCAGAGGTTGTGGGTGTTCTCCAGGCAGACCAGGCGGGTGCGCGGGAAGTGGACGTTCTCCGACCGGATCGCGGCCCGGATGTCCTCCAGCCGCAGTGTGCCGTCGGGTTGATTGGGTATGGGACGGGGGGTGATGCCGCCCAGGGCGGCCATCCCGCCCTGTTCGTAGACGAAGGTGTGGCTGCGGTCGCCCAGGATGACCTCGTCCCCCCGGCCGCAGTGGGTGAGCAGGGCCACCAGGTTGCCCATCGTCCCGCTGGCGACGAAGAGCGCGGCCTCCTTCCCCATCCGTTCCGCGGCCATCTCCTCCAGCCGCCGGACGGTGGGGTCCTCCCCGAAGACGTCGTCCCCCACCTCCGCCCGGTACATCGCCTCCCGCATAGCCGGGGTGGGATGAGTGACCGTATCGCTGCGCAGGTCAATGAACGGCATCGCTGGCCTCCTTCCGATACGAAAAAAGCAGGCTGGCGTCGCCAACCTGCTTTCTTTCAGAAAAAGGGGAACCCGGCCTTGTCGGTCTGGCTCTACGTGCTCTAAGGCACACACCGGGCGCTCGCGGCGCATTTTCATACGGCGCTCAAAGGCGCAATCCAGAGCCGCCCATCCGGGCTCCCCGAGGTGCCGAGGGGCGGATTTGGACCGCCGACTCCCTGATTTTCAGTCAGGTGCTCTACCAGGCTGAGCTACCTCGGCGCGACCTGGATTCGGCCTTATTTTACCACACATCTCCAGTTTGTGCAAGCGCGGGGCCTGTAGGGGGGCCCAGAATTGTCGGGCTGGGCCGCTGGCCTCTTCGCCTGGCCGTAAACGGCCAGGCTCAGGCAAAGACGAGGCGCTAAAGCGCCTCTCTCCGCCCTGGCAACCCGCGTTCCCGCACGGCTACCGGGGGGAAGGGGGCGCTTCCAGCGCCCGGTACTTCCTCAGCCATGCCGTTTACGGCCTGGCCCACCGGGCTCCGACGATTTTGGGACACACCCGGACTACCGGGATGTGTCCCAAAGTTGTAGGACAACTGCTCGCAGTTGTCCTACAACGCGGCCAGGCCCGACGAAATTGGTACACACCCGGCCTACCGTGATTATTCAACTGTTGGTAAAATTGGGGTAAAATGATAGGGGTTGAAACAACCGGTTCAGCAAGGTAGAGCATGTTTGCGAAACTGTTCTCACAAAGACACTCCGCTGGTCTCCGGCGGAGGGGCGGAACTGGGAGGAGTACCGGGTCCGCCTGGGGCGCCACGGCGCTCGCCTGACGGCGCTGGGGGTAAACTTCTACCGCTCCCCCCAGGTCCCGTGGGAATAACTATAAACCGATGGACATCGTGCCCTCACGTCTCACGCTTCACGCTTCACGTTTCACGTTTCACGTTTCACGCTTCACGTTTCACGCTTCACGTTTCACGTTTCACGTTTCACGTTTCACGTTTCACGCCTCCCGCGCTTGACATCTCCGCTCGTTCCGCTATACTATGAGGTGAGTTCCGCACCCATCAGGAAAGGAGAAAAACCCATGTCCTCAACTGGCCCCATCTTTGACGCCGTCGTGCGCTTCTTCCGGGAGGACGACTGGCACTTTGAGCAGTTGCCCGGAAAACCCATCCTCCGGTTGGGCTTTCGGGGGAACAACGGCTCCTGGAACTGCTACGCGCAGGCACGGGAGGCCCAGCATCAGTTCGTCTTCTACTCCATTCTGGACGTCAACGTTCCCCCGAACCGCCGCCAGGCGATGGCCGAATTCCTCACCCGCGCCAACTACGGCCTGGTCATCGGCAACTTTGAAATGGACTTCAACGACGGCGAAGTCCGCTACAAGACCAGCATTGACGTGGAAGGGGACCGCCTGACCTCGGCGCTGATCAAACAGATGGTCTACATCAACGTACTGATGATGGACCGCTACCTGCCGGGAATCATGAGCGTCGCCTTCGGCAACGCGGACCCCGCCCAGGCCATCGCCGCGATTGAGGGGTGACCCTGGCATCTTGAATGATCACCAGCCTGAAAAACGACCGGGTCCGCCTGGTCCGGGCGCTTCAGGAACGGCGGCGCGTCCGCCAGCGGGAGCGACGGTTCGTCGTGGAGGGGGTCCGCCTCTGCCAGGAAGCGGCCCACGCCCGCGCGCGCCCGCATTTCGTCCTCTACACCGCCCGCGTCCAGGAGGACCCGAAGGGCTGCGCCCTCCTGACCGCATGGCAGGAGGCCGGTGTCCCCTGCGAAGAGGTCAGCGAAGAGGTGATGGCGGCCTGCTCCGACACGGAAACCCCGCAGGGACTGCTGGCGGTCCTCCCCATTCCCGACCTGCCCCTACCCCCCCACCCCACCCTGACCCTGATTCTGGACCGACTGCGCGACCCGGGCAACCTGGGCACCATTCTGCGTACCGCGCTGGCAGCGGGCGTGGAGGGCGTCCTGCTGGCCCCGGGCACGGTGGACGCCACCAACCCCAAGGCGGTCCGGGCGGGGATGGGCGCCCACTTCCGCCTGCCGATGGCGGCAATGGACTGGGACGAAATCGCCCGCGCGGTCGCCGGATGCCGGGTCTATCTGGCGGACGCCCAGGGGAGCGTCCCCTACACCGACGCGGACTGGACGGGCCGGGTGGCGCTCATCGTGGGCGGGGAGGCCGCCGGGGCGGGGAGTCGGGCCCACGCGCTGGCAGAGGCGACCGTCGCCATCCCGATGGCGGCGGGGGTGGAGTCCCTCAACGCGGCGGTCGCGGCGGGGGTGCTGCTCTTTGAGGCGGCGCGCCAGCGGCGGCAGATGCAGGATAAATCCTGCGCTACGGGCGGCGCGCCAGCGGCGGCAGATGCAGGATAAATCCTGCGCTACGGGCGGCGCGCCAGCGGCGGCAGATGCAGGATAAATCCTGCGCTACGGGCGGCGCGCCAGCGGCGGCAGATGCAGGATAAATCCTGCGCTACGGGCGGCGCGCCAGCGGCGGCAGATGCAGGATAAATCCTGCGCTACGGGCGGCGCGCCAGCGGCGGCAGATGCAGGATAAATCCTGCGCTACGGGCGGCGCGCCAGCGGCGGCAGATGCAGGATAAATCCTGCGCTGCGGGCGGCGCGTCAGCGGCGGCAGATGCAGGATAAATCCCGCGCTGCGGGCGGCGCGCCAGCGGTGCGCCGTTAACGTGCCAGGCACTTGGGGAACTGCCAATTGAAGGGAGGGGAAATGGCTTCTACCATTGCGCTCCATATCCCTCGCGAGGTCGTCCACGCTACCCGGATGACCCCGGAGGAGTTAACTCGGGAACTGGCGCTTCTTCTATTCCAGCAGGGGAAACTCTCGTTTGGAAAGGCCCGGGAGATGGCTGGAATGTCGGCATGGGCTTTCCAGCAACTCCTGGGCAGCCGGGGCATTCCCGTTCACTATGGGATAGAAGAGTACGAGGAAGACAGGGAAACCCTGCGGGAACTGGGCCGGATATGAGTCCTGAAAAGTCCGTTGTCGTGAGCAATGCCTCCCCGCTGATCAACCTGGCCCGTATTGGCCACCTGGACCTCCTGCAAGCAGTTTACAGCAAACTGGCGATTCCGCAGGCTGTCTGGGAAGAGGTAGTTGTGGAGGGGGCTGGGCAACCGGGGGCAGAGCAGGTCCGTCAGGCCAATTGGATTCGGGTCCACCCCGTCACCAATCGCCACCTGGTCAAAGCCCTGCGTCAGGACCTGGATGCCGGAGAGGCCGAGGCAATTGCCCTGGCCGCTGAGTTAGGAGCGGAACTCCTCATCATTGACGAGCGGCTGGGTCGGGAAACAGCCCGCCACCTGGGACTGCAATGTGTGGGACTGATTGGCGTGCTGGTGGAAGCCAAACATCGGGGCATCATTCAGGCAATAAAGCCCTACCTGGATTTGCTGCGCGATGTTGCGGGCTTCCGCATCCGGGATGACCTCTATCAACGGGTGCTGGAAGACGAAGCAGAGTTGTAGCTACTTGCCGGGAGCCTTTGGGCAAGCGCCTTAAGAAACGCCAGCAAAGGCATGCCCACGTAGCGCAGGCCACCAGGCCTGTATGCAGGCTGACAAAGTTCCACAGAATAACAAGAACATTCGTGGCCCGCGCTACGTTATCTGCAACCGATGGTAGTTATGCGGAAATAGCCAGATGAGCAACCTGCGCATCATCCCCCTGGGAGGACTGGGAGAAGTCGGCAAAAATATGATGGCCGTGGAGTATGGCCAGGACATCCTGGTCATAGATGCCGGCCTGATGTTCCCCGAGTCGGACATGTACGGGGTGGACTTCATCATCCCCGACTACGGCTACCTGCGGGACAAGAAGGAGCGCGTCCGGGCCATCTTCGTCACCCACGGCCACGAAGACCACATCGGCGCACTGCCGTTCTTCCTGCGGGAGTTCCCCGTCCCCCTCTACGCCACCCGTCTGACCTGTGGCCTCATAGAGGTCAAAATCCGCCAGGCCCACCTGCGGGACATAGAACTGCACACCTGCGCGCCGGGCGACGTCATCACCATCGGGCCGTTCCGGATAGAACCGTTCCACGTCTGCCATTCCATCCCGGATACGGTGGGACTGGGGATCACTACCCCGGAGGGCCTCATCGTCCACTCCGGCGACTTCAAGTTTGACCACACCCCCGTGGACGGCCAGCCGACGGACTTCGCCAAACTGGCCGAGTTCGCCGGACGGGGCGTACTGGTCCTGATGTCGGATAGCACCAACGCCACCGAGCCCGGCACCACCCCCTCCGAGCAGGTGGTCACCGACGCGCTGGACGACGTGATGCGGAAGGCACCCGGACGGGTCATCATCGCCACCTTCGCATCTCTGATCTCCCGCATCCAGCAGGCGATAGACGTGGCCGCCCGTTACGGGCGCCGGGTCGCCATCGCCGGCGCGACGATGGCGGAAAACGTCAAAATGGCCATGCGCCTGGGCTACCTGCGCATCCCCGAAGGGATGATGGTCAGCCTGGGCGAGATGGAGTCGCTCCCGCCGTCCCGCTGCCTGATCCTGGCCACCGGCGCGCAGGGCGAACCCACCGCCGTCCTGAGCCGACTGGCCCTGGGACAGCACCCCTCCCTGCAGGTGCGGCCCGGCGATACCGTCGTCCTTTCCTCCCACACCATCCCCGGCAACGAGGAGATGACCCACCGGGTCATCAACCGCCTGTTCCAGAAAGGGGCCGACGTCATCTATCACCCGCTGGCCCCCGTTCACGTCTCCGGGCACGCCAGCCAGGAGGAGCAGAAACTGCTCCTGAACATCCTCCGCCCGCGCAACTTCGTCCCCATCCACGGCGAACTGCGCCACCTGAAACAGCACGCCAAACTGGCCGCCGAACTGGGCATCCCCCGGGAGCGAATCGCCGTGGTGGAGAACGGGTACGTCCTGTATTTTGAGGACGACTGCATCCGGGTCGGTGAACGGGTGCCCGGTGGCTACGTCTTCGTGGACGGTTCGTGGGTGGGGGACGCGGTGGGGCCGGCGGTCATCCGGGACCGGGAGACACTGGCCATGGCCGGGGTGTGCGTCGTCGTCTTCCGCTACAGCCCCCGGCGCGGCGCGCTGCTGGACACCCCCCGCCTGACGGTGCGGGGGTTCGCCGCCCGCGACGCGGCGGAGGAGGTGATGACGGGCGCGGCGGAGGTGGTCCGCCGCACCGTCCAGGGCACCCGCCCGGGCACCCCGCCTGCCACCGTGGAACGGCAGGTCCAGTCCGCCCTCTCCGAATTCTTCTACCAGCAGACCAAAAACCGGCCCGAAGTGATTGTGGTGGCGGTGGAGGAGGTGTAGGACAACTGCTCGCAGTTGTCCTACATGCGACCTGCGACATGCGACCTGCGCCCTGAAATGGACGGAGAAGAACCGCAAAAAACCCGCATCCTGATTGCCTACAAAGAGTTCCCCGCCCCATCGGTCGGACATGCCGGTGGGCAGGGGGTCTTCCGCCTCATCCAGGCCCTCCACCGGCGCGGCCACTCCGTCGTCCTGGTCGCCCGCCTGCGGCGGGAAGAGGCCGCCCTGGTGGAGGAAACCCGCCCCCTCTGTGAGCGCATCGTCACCGTTCCCCACCACCAGGCCCTCAGCGGGCCGCTCCCCCTGCGGATCGCGCGCAGTTACCTGGCCCTGCGGCAGGCCGTTGCGCGTACCCTTCGGGAGACCCGTCCGGACCTGATGCTGGTGGAGTTCACTCAGACGGCGCTGGTCCTTCTGGGACTGCGGCGCCCCTTCACCGCGCTCCGTCCCCACGACGTTAACTGGTTCCTGCTGGAGCAGCGGGCCCGGTATCAGCGGGGGCTCCGCCGACTGGCGACGCTGGCCCTGGCCCGGCTCTTCGGGCGCCTGGAGCCGTGGCTCCTGCGGCGCTACGACCAGATTCTGGCCATCTCCGAGGGTGACCGACGGCTATTGACGTTGCGCTGCCGCCCCGTCCCCACCCTGTTGCTCCCCCTGGCCCCTGCCCTCTCCGCCGAGACCCCGGCCCACCCCGCGGTCCCGCCCGGCCCGAACGTCCTCTTCGTGGGGGCGATGTACCGGGGGCCGAACATAGAGGCGGTGGACTGGTTCCTGAGCCAGGTCTGGCCCAGAGTGACGGCGGAGGTCCCGGAGGCCCGCTTCTACGCGGTGGGGTACGGGCCGTCGCCGCAGATGCTGGCGCGCGCCGACGGCGAGCGGGTCTTCATCACCGGCTACGCCGACGACCTGACCCCCTGGTATCAGGCCGCGACGGTCTTCGTCTCCCCGGTGCGGGTGGCGGGGGGACTGCTGCAGAAAGTGCTGGACGCGCTGGCCATGGGGGTGCCGGTGGTGGCGACGTCGGTGAGCAATCACGGCATCGGGGCCAGCCCGGGCCGCCATCTGCTCATCGCCGACGAGCCGGAGGAGTTCGCCGCCGCCGTGGTCGGGTTGCTGCGGGACCCGGTGCGGCGGGAGCAACTGGGGCGGGCCGGGCAGGAGTTTGTGCGGGCCCGCTACAATCTGGATGAGGCGCTGGACCGCTGGGAGGCGACAATTTTGAACCGCAGAGAGCGCAAAGGGAATGACCAATGACGAAATGACCAATGACAAAATGACCAATGACCAAATGATCAATGGCTCTGCGTCCTCTGCGCCTCTGCGGTGAGACAGGATTCGCCACGAATTTCACGAAGAGGCACGAATTTTATTTTAATTCGTGAAATTCGTGCAATTCGTGGCCAAGACCTCCCGGTAGACCTCCTCCACCCGGGCGATCATCCGCTCCTGGGTGAACTCCGCCTCCACGCGCGCCCGCCCGGCCCGGCCCATCTCCGTCCGCCGGTCGGGGTCATCCAGCAATTCCCGGACCGCCGCGGCCAGCGCCCGCGGGTCGCGGGGCGGTACCACCCGCCCGGTCACCCCGTCCTGGACCACCCATGAGGTGCCGCTCCCCACTTCCGTGGTGATGCACGGCAGGCCTGAGGCCATCGCCTCCAGGAGGACGGTGCCGAAGGCCTCCGCGCGGGCGTTGGCCGGCAGGACGAAGATGTGGGCCCGGCCGTACCAGTCGGGCAGTTCGGCATCGGGGACCTGGCCCCGGAAGTGGACCCGGTCAGCAACCCCCAGACGGGCCGCCAGCGCGGCCCACTCCTCCCCCATCGGCCCCTCCCCCACCACCTCCAGATAGACCCCGGGCAGTTCGGTCAGCGCTTCCAGGAGCGTATCCACCCCCTTGTAGTACCGCAGTTTGCCCACGAAGAGCAGGGTCGGCGGGCCGTCGTAGGGGGACGGGGGCGGGAGGAAGCGGCGGTGGTCCACCCCCAGCGGGACGACGACGCACTTCTCCCGCACCGGCCAGAGCCAGGGGGAGGTCTCTATGTAGCGGGGACTGGTGGCGATGATGCGGTCGGCGCGGGCCAGGACCCGCCGCAACAGGGGCCCGTAGAGGCGCAGCCATCCCCGCTGGCGGACGATGTCCGAGTGGTGGGTGATGACGGTGGCCCGGGCCCGGCCCAGCAGGGCATTCGCCAGTTCGCCCAGGGGGTACGGGGAGTGGACGTGGACAATGTCGGGGCGCAGGCGGGCCAGGCGGAGGGGCTGGCTCAAACTCAGCGGCATAGACGCGGCCGTCGCCAGCCGTCCGGCGCGGATGACGGTCACTCCGTTCTCCTCCCGGACCGTGGTGCGCGGGCCGGGGTCGCAGACCAGGACGGTCACCCGGTGGCCCGCCCGAACCTGGGCCTCCGCCAGGACCTGGATGTGGTTCTCAATCCCGCCCAGGACGGGGGGGTAGTCTTTGTAGAGGTGGAGGATGTGCATGCAGATTGCAGATTGCTGATTGCTGATTGCTGATTGCGGATTATCGGGCCAGGTACCAGCGGAGGAGGGCCAGGGCGGCGGAGGCGGAGGCGGCTTTGTTGGCCGACCGGTCGCCGGTCCAGCGGTGCTCCTCCACCCACTCCCCGTCCGGCGCGGCCAGCGCGATGTACGTCAGCCCGACCGGCTTCTGGGGCGTGCCGCCGCCCGGCCCGGCAATGCCGGTGACGGAGAGGGCCAGGTCCGCCCCTAACAGGCCCCGGGCCCCCTGGGCCATCGCCAGCGCCGTCTCCCGGCTCACCGCGCCGACAGTCTCCAGAACGTCCCGGGGCACCCCTAACAGGCGCTCCTTCACCGCGTTGGCGTAGGCGGTGACGGAACCCCGATAGTAGTCCGAACTGCCCGGCACGTCGGTGATGCGGTGGCTGAGCAGGCCCCCCGTGCAGGACTCCGCCGCCGCCAGGGTGAGGCCCTGTTCCCGCAGAAGGTGACCCACCACCTCCTCCGGACGCGGGTCCTCCCAGCAGGCCAGGGGCGCCCGCAGGAGTCCTTCCAGCGCCTGCCGGGCCGCCGCCCGTTCCTCCGGCGTCAACGGGAGACGGGCGAACTCGTCCTCATCCAGCACCCGTACCCCGCCGTCCGGATCCACCCAGAGGTCCAGTGCCAGGTCCTCCGCGCGGATTTCGCCGGGCGCGATCCGGGCAGGGCGGGTGATGTTGCAATAACGGCCCTTCAGACGCCCGTCCGGCGCGCGAATCTCAAAGACGTTGTACCACCGGTCGGTGTAGAAGGTCTCCAGCCAGAGGTCGCCCGGCTCCAGGCGCACATACTCCAGTTCCATCGGCGGCCGGTTCCAGACGGCGCGCATGAGGACAGCGCCGGGGGCCTGAAAGAGGGGCCGGGCAGGGTACGAGAGACATTCCCGCCCCAAATGGTCCAGTTTGCGGACGGTCCAGTGATCACTCATCGCTTATCGCTTATCGCTTATCGCGAATCGCATATCGCTTATCGCGGATTGCTAATCGCTTATCGCGGATCGCAAATTGCGGTGACTGGCAGTCACCCTTTTCAGGTCTGCAGTTGGTAGTCGGCCTTCGCCGACCCTCAACCCACCCCCGGCGGCTGTGCCGCCACCCCCGGAGGGGTGAGGGCCAGGCCGACACCCGGCACGAAGTGCAGGGATATTCTATCCCAGGCCCTATCGGTGTCAAATCTCCCCGACATGAAACCTTAAAAATTTTCTTCCCCCTATTGACAACCGGCCGGTTCTGGTGTATAATGACTACCGGTCAGTATATGACCAATAGTTAGTTGGGGGGATTATTGCGTTGACCACCCGAGCCCGGCGCGAGCGGGAGAAAGAGGAACGCCGTCAGTCCATCCTCCAGGCCGCCCGAGAGGTCTTCCTGGAAAAGGGCTTCTCCCGCGCCACGATGGACGATGTCGCCGAGCGCGCCGAGGTCAGCAAAGGCACCCTGTACCTGTATTTTGAGAGCAAGGAGACTCTCCTTGCTCATTTGCTTTTAGAAGGGCTGGATTCTCTCTACTCCTACCTGGAAGAAGCCTTCTCCCCCGACCATCCTCTGACCGCCGACGAACGCCTCTGTCGGCTGGGATGGGCCTACTTCCGGTTCTTCCAGGAAGAACCCCACTACTTCCGCTTCCTCATGGCCGTCAACGGCGAGCGATTCCGGGAGACCGTCACCCCCGAAATGTACCAGGAAGTTCTGGCTGCCAGTATGGAAGGGCTGAACCTGGTGGCCCAGGCGGTGGAACAGGGCATCCAGGAAGGGATATTCACATGCTGCGACGCTCGTCAGGCGGCCGCCACTCTCTGGGCCACCTTTAACGGGGTACTGGAACTGATGAGCCACCCCCTGCGGCGGGATATGGTGGGCGTCAGCACCGATACGTTTTACCGGACCGCGCTGGAGACCGTCGTCCGGGGCCTGCGAGTTCCCTCGTAGCACCCCGCGAACGTTCTGCAATCCGCAATCTGCAATCCGTAATCCCAAATAGGAGGTGTACTGTGAAGGATGTGGTCATTGTCAGTCCGTTGCGCACGCCGGTGGGTGCCCACGGCGGCGCGCTCCGCAGCCTGCGGGCCCAGGACCTGGCCTGCATCGTCTTCAAGGCCGTGCTGGAGCGGACCGGGATAGACCCGGGCATCCTAGATGAGGTCATCCTGGCCAATATCGGTCAGCCCTCGGATGCCGCGAACATCGGCCGGGTGGCCGCGCTGATGGCCGGCGTCCCCATCCACGTCCCCGCCTTCACCGTCCAGCGCAATTGCGCCTCCGGTATGCAGGCCATCACCTCGGCCTATCAGGCCATCCAGGCCGGCGACGGCGAAATCTACCTGGTGGGCGGGACCGAGAGCATGAGCAACATCCCCTACATCCTCAAAGGCGCCCGCTGGGGGTACAAACTCCGCCACGCCGAACTGACCGACGCCCTCTGGGAGGGCCTCACCGATCCCATTTGCGGGCAGATCATGGGCCGCACCGCTGAGAACCTGGCCGAAAAGTACAACATTTCCCGAGAGGAACAGGACGAGTACGCGGTCCAATCCCACAAGAAGGCCTTCATGGCCCAGCGGATGGGGAAGTTCAACGACGAGATTGTCCCCGTGGAGGTCGTCAAGAAGGTCGCCGGGCAGGAGGTGGCGAAGGAGGTCATCACCCAAGATGAGACCATCAACCCTGGCCTCACCGTCCAGAAGGCGGCCCTCTATCCGGCGGTCTTCAAAGAGGGCGGCACGGTTACCCCGGCCAACGCCTGCCCCATCTCCGACGGCGCGGCGGCGATGATCGTCTGCACGGCGGAGAAGGCAGCCCAACTGGGCCTCAAGCCCACCGCCCGCATCGTCGCCTATGCCTACGCGGGCGTGGACCCGGCCTATATGGGCATCGGCCCCGCCTTCGCGATGCCCAAAGCCCTGAAGCGGGCCGGCCTCAAACTGGAGGACATTGACGTCATTGAACTGAACGAGGCGTTCGCCGCGCAGGTGCTGGCCGTGGCCAAAGAAATGCAGGCCCAGGGGTTTGACTGGGACTGGAACAAGGTCAACCCCAACGGCGGCGCCATTGCGCTGGGGCACCCCGTGGGCTGCACGGCCGCCAAACTGGTCGCCACGCTCACCAACGAACTGCAGCGCCGCAAGGCCCGCTACGGGATTGACACCATGTGCGTCGGCGGCGGTCAGGGCGGCTGCCTGATCGTGGAACGGATTCCGATGGATTGAAGAGCGGAATCCGTGAAACGTGAAACGTGAAACGTGAAACGTAAAACGTGAAACGTGAAACGTAAAACGTGAGGAGGTGAAAGATGTACATTTTCAAAGCGGCCGTGGTCGGTGCCGGGACGATGGGCGGCGAGATCGCCCAGGTCATCAGTTTCTCCGGCCTGCCCGTCGTCCTCAAGGATATTGACCAGACCATGCTGGACCGGGGGATGGCCAAAGCCCGCGAAATCTATCAGCGCCGGGTGGAAAAGGGCAAGATGAGCGCGGGCGAGATGCAGGCCAAGATGGACCTCATCACCCCCACCCTCACCTACGAGGGCTTTGAGGACGTGGACATCGTCATTGAGGC